>ENA-OQHY01000705-OQHY01000705.1-human-gut-metagenome-genome-assembly--contig:-NODE-705-length-17829-cov-6.218676_pt1 | contig 17829 bp, 21 predicted proteins | sample MGYA00242570_ERZ504733 | MGnify/ENA primary metagenome ERZ504733 (study PRJEB26092, sample SAMD00036219) | human gut metagenome | host: Homo sapiens | study: EMG produced TPA metagenomics assembly of... | reverse complement strand
GCAAACAAACAAAAGAATATGAAAAAGAATATTTTTCTCAATGCTCGTCGCAACAATGACAGCATTCTCATTCACAAGCTGCGAGGACGTTCCTGCTGCTTATGAAATTCCAGGCGGTGGTAACGGCGGTTCAACAACTGAAGTTCCGACATTGTATTCAGAGGCATTTGACGACAATACAACCGCATTTGAATTTAAAGATGTAAACCTCACAGGCGGTTTGACAAGAGTTTGGAAGGTGGCTTCTTACAATAATAATGGCTATCTCAATGCTTCTGCATTCTTAAACAATGCAAGCCATGCATCAGAGTCTTGGGCTGTTTCTCCTGCTATTAACCTCGCTGATAGCAAGAAGGCAGTTCTTGCGTTCTCACACGCTATCAACAAGCTTAGCGATGTTAGCACAATGAAGGACATGATGACAGTTTGGGCTTCTACCGACTACACAGGCGATGTTAGCACAGCTACTTGGAAACAACTCGTTGTTCCAAATTATCCGGCAGGTACAAGCTGGACGTTTGTAGAGTCTGGTGATATCGACCTTACAGAATATTGTGGCAATAAGGTTTACATTGGTTTCAAGTACACAAGTACAGATAACAACTCTGGTGGTTGGGAGGTTGACAACTTCACAATTAAGGGCGACGGCACACCAATGGTTACTCCAGGCAAGCCTGACACTCCCGATACTCCTGACACACCAGCTGGATCAAATCTCGTTTCAAATGGCGATTTCGAGGCATGGACAAATAGCCTTCCTAACAATTGGAAGTCGGCTTCTTCTGCAAGCAATGCCAAACTTTCACAGAGCACAGATGCTCATAGCGGACAGTATTCTGTATGTGTTGCAGGTGGTGCAAAGAACCAGCGTCTTGCATACAAGGAACTCACTTTGAAGCCAGGTACATACAAGATGTCGTTCTATACAAAGGCTGCTACTGCTGATGGTGCGGTTGTAGACTATGGCTATGTTAAGGTTGTTGATGGTAAGATTAGCGGAGGCAACGATTATATCTATGCTAAGAAGTACGACAAGTTGACAAATACAGAGTGGACTGCAATCAGCCATGAGTTCACACTCGCAGAAAAGACAACAGTAGCTCTTGTTATTGCTGTTATAAAGAATCCTGGCAAGGACCTCCTTGTTGACGATTTCTCTCTCACTACTGCTGATGGTGGAGTTGTTGAAGGTGGTTCTACAGAGCCTGATCAGCCAGAAACATCAACCACCTCTACTTACACGCTTGTTAACCAAATTACTGATGGTACATACGTATTGGTTGCAAAGACAGATGCAGGTTACCTCGCTGCCTCTCCGTTGGCTGCTACATACAATTACGGTTACCTCAAGAACCCTGTAAGCGTAACAGAGAGCAACGGAACTGTAAAGGTTTCTGACGCTAATGCCTTTACTATCAAGAAAGTTGATGGTGGATACACTATTCAGGATGCTACTGGTTACTACTTTATGAACGGAGCGTATAATAGCTTTAGCCGTTCTGCAGAGCTTCCTGCAAGTGGTCATATTTGGACTATTACTTTCAACAGCGATAAGACTGTTAGTATCAAGAACAACGAAAAGGGTAAGACCATACAGTACGATACAGAGTTTACAAGCTTTGGCGCATACGAAGAGATTAAGGCTATATTGCCTTTCCTTTATAAGAAGTAAATATCATTAGCTGATACATTCCTATTCCAAGCCATTTCAAACGATGAAGTGGCTTGGAATTTTTGTTTTCAAAAATTTGTCGGTCTCGTAAAAAAGTCGTAACTTTGCATCCGCTAAGCATTTGAAAGCGAATTATTTATTTAACACTATAACAATTTAAACAAAATGAAGAAGGGAATTCATCCAGAAAACTATCGCCCCGTCGTATTTAAGGATATGTCCAACGGCGATATGTTCCTTACAAAGTCTACATGCAAGGCTACAGAGACAGTAGAGTTTGAAGGCGAAACTTACCCAGTGGTAAAAGTCGAAATCTCAAGCACATCTCACCCGTTCTATACTGGTAAGAGCAAGCTTGTCGATACTGCAGGTCGCGTAGACAAGTTCATGAACCGCTACGCAAAGGTTCGCAAGTAAGGAAAAGAACGAGATATATACTTCAAATAGACACGCTCTATTTTTGAAATAGAATATTGAGAGTGTGTTCCATCCGTAGTTGCATATACGTATGGAACATACTCTCTTTTTTTATTTAAAAGTAAAAAAGTAAAAAGTAGGAGGTATGGGCATCTTGCCCATACCACGCCCCCACAAAACATATTTTTTAAAAGTAAAAAAGTAAAAGGGACTTTAAAGGAAAATAACGGATGAAACAATGTTTTAAATACGCGCTGCGCTATGCAACTGTTGTTGTGATGCTGCTCTCTGCGCTCACCTTCACCGCTTGTGGTGGCGATGACGATGAGGGCGATGGTAATCAGAGCGGTCAGGTAGACAAGAAGAACAAGAATGCCAACATACCGTCGGCTGCCAACGGCTACAACAAGGCTATTCGACGCACAGAGTTCCCGGCTCTGAAGAAGACGGGCAAGCAGAAGGTTATAGTCTATCGCATGACCTCTACGTCATACGATAAGGACGGCGTAAACTTCTCTGTAGAGTGGGACTGCGACAAGCGTTCGCAGCGCTGGACGTGCTATCAGATGCACAAAGGCTACTCGGTAAGTATTCGCGTGAGACGGACTTCTTCTTCTTCGACACCACGAACCTCAATAGCAACGAGTATTGGGGCGAGTACAAATACTTCCCTGGCTACGACCGTGGTCACATCTGTCCGAGCGGCGACCGCACTGCATCGAAGGAGATGAACGTACAGACTTTCGTTATGACGAATATGCAACCGCAGTATCATAAGTTTAATGGTTTCGACAAGAAAACAGGTGATAATGGCTTGTGGGTGCGTATGGAGAACCAGTTGCGCAAGTGGGCAGACAAGCTCTCTGCAACGGATACTATTTTCGTTTGCAAGGGTGGCACAATCGACAGCGAGACGAACATCATAACGCGCATCGGAGGCAAACTCATCGTGCCGAAGTATTTCTACATGGCTATCCTGCGTAAGAGCTCGTTCGGTTATGCAGGCATGGCGTTCTGGAGCGAACAGACAAATGCGTGGCGCATGAACGAGACGTTACGTTCACACGCTATCTCTATCAAGGAGCTTGAGGCGCGCACCGGTATCGACTTCTTCTGCAACCTCCCCGACGATGTGGAGGCGCAGGTCGAGAAGACGTTTAACCCGAGTGTCTGGTCAGGCTTATAATCTTTCTCCTCCCACAGATGTATTGTAGGAGGGTATTGTAGGAGGGTATGGCATCCTTGCCATACCCATGCACCCACAGAGATAATCTCCCACAGAATTCACAGATTTACACAGAGTCTTCAGCTGAGAAAATCTCCCACAGAATTCGCAGAACCCACAGAGTCTTCAGTTGAGAAAATCTCCCACAGAATTTACAGATTTACACAGAGTCTTCAGTTGAGAAAATCTCCCACAGAATTCACAGAACACACAGAAACTTCTTGCTGAGAAAAACTCCCACAGATTTCACAGATTTACACAGATACTTTTAGCAAGAAGGTTCTGTGTGTTCTGTGATCTGTGGGAGAATAACGCAATCAGCATCTGTGCAGATCTGTGAAATCTGTGGGAGTTTTTATGTTCTAACGTATAGTGTGAAATCAGTGGGAGTTTTTGCATCCTAATGTATAGTGTGAAATCAGTGGGAGTTTTCATATTTCTTTGCGCTGTTCGTAGCCCACAGCCCTGCGAAGGTGAACGCCCCGTTGATCATGAGCAGCTCGTAGCCGAAGCGGTAGCCCCAGAGATGCTGCGCGGTGATGTCGAGAGCGTAGCAGAGTAGGGGGGAGGCGAGGCATACATAAGGCACGAGGCGGTCGTTGACGGCGCGGCGCGTGAGCAGTCCGAAGGCGAACAAACCTAACAGCGGACCGTAGGTGTAGGAGCAAAGCACGTAGATGGCATCTATGACACTCGTAGAGTTGAGCATACGGAACAGCAGAATGAACGCCACGAACACCACGGCGATGCCACATGCGCACGGCGGCGCAGACGCTCGTCCCGGGGGCGCTCGCAGATGTCGACGCAGTAGCTCGTGGTGAGCGCCGTGAGCGCCGAGTCGGCACTGGAGAACGATGCCGCCACGATGCCGATGGTGAAGAACACCGTCACCACAGTGCCAATGCGCCGTCGCCGCGAACATCGGCAGCAGCTCGTCGCCAGCCGCAGGCAGCGGTGTGCCCTCCTTCTGCGCCAGCATCATAAGCAGTACGCCGAGCGCCATGAACAGCAGGTTGGCTGGTACGAAGGCGAAACCATACGTACACACATCCTTTTGAGCCTCACGTAGCGATTTGCACGTGAGGTTTTTTTGCATCATGTCCTGATCCAAGCCCGTCATCACGATGGCGATGAAAGCTCCGCTGAGCAGCTGCTTCCAGAAGTTCTGCGTCGACACCCAGTCGTCCCACACGAACATGCGGCTGTGTCCGTCGGCAGCCACCGCCCGAACCGCTTCGCCTACGCTCATGCCCAGCTGTTGTGTCACATTATATATAATAAGGAGCAGCGCGGCAAACATGCAGGTGGTCTGGAACGTGTCGGTCCACACCAGCGTCTTGATGCCGCCGCGGCGCGTGTAGAGCCAGATGAGCAGCGTCATGCCGACGACGGTTATGGGGAACGGCACGCCACAGCATCGAACACGAAGCGTTGCAGAATGATGCAGACGACGTAGAAGCGCACCGCTGCGCCCGTCATCTTAGACGTGAGGAAGAACCATGCGCCGGTCTTGTACGACCGCTTGCCGAGCCTCTCCTTCAGATATGAGTAAATGGTCGTCAGGTTCAGCCGATAGTAGACCGGCAGTAGCAGGAAGGCGATGGCGAAGTAGCCGAGGATGAAGCCGATGCAGGTCTGCACGTATGTCATATCGGTGCGCATCACCATGCCCGGCACGCTCACGAACGTGATGCCCGAGATGGAAGCGCCCACCATTCCGAACGCCACCATGTACCACGGCGAGCGTCGGTTGGCGCGGAAGAAGGTCTCGTTGTTGTCGCCGCGTCGTGCGGTGAGGCGGCTGAAGAGCATGAGAGCCGCGAAGTAGGCGGCTACGGTGAGGAGGATTGTCATGTTTTGGTTGGATATAATAGGAGGCTACGGCTTTCTTGCCGTAGCTCCTACAATTTGCCCTATATTTTGTTTTTACTTGTTAACCCTCGATTTAAGGTTGCGTGGGTATGGCAGGATGCCATACCTCCTATGTAAACATTAGAGGCTGCGTGGGTATGGCAGGATGCCATACCCTCCTATGTAAACATTTAAGGTTGCGTGGGTATGGCAGGATGCCATACCCTCCTATGTTACAGGTTGTGCTCAGTGAGCCAGCGCTCAGCCTCGAGCGCAGCCTTGCAGCCTGACGCCGGCAGCCACGATAGCCTGGCGGTAGTTCGGGTCGGCGCAGTCGCCGGCAGCGAACACGCCCTCCACGTTAGTGCGCGGCGTTCCGTTGATGGTCTTGATGTAGCCAGTCTCGTCGCAGTCGACGAACGGGCGGAACACGTCGGTGTTCGGCTTATGGCCGATAGCGAGGAAGAAGCCGTCGATAGCGATGTCGTAGCGTTCCTCGTCGGGCTCGCCCTTGCGCTTCACGAGGTGAGCACCCTCCACGCCGTCCTCGCCGAAGAGTCCGAGAGTGTTGTGCTCGTAGAGAATCTCGATCTTCTCGTTCTCCTCCACGCGCTTGCGCATCACGTCAGATGCACGCAGGTAAGGCTTGCGCACAATCATGTACACCTTCTTGCAGAGACCTGCGAGGTAGAGAGCCTCCTCGCACGCTGTGTCGCCGCCGCCCACTACGGCAACGGTGCGCTTGCGGTAGAAGAAGCCGTCGCATGTGGCACATGCGCTCACGCCCTGTCCGTTGTACTTCTTCTCGTCGTCGAGTCCGAGATACTTTGCGCTTGCTCCAGTAGCGATGATCACGGTGTCTGCTTCAATCTCCGTGCCCGTGTCTGTGGTGAGCACGTAAGGCTTCTTCGAGAAGTCGACCTTTGCGATTGAGCCTTCGCGCATGTCCACGCCGAAGCGCAGAGCCTGCTGGCGCAAGTCTTGCATCATCTGATTGCCGTCCACGCCCTCGGGGTAGCCGGGGAAGTTCTCTACGACGGTAGTCTGTGTGAGCTGACCGCCAGTCTGAATGCCGCAGTATTCTACCGGGCTGAGGTTGGCGCGTCCAGCGTATATTGCAGCAGTGTAGCCTGCCGGACCGCTGCCCACGATGAGGCAACGCACATGTTCTCTATTTTCCATTTCTATTGATTTGTTTTGTTGTTACAGGTTGTTGTGGTGAGGTGTTGTTATGTTGAGGTGGTGAGGTGGTGAGGTGTTGAGATGGTGAGATGGTGGGGTGTTGAGGTGTTGAGATGGTGACATATGTCAACACAACAACACAACAACATCTCAACATCTTAGATAATCTCTTCAATCTGCTTTGCGATATTGTCGAGGCTCTCAGTCGGTTCGAATCGAGCCACTACCATTCCGCGCTTGTTGATGAGGAACTTTGTGAAGTTCCACTTTATGTCTGCTGTCTCCTTATAGTCGGGCGCATCCTTGGCGAGCATCTCCTCAAGCACCGGAGTGAGTTTGTGCGCAGGGTCGAAGCCTGCGAACGACTTCTGCTCCTTGAGGAACTTGAAGAGGTCGTCGGCGTCGTCGCCGTTCACCTTCACCTTCTTGAAGCGCGGGAACTCGGTGTTGTACGTGAGCTTGCAGAACTGGTGTATCGACTCGTCGGTGCCAGGAGCCTGTGCGCCGAACTGGTTGCATGGGAAGTCGAGCACCTCGAATCCCTGCGCATGATACTTCTCGTAGAGCTTCTCCAGCTCCTCATACTGCGGTGTGAAGCCGCATTTTGTAGCTGTGTTCACAATGAGCAGCACCTCGTTGGCATACTCCTTCAGCGACACGCTCTTACCTTTTCTGTCTTTCACCGAGAAATCATAAACAGTCTTCATCTTTCTTTTCTTTATTTGTTTAATGTGTTCTTTTGATATCCTTTTGTCTCGGGGTATTGTTTGTTGTTTTGGGGTGTTGGCTTTAAGTCTTGTGATACAGACTTTAATTTTACAAAGGTAACGATTTTATTGGATAATACTCACTATTTGTTCTCATTTTTTCAACTTCTTAACTCCGAACCTTATAGACGACGCATCGTGTTCCGTCCGCCACCCGATCAGATTCCGTCCGCCGTCCGATTAGATTCCGTCCGCCGTCCAATCGGATTGCGTTCGCCACCCGATCAGATTCCGTCCGCCACCCGATTGGATTGCGTCCGCCGCACGATGGTGAAAGTACTGAAAAAGGCTGACGTTTTAGCCGCAAAACGCAGCTAAAACATCAGCCTTCTATACTGTTAGAGCTATGTCAAACGCTCTACTTCTTGTTCTCTCGGTAGTATTTCAGTCCGCCCTTCACGTTCTGTATGAGGCTTTCGACGAGTAGGTGGCACCGCTCACGCCGTCCACCTTCATCTGCTCAGCCTCGTCGACACTCTTGCCCACGAACTTCTTCAGCAGTGTCTCCGCCTGCGCGAACACCGAGGGCGTATCCTGGTTGGGAAGTGCCACTATCTTCTGCACCTTGCCGTTGCGGATGTATATCTTCACCGGCGTCTTGCCCTGAAAACCGCGCGCCTTCACTATCGACGTAGTGTTGACTACGGCGGTGCCCTTCTCGTACTTTATGGCGTTCTTGCTGACGCAGAAGCTCATAAGGGCGAATGAGCAGAGAGTGATGATTAAGGTTCTTTGCTTCATAATTTATTATAATAATAAGTTGAGAGTTGAGAATTACTTCTTGTCGTACGCGTGCAGCGGATAGTCGGTAGTGTAGTGCAGTCCGCGGCACTCCTTGCGCTCGATAGCCTGTCGTGTGATGAGGTAGCCCACGTTAATCATGTTGCGCAGCTCGCAGATGTCGCGGCTCGCCTTTACGCGCTTGAAGAGCTCCTCGGTCTCCTCGTAGAGCAAGTCGAGGCGGTCCCACGCACGCTTCAGGCGCAGGTCAGAGCGCACGATGCCCACGTAGTTGGACATTATCTCGCCAACCTCCTTCACGCTCTGCGTGATGAGCACCTTCTCTTCGTTGGTCATCGTGCCCTCGTCGTTCCACTCCGGCACCTTCTCGTTGAAGTCGTACTCGTCTACGTGCTCCAGCGAGTGCTTGGCAGCTGCGTCGGCGTACACCACAGCCTCGATGAGCGAGTTGCTCGCCAGACGGTTGCCGCCGTGCAAACCCGTGCAAGAGCACTCACCGATGGCATACAGGCGCTCTATCGACGACTGTCCGTTGAGATCAACCTTTATGCCGCCGCACATGTAGTGGGCTGCAGGGCGAACGGGGATATAGTCGGTGGTGATGTCGATGCCTATCGACTTGCACTTGAGGTAGATGTTCGGGAAGTGCTTCTTTGTCTCGGCAGGGTCTTTATGCGTAACGTCAAGGCACACGTGGTCGATGCCGTGTATCTTCATCTCCTTGTCGATGGCACGCGCCACGATGTCGCGCGGAGCTAACGAGAGGCGCTCGTCGTACTTCTCCATGAACGACTCGCCGTTCGGCAGGCGCAGTATGCCACCGTAGCCACGCATCGCCTCAGTGATGAGGAACGCAGGGTGAGTCTCGCCCGGGTGATAGAGCGCCGTCGGGTGGAACTGTACGAACTCCATGTCCTTCACCGTGCCCTTTGCACGATATACCATTGCCTCGCCGTCGCCCGTAGCGATGACGGGGTTGGTAGTGGTCTGGTATACGGCTCCGCAGCCGCCCGTACACATCAGCGTCACCTTGCTCAGATACGTGTCCACCTTCTGCGTCTCGGGGTTGAGCACGTACGCACCGTAGCAATTAATATAAGGTGTGCGACGTGTGACGCGCGCACCGAGGTGGTGCTGCGTGATTATCTCCACGGCGAAGTGGTTCTCCTTCACGTCGATGTCGGGGCACGCACGCACCGCAGCCATCAGTCCGCGCTGTATCTCGGCACCCGTGTCGTCGGCGTGGTGCAGGATGCGGAACTCGGAGTGTCCGCCCTCGCGGTGCAGGTCGAACTCGCCGTCCTCCTTGCGGTCGAAGTTCACGCCCCACTTCACGAGCTCGGCAATCTGCTCCGGCGCATTGCGCACCACCTGCTCTACGGCACGGCGGTCGCTGATGAAGTCGCCCGCTATCATCGTGTCTTCTATATGCTTGTCGAAATTGTCGACTGCAAGATTAGTCACTGAGGCAACGCTCCCTGGGCAAACGAAGTGTTTGCCTCGTCAAGCGAAGTCTTGCAAATCATGCACACCTTACCCTTGTGTGCGCGAGCCACCTTCAAAGCGTAGCTCATGCCGGCAACTCCGGCACCAATAATCAGAAAGTCGTATTTAAAAACCATCTTTTCGGTATTTATTCTTAGACGTTGCAAATTTAGAGAAAAAAAAGAAGACACAATAAAGTTGTCTATCTTTTTTTAATGAATAGAAAAAAAACGTTATATATTTTTTGCTTGTATTAATAAAATGTCTAACTTTGCAATCACCTAATCGGACACAAAATGTGTGATAAAGGCAACTATTAATAATATCTTGTAACCTAAATATTCAAACAATATGAAAAAAATCAAATCCTCGATGCTTATCGTAATGATAGCCATTGGTTTCGCATCATTTGTTTCGTGTAATAACAACAAGAACGCACAGACTGCTGACGGTAGCGACTCTACAGCCGTGGTAAACGAGGCGTTGGAAGACCAGGAAGTAGCAGAGATGTCTGCGTTTATCAATTCTGTTGCGTCATGTCTCGACTCCATCCAAGTTCAGGAGAATATGATTTTCAATCATCCTGAAGGCACAACCGACAAGCAGCACATGCTCACACAACTCAGATCGTTCAAGGAGCTGCTTGCACGCAAGCAGCAGCAGATAGACGCACTCACTGCGAAGAACAAGGCACAGGAAAAGTCGTCGAAGCAGACTATCGCCAACCTGCAGAAGATGGTGGAATACCTCAACGCACAGTTGGCTGAAAAGACGGCACGCATCGCTGAGCTCGAGGAACTCGTGCAGACAAAGGATGTGAAGATTGACGAACTGCGCTACAACGTTAAAGAGCTGACCAACGAGTCGGACTATCTGAAGGAACAGAACTATCAGCAGGATAAAGAGTTGAACAAACGCTACTACTGCGTAGGCTCGAAGAAGGAGCTTAGCGAGAAGGGCTTGCTCAAGGGCGGCTTCCTAAAGAAGAAGAAGGTGAACAGCGCTGCCATCGACAAGAGTCTCTTCAAGACTGTTGACGTGCGTTCGTTCAAGACTCTCAAACTGCAGTCGAAGAAGCCGAAAGTCGTTTCAGGCAATCCACAGGGTAGCTACACCATCGAGAAGAACGGCGACGGCACATCTACACTCACCATCGTTGATGCAGAGAAGTTCTGGAACGCATCAGTTTTCCTCATCATCGAGCTGTAAAGGCAACCTGAAAACTGAAAATATAGTTTCGCAAGTGTTGAACTTGCGAAACTGCAACCAACGAATTTAAAACATAAAAAATATCAACAGATGAAAACAAATCTGTTCTTTGGTCTCGCTCTTCTGAGCATGGCACCAAACGCAGTGAGCGCACAGGAAAATGCTGACTCACTCTACATCCGTAACTCAGTGTACATGCTTAAACTCGATATGCCAGCCGACAACGAGGAGTATGCCCACGCTTACGAGGTAACAAACAAGGCGTTCGACGGCATCGACTTCGCAACGCGCTATCCTAACTATAACGACTTCAACCTGGGTAGCCACCACATCGACTGGTCTACCGTACCTACAGCCACAAAGGCAGAGATGGACGCTATCGAGAAAGAGTCGGCTAAGGACGCACTCCTCAAGACCACGCTCGCTTCAATGGGCGTAAAGGTTGACCCAATCGCAGAGCGCGAGTACGCTGCACGCTTGCTCAACTACTTCAATGTAAACAAGTTCGGCAACCAGCTCGTGGCTAAATGGCACGTTCCGCAGGGAGCTGACTATAAGAACGTGGCTGCTTTTGACATGGGAACCATTTATGAGTATGGTAAGGTGGGCTTGAGCGAAGAAGCTCGCAAGGTGGCGTTAGAAACAGGAAATAACGATATTTTTTACAATTTGCATACAAAACTGCTGAGCACAACATACGTGTGTGTTAACAACTATCGTATGATGAACGCAAAGGAGAAGAGCGCTACAGCTATTGCAATGGCTAAGGTTACGTTGGAGTTCTTGCCAGGCATCGCTAAGATGGCAGGCAACATCGCAGTGAAGGCTGCCGAGACAGCTGCTGCCAAGACAAAAGGCTACTTCGTAAGAACAAATGCTTATCTCTTCAAGCTCGATTGGGATTCTGAAAAGACACTGGAAATGTATAATAAATACTGGAATAACGTAGCCGACTTCAACGCTAACGCAAACTACCAGCTGAAGTATGTTGGTCGCTCATCTAAGTACGCAGGTGCAGGCTTGACAATGAAGTCGGCTAACCTCGACAAACTGATCGCTCGTGGTGCATTGCGTGCTACCGACGCTGCTTTCGCTGCCCTGCAGCGCGACTACGACGAGTTCCGCCCAATGAGTTCGCTTCATGAGGAAGATGGCAAGCTCGTTGCTTACATCGGTACAAAGGAAGGTGTGAAGGCTGGTGATAAGTTTGACGTATTCATGTGTCAGAAGACCGACAAAGAAATAGAGTGGAAGAAAGTAGCACAATCAAGGTAGCCAAGAACTCTGTTTGGGACAACCAGGAAGGTGCTAACGAGACTCTCGAAGGCGAAGCAGAAGACGGTGAGAAGAAAGAAGCAATGCCGAGTTGAAGTACACCGTATTCGATGGCAAACCAGGAAAGAAGATTGGTGAGGCTGTCTTATTCGTCTTGCAAAATAAAATATAAATATTAATTACTGTCTTTAAAAGCTACTATACATATTTATATATAATAGGTGTGTAGCTTTTAAAAGACGTTTTTGGTTAAATGCTAAATAGATTTGATTATGAAAAGATTACTCTTTATCGCTATCTGCTTCTGTATGGCACTTTCAGTAAGTGCTGGTAAAAAGAAGAATTTTGTCGATTACAGTTATGAGCTTACTTATGTAAAGGACGTACCAGCGTCCACAGTTGGCTTTACGGTATTCAAGGTGTGGAGCTACGGTAAGAAGAAAGAACTGCTTACAAAGGATATTTGTATGCGTAATGCTGTACACGGACTGCTCTTTAAAGGCTTGGCTGCCAACTATTCTGGCAAACAGGGCAACGTGCCTCCGCTCTGCCCAGAAGGTTATCAGGCACACAAGGAGTACTTTGACCGCTTCTTTGAGTCGGGCGAATACCGCCAGTATATACAACTTACAAGCCGTGGCGCACAGTCTGCCGGCGATGTTATCAAAGGCAAGAAAGAGTGGCAGGTTGGTTTGCTCGTGCAGGTCAATCTCAAAGAATTGCGCAAACGCATGGAGAAGGATGGCATTATAGAAGGAGCACGCAGCATTTTCTCGCGCTAATACTCGATAATAGCAGATGTTTTAATGTAAATAGATAAACGTATTATGAAAAGAATTTTTAGTTTGTTTCTGCTCCTTACCTTCGCAGTTGTGATGAAGGCGCAGCAGGCAGCAATGCCTACCATTATCGTCTTCCCTGCCGACTCGTGGATGAATGATCATGGTTTTATGAAGACGTTCAACAATCAGGGCGAGACAGAATACATACCTAAGTATAACGAAGCCTTTGTGAACACACGCGAAATGGGTTCGGTTATCCAATCTATACAGAAGGTGTTCGAGGAGCGTAAGTTCGAGCACGAAGACCTGCAGAGCATTCTGAAGGATATGAAGCGCGAACGCGCCGAAGAACTTGCCAATGCAGCTGACGGCGATGAGGCAGAAAAGGGTGCTATGGACGAACTCATGCAGCAGGCACGTCCTGACATCCGCGTAGATGTCGACTATGCTGTGCAAATGGTTGGTCCGCGCAAGAATATTTCTTATACTATAAAGCTGTCGACGCTTACACCTCTGAGCAGGTGTCGTCGGTAGAAGGCACCATTTCTATGACAATGGATCCTACCGACCTCGCACTGCGTAAGGCAGTGGCAGGCAACTGCGACGACTTTTGCGACCGCATCATCGAGTATTATAAGGATCTGCGCGACAACGGTCGCAAGATTGTTGTTGTGTTCCGCTCAGCACCAAGTGCCGGCATCAACTTCATCAAGGACGAGATCGGCGACGACGGTGACACATACGACGAGTTCCTCTACTCGTGGGTGAAGAAGCACGCCGTAAACCAGGCTTGCAAGAAGGGACGCAAGACAGCTAAGATGGTTGAGTTCAAGGCTGTGCGCATACCATTCTTCGACGAAAGCGGTGAACCAATCGAGGCTGAAGACTGGGCTAAGGGCGTAAGAAAGGCATTCAAGGCAGAGACCGGTTTTAAGGTAAGCAAGGGACAGGGCAACACGCTCGGACGTGTCAACTTCCTCGTTGAGTAATAGCAAAAGGAAAGTCTTGCAAGTTCTATCGGCTTGCGAGACTTCAAAAACAAATAACATGTCGTTCTAAAACATTATGATTATGCAGATACGAAAACTATTTGTTCTTGCAGCGTTGGCACTTTGCTCGCTCGCAAGTTCTGCACAGATAACGCTCTCGCCGATGTACGATGCAAAGGAGAGCAAGGCAACTGAAGGTCAGAAGGCTATCGTAGAGGCTCGTTTGCGCAGCGTCATCACCTCGATGAAGCTGGTGAGTGGCTACAACTCGCGCTTCGTATTGGCGTGCAAGACCGTTCCGTTGCAGACAGAAGTGGCAGGCACAAAGATGGCGCAACGCATATCAGCAACCTTCGCCGTTGGCGACGCACGCACAAAGTCGTGCTTCGGTACGTCTATCGTTGAGTTCACTGGCATCGGCAACACCGAAGAGCAGGCGCTCACTAATGCGTTGAAGAACATCAAGAACTCGCCACAGCTCCGCAAACTCGTTGACAAGTCGAAGCAGCGCATCATCGACTACTACAACAACAACGCTGCCTCAATCATACGTAAGGCACAAACGCTCATCAATGGCAATCAGTACGAGCAGGCTTTGTTCGAGCTCTGCGCCATTCCAGAGGACTGCAACCTCTACGAGCAGGCCTTGGAGATGATGGAGAAGGTGTACGAAACAGCCTATGGCGACGAGTCGGTGCAGCTCAGCAGAAAAGAGTTAGGAGCAGCTTGTCGCAAACTCGCTGATGAGTATGCAACCAACAACTGCCCAGAGAGCGACTGCTCACTCGGTTGGTGGTAAAGTTAGTATAATCAGTGCTGACATGCAGAATTGACAAAACAGTATTTCTACTGAAATGGCAAAGTTCAGATTTTTATCATTCGTTATCATTATGCTATCCTGTGTATGCACCAGTCATGCACAGGACAGTTTTTTTAATCCCTATTCGTTCCGCTATCACGTCGAGTTCTCCAGCGAACTGCCCGAGGACACCCTCGTTGCAGATATGGGTAAGCTGGTCGTGACATACGATAGCGAGCAACGTAAGCAGTGCTGCACTTTGACTTATCGCGACAGCGTGCGCTACAAAGGCAACATTATCGATATGCAACTCTATCAGAAACGTCAGGACTTTATGCTCGAAAACTTCTTCGGGGGCGGTTCCCATGCCAAGCTAACCATTACGCGCGATGAAGACGGATCCAATCAAAAGGTGGCACTCATCTATTATGCCAACCCGAAAGAAGACCCATTGCCCGACAAAACGTGCATCTGTCTGCTGCTTTCAGATGTTCTGCAATAGTCTGTGATTGGTTTCGTAGAGCAATTGTGTTGTTATATATTGTAACAAAAGTGTTAAATAGTACCATATTTTTAAAACAACTGGTTTAAGTTGAGCGTTTCTCGGATTAAATTAGTACTTTTGTTAAGTCGTGTTGTGAGACAATTCGGGTTTGAAGCGTTAATATGCTTCTGTCCGATTGTGGTTTCATAACAGAATGTGCATAGAAACCTAATTATTAAAAATTTAATAACTAAAAGATGAAACAAACTAACGTTAAGCCAGCAGAAGGAAAGCTGGGTATTTTGGTTGTAGGCTGTGGCGCAGTAGCCACCACCTTTATGACTGGTGTGTTCATGGCTCGCAAGGGACTTGCTAAGCCTGTTGGTTCAATGACTCAGTATGACAAGATTCGTGTTGGCAAGGGCGCAGACAAGAAGTATCTGCACTATAAGGACATCGTGCCTCTTGCCGATCTCAACGATATCGTATTCGGAACATGGGACGTATATCCGCAGAACGCTTACCAGGCAGCTATGTATGCCGAGGTACTGAAGGAGAAGGATATCAACCCCGTGCGCGAGGAGTTGGAAAAGGTGGTGCCGATGAAGGCTGCCTTCGACAAGAACTACGCTAAGCGCCTCGACGGCGACAACGTTAAGGACTGCAAGACTCGCTGGGAGATGGTTGAGGCTCTCGCAAGGATATCCGCGACTTCAAGGAGCAGAACGGTTGCGCACGCATCGTTGTTATTTGGGCAGCATCTACCGAGATCTACGTACCAGTAGACATGGAGAAACACGGCACAGTGGCAGCTCTCGAAGCAGCTATGAAGGCTGACGACCGCGAGCATGTAGCTCCTTCTATGTGCTACGCTTACGCAGCATTGACAGAGGGCGCACCGTTCATCATGGGTGCTCCTAACACTACGGTAGACATTCCGGCTATGTGGGAGCTCGCTGAGCAGACCAAGATGCCTATCGCCGGTAAGGACTTCAAGACCGGTCAGACCCTCGTGAAGAGCGGTTTCGCTCCGATGATTGGCTCACGCTGCCTCGGTTTGAGCGGATGGTTCTCTACAAACATCCTCGGCAACCGCGACGGACTCGTGCTCGACGAGCCTGCTAACTTCCACACCAAGGAGGTCAGCAAGCTCTCCACACTCGAGACAATCCTCAAGCCCGACGTGCAGCCCGACCTCTACGGACACGGCAACGACGAGGATACACAGTACTACCACAAGGTGCGCATCAACTACTATCCTCCTCGCAACGACAACAAGGAGGGATGGGACAACATAGACATCTTCGGATGGATGGGCTACCCGATGCAGATCAAGATCAACTTCCTCTGCCGCGACTCTATCCTCGCTGCTCCGCTGTTGCTCGACCTCACCTTGCTCAGCGACCTCGCTGCTCGTGCCGGACGCTACGGCATACAGCGCTTCCTGAGCTTCTTCCTCAAGGCTCCGATGCACGACTACACTAAGGGCGAGGAGCCGGTAAACCACCTCTATCAGCAGTACACTATGCTGAAGAATGCTATCCGCGAGATGGGTGGCTACGAGGCTGACGAAGAAATCGATTAATATTTTAACTTAAGTTTCGCAAGCGAAAGTAGTTAAGAAGTTAAGGAGTTTTCGCACCCTTCGGTTGCTAAGGAGGGAAAATGGATGCACGGTAAGACTTAGCGATGCTACTGTCTGTAAGCTGCCTTCTGAAGTCTGGAAACAGGTTGTAAGAGAAGGGTTGAAAATATGGGTATATCGGAGAATCAGGATATTGAAAGTATTGAGATGACTATGTCAAAGTGCAGGGCTTGAAAATTGGCATGATAGTATGAAGGCATATAAAAATAGCAGTTATCCAAGGGAGAGAGTTAGAGCCTGTTTGAAAAAAGCATTCCCGTAATCTGCACGCCCCTCTTTGCGGTATATTTCACTCAAATTGTGACGTACATCTTGCAGAAAGTTTTTTCAAACACGCCCTAAAACAGGGAGATAATGAGAATATTTCTCGATAAGCAAAATAGCACTGGGAATTTCAGAAAACCTGATATATAATACCAAAATATTGAAAATAATTAACAACAATAGCGTTTCACTATAAGGAGGAATTTAATCATGGCAAGTTTTAAATGGGACAAGACAGGACTTTTGCAGCAGGTGTTTTATTCGGAACAGCAGGTATCAAGCTTCTTTCCAGCAAAGATGCGAAAAAAGTTTACACAGAGTGCACAGCAGCTGTTTTAAGAGCAAAGGACTGTGTAATGAAGACGGTTACAACTGTTCAGGAAAATGCAGGTGATATCTATGCAGATGCACAGCAGATCAACGAGGACAGAAAAGCAGCTGAGGAGCCGTTTGAGGATGAGGCAGCTGAAGGCGAGACAGAGTTTAAAGAGACTGAATGAGCTAGAAGGAGCTGAGACAGAGGGAAGCTGCTGAGTAATCTGGCAGTGTAATACTTTGCAAACATATTGGGGACTGCCGTTTTTGCGACAGTCCTCTTAATCGTTGCTGTTCCTTTGAAAAACTCTGCGAAATATTTTGGTGAACAAACCTTACTAAAATTTCGAAGAGTGTGGCGCGAAGCGTTACGGTAAACGTAATGAACAGTAACTCTTGCTTTGAAGAAAAAGTAGGTGAACAAGTTGAAATTTACAATTAAACATGAGAAAAAAGGACGTATCAGAGTCCATCTTTTTCAAAAATATATGAATTTTACCCAGGCAGATACCCTTCAGTATTACTTGGAAAATCTGGATGGAGTAAAGAAGGCCCAGGTCTTTAATCGTACCAGTGATGCTCTTATCTATTACACTGGAGAACGGAATGAACTGTTAAAGGCAATTCAGGCATTTGGTTACAGCCGTGTCAGCGTACCTGCTCAGGTGCTGGAGAATTCCGGAAGAGAATTAAATGAGACTTATAAGGAGAAGCTGGTAAATAAAGT
>ENA-OQHY01000704-OQHY01000704.1-human-gut-metagenome-genome-assembly--contig:-NODE-704-length-17876-cov-3.957688_pt1 | contig 17876 bp, 27 predicted proteins | sample MGYA00242570_ERZ504733 | MGnify/ENA primary metagenome ERZ504733 (study PRJEB26092, sample SAMD00036219) | human gut metagenome | host: Homo sapiens | study: EMG produced TPA metagenomics assembly of... | reverse complement strand
TAATTTTTTCAACACGTTTTGCTATATCTACCTGTGTTTCAGTAAAAAATGTGCAGGCTTGCGATGGGGGGATATTGTTAAGATTTTGTAGTAATGAAAATAGAGCCAGAACATAGATCTTCATTTGCGAAATCGAAAACGGAGGCGCAATATCAAAAAGTTCCCAGAGTTTAGTCAATATTTCTTCAACTTCAGGAGTAACTGCTGAGATATAAGTATTATCGTTTGGGCAAAAAAGTTCAATGATTTTAGGAAAGTCTATGCCAAACTCTTTTAGTATCCATGTACTCTCTGTTGCCAATGTATTAGTATCAACGAAAAGCTCCATTCCCTCATAGATACGGCGGGGATAGACGTATTGCTTTTGGGCAAAAGACTCCGTGAGAGAAATATCTCCATCTTTCACATATACAAAGTTTCCGTTATTCAAGATAATCTCACAACGACCAGTCATGCAATAGTTTAGAAGCAAAGGCCCTTTTTTAATGAAACTACCTTCATCCAAATTTGGAGCTGCCCATGTCGGAGAATTTATAAAAATATACGCAATAGTAAGTCCGGGGAAAAGTTGAAAAAACGTCATAGACCTTTCCTTCCTTGGTTTTCATAAGTAGTTCTGCGCTGAACTCGCTGCGTTTTATTGAAACGCCGGGAAATTCAATACATTTTCTAATAATATCATCAATCTTCATTTTTAACTCCTGTCGATTTGTCTGGCTCATTGCCCTTGATTTTAATTTATATTATAGAATTGCAAGCGAAGTCAGTCAACAAGAAAACTCGTTGCTGTTTGGAGCTAAAATGTTGATTGGTTATAGATAGACTTAGCTAACTGGTGTATTATACAAAGAGGTTAGGCAATGCTAACCCCAAAAACAATATGGAGGTACTCATTATGAGCAACAAGTTACAAGCAAAAGACCTGATTAACCTCGGCCTGTTCACCGTTCTCTACTTCGTGATCGGCTGCTGTGTCGCCATTCCTATTGGGTTTGTACCCATCTTTTTACCGATCCTCGGTGCCTTGTGGTCTTTGATTACAGGTATCCCTTTCATGCTGTTCCTGACAAGAGTGAAAAAATTCGGCATGGTTACGATTATGGGGATTTTAAGCGGTTTGCTGATGGGCTTGACCGGCATGGGCTTCTGGGGTGTGCCAATGGGATTGATCTTTGGTTTACTGGGCGATTTGATCCTGAAATCTGGCGGTTATAAAAGTGCTAAAAAAAGCCTGATTGGCTATGCGGTATTTAGCCTTTGGATGGTTGGTACATACATCCCCATGTATTTCATGGTAGAGGACTCCTGGGCCAGTTTCGCAGCCAGCTTCGGTGAGGAATACGCTGATCGAGTAATGGCTGTCATGCCCATGTGGAGCATTATTCTGGTGATTGCCGGGATTTTTGCATTTGCGATTTTGGGTGGTCTGTTAGGTAAGGCTCTTCTGAAAAAGCATTTTGCTAAAGCGGGAATCGTGTAATGGACGGGGTATCATTCTCTGCGACAACCGAAAAAAGAAAAGGGATATTGTTTGACCCTCGCACAAAGCTCGTCCTATTGTTGACGATTACGACATTGATGTTCAGCACCAGCAACGAAGGAATTATGAATATTGTCAAGCCCTGTTTAAGCCTTGTGCCTTTTGTGTTGATTTTGTCGGAACATCGTTTCAAAACAGCAGGAAAATATTTGCTGCTCTATGTAGCCTGCTTTGCATTGGAGCGGATTGCCCTTGTGTATTTAAGTGGCCTGCTTTCCTTTATCGTGCTTGCGATTACATCTATCATGACACGATTTGCACCTGGCATCATGACCGGCGCATGGCTGATCTCATCAACTTCCGTCAGCGAATTTATCAGTGCGATGGAGCGTATGCACATCACAGAAAAAATTGTCATCCCCATGTCTGTGATTTTTCGTTTTTTCCCAACAATTAGCGAAGAATATCAGGCAATTCGGGACGCAATGAAAATGCGGAACATCCGTTTCGGCGGAAAAAATCCCTTTCTGATGGTAGAATACAGGCTTGTTCCTCTGATGGTATCCGTTGTGAAGATTGGCGACGAACTTTCTGCCGCTGCGTTGACACGGGGGCTGGGTGCCCCGTCAAGCGCACAAATGTATGTCAGATCGGTTTCCATGTTCAAGATGTGGTTGCCATTCTTGTTTTGTATCCTCTGTTTTATTTTAATTTTTATTGCAGCGGCAAATTACTTTTTGAGGAGGTGAGCCTGTGATACGGATTGACCATGTGACCTTCTCTTATGGGGAAGAAAGCGAGAGCACCGGTGGTGTTCAAGATATAAACCTGAACATAGAGGATGGACAATTTATTGTACTTTGCGGCGAAAGCGGCTGTGGGAAAACGACAATTACCCGTCTGATTAACGGCCTGATCCCTCACTACTATGAGGGCAAAATGAGCGGAAATGTTTGGGTGAATGAGGCAAAGGTTTCGGAGCAGCCACTTTATGATACTGCGAAAACAGTAGGCAGCGTATTTCAAAATCCACGCTCTCAATTTTTTAATGTGGACACGACCAGTGAAATTACATTCGGATGTGAAAATCTCGGCCAGCCAGAGCGAAGTATTCGAGAACGATTAGAAAAAACCGTCCGGGATTTTCATTTGGAGAAACTGATGGGGCGCAATATTTTTCACCTCTCCGGGGGAGAAAAACAGAAAATCGCCTGTGCTGGGGTGTCGATTATGGAGCCTGATGTACTTGTTATGGACGAACCATCGTCTAACCTCGATGCTTCTTCTATTCTCGATTTGAGATCTATACTTGCATTTTGGAAGTCGCAGGGAAAAACAATTATCGTGTCAGAACATCGGCTTTACTACCTGCGGGGCCTTGCGGATCGCTTTATTTATATTACTGCTGGACAAGTGGAAAGGGATTACTCTGCGGCAGAGTTTGAGCAACTTACAGAGCAGCAAAGAGCCGATATGGGCTTCGCACCTTTATTCTTGAAGATTTGCTGCCGCCCGAAATATCACCGCAAATTGGAGAACAAATGGAGCTTCGCAATTTCTGTTTTGCTTATAAAAACGAGCCGGAAACGCTTCACATTCATGAAAGCAAAATTCCAGCGAACCGTATTGTAGGAATTATTGGAAATAATGGAGCTGGAAAATCGACTTTCTCCCGGTGCTTTTGCGGTCTGGAAAAGCGGTGCGGCGAGGTTATATGGAATGGAAAAGCCTACCGTCCCAAAGACAGGTTGAATACCTGCTATATGGTAATGCAGGAAGTCAATCATCAGCTTTTTACGGAAACGGTGTTAGATGAGGTTTTAATCAGCATGGAGGACGAAAGTAAGGAGCAGGCAGAAAAAATCCTTGCCGAGTTAGATTTAACAGATTTCAAAGACAGACACCCCATGTCTCTCTCCGGCGGCCAAAAACAGCGGGTAGCGATTGCTTCAGCAATCGCTTCTAACGCTCTATCTTATTTTTCGATGAACCGACCAGCGGCCTTGATTATAAGCACATGAAAGAGGTCGCAAATGTCCTGCGACAAGTCAGGGACACGGGTATTACCGTGTATGTCATTACTCACGACCTTGAGTTGATATTAGACTGTTGTACGGATATTGTCCATTTTGAGGATGGTTCTATCATCGACCAATTTCCAATGGATGCGGATGGACTTGAAAAAATTAGAAACTATTTCATAAAGGGGGTATCTGTAAAGTGAAAGAAGAAAAGAAGGAGTCACCCATAGGCACCTTATGGGGATGGGGCAAGCCATATCACGGGAAATTCATCGGCAGCATTATCCTTGCGGTATTAGGCGTGGCCTGCCAGATGGTGCCCTATTTCTGTGTGGCGCATATTGTTACGCTTATGCTGTCTGGAGAGCGAGATTTCTTTCGCTATATAGTAGCTTGCGTAATTGCGCTTTGCGGTTATTTGGGAAAAGTCATATTTTCTAACCTGTCTACCACCATTTCCCACACAGCAACCTATTACACATTGCGCGATCTACGGGAGAATATCACAGCAAAATTGGCCCGTGTCCCTATGGGGACGATTTTGGATACTCCATCCGGTCAATATAAAACGACGATTGTTGACCGGGTAGAGGGAATGGAGCCGACCTTTGCGCACCTGATCCCGGAAATGACCGCAAATGTACTGGTGCCGCTTGTGATTGTAGTGTATCTGTTCTTTTTGGACTGGCGCATGGCGCTCCTGTCCCTTGTTACGCTGGTGGTGGGCCTTGCTGTCATGTCCGCCGGCATGAAGAATTATCCTGCCAAATGGGAGGCGCGGTCAAAGCTGGAAAGCAGATGGCAAACGCCATTGTAGAATATATTGGCGGTATTGAGGTAGTCAAAGCGTTTAGCCAATCTGCCGGTTCCTACAAAAAGTATTCTGACGCAGTAAACTATAACGCCAATTACTATGTGGACTGGATGAGGGAAAACCAGAAAACCATGAGCGCCTACAATGCTATTCTGCCTCGGTGCTGATCTGTGTGCTGCCCTGCGGTTTCGCGTTCTGGATTTCCGGCAGTCTGGAGCTTTCTGTTTTTTTATCCATTGTGATTTTCTCACTGGGATTGATTGGGCCGATTATTGCGGCTTTTACCTTTACGGATGATTTGGCTGTGTTGGGAACTAATGTGGAAGAAATCAGCCAGCTTCTGAACGCCGAAGAACTGCACCATAAGGATATGCCTGTCAAGTTGGCAGATACCAACATTTCTCTGAATCATGTGTCGTTTTCCTATGACGGAGTGACAGAGGTTTTACATGATGTGAGCCTCGCTATCCGGCCCGGAAGCATGACTGCCTTTGTGGGGCCATCCGGCTCCGGTAAATCTACTGTGGCAAAATTGATTGCCGGATATTGGGATGTTACATCCGGCAGCATTACTCTCGGCGGCTATGAACTGAAAGACATTTCACTCACTGAAATTGCAGACCAGATTTCCTATGTATCCCAAGACAACTACCTGTTTAACCGCAGTATCCGGGAGAATATCCGCATGGGAAGGCCTGGTGCCACGGACGCGGAGGTGGAACAGGCTGCCAAACAAAGCAGCTGCGACGCCTTTATCCGCAAGCTGGATAATGGCTATGATACGGTTGTCGGCAGTGCCGGTTCCCATCTTTCCGGCGGCGAACGCCAGCGGATCGCCATCGCCCGTGCCATGCTGAAAAATGCGCCGGTTGTCATTTTAGACGAGGCAACAGCCTACATCGACCCTGAAAACGAGGCGCTGGTACAGAAAGCCATTTCCGCTTTGACTGTTGGCAAGACCCTGATTGTGATTGCACATCGGCTGTCTACCATTGTTGGCGCGGACAACATCGTTGTGGTGAAGGATGGAACCATCCACGCACAGGGTACGCATGAGAATCTGCTGGAAACCTGCCCTCTCTACCGGGATATGTGGCAGGCGCATATCGGCGCAAAAGACCAGATGTAAGGGGGTGTTGTCAGATGTATGGAACATTGAAAAAAATCTTTGCTTTTGCAGGCAGCAAAAAGGGGCTGCTGAAAAAATCCCTGTTATTTTCATTCCTGTCCGGGCTGTTTTCAGCTATGCAGTTTGCCGCCCTTTTTGTGGTGATCGGCGCGCTGGTATCTGACAACCGGGACGGAAAGTTTATCTGGATTTCGCTGGGAATTATGACCGTTTCCCTCATTGGGCGTATCATTACGACCTATTTCTCCACGATGGAGCAGACGGAAACCGGCTATTGCATGGTGGCGGAAAAGCGTATCCATATCGGAGATCGGCTGCGCTACATCCCGATGGGCTACTTCAACAAGAATAGTATTGGGAACATTACCGCCATTGTCACAACAACTTTGGGCGATGTAGAGAACTCGGCGGCCCGTGTCCTGGTGTCGGTGCTGGGTGGATTTTTCAACTCGGTTGCCCTTGTCATCGTCCTGCTGATATTCGACTGGCGGATCGGTCTTGTGGCCGCTGCCGGTGTCCTGATTTACCTTGCGGCGGCGGAACTGGCGCTTCGCAAATCTGTCGCACTCAGCGGGGTACGCCAGCACACACAGGAGTCCCTTGTGGAGTCCGTGTTGGAGTATATTCAGGGCATGGGGATTGTCAAAGCATTTGGCTGGAACGGGACAGCACACAGTCTATCGGCAGTGCAATTAAGGCAAGCTGCCGGGACAATTTGAAACTGACAAAGGCCAGTGTTCCCTATGACGCTATCAAACAGGCCGTTGTTCGGGTGTTCAGCGTCATGCTGCTTTTGGCTCAGTCTGGTTCTGGCTGGACGGCTCCCTGCCGCTGGCCTACGGCCTGATTTTGGTGATTGCTTCTTTCATGGTGTTCAACGATTTGGAGAACGCCGGGAATATGGCCTCTCTGCTGCAAATGCTGGCAGCCTCGATGGATACGGCAAACTCCATTGATGACACGCCGGTGATGGACGAAAAAGGCGCTGACATTACGCCGAAGTCCAGCGAGATTGTGTTTGACAAGGTGGATTTTTCCTACGCAGACCGCAAGATATTGGATCAGGTCAGCTTCACCATTCCCGAAAAAACAACTACGGCCATTGTCGGTCCTTCCGGGGCAGGTAAGACAACGATGTGCAACCTGATTGCCCGTTTTTGGGATGTGAACGCCGGGAAGATTACCATTGGCGGTACGGATATACGGGATTTCAAGCTGGACAGCCTGATGAAGAATATCTCGATGGTGTTCCAGAGCGTGTACCTCTTTGCAGATACGATTGAGAACAATATCAAGTTTGGCTGTCCGGACGCCTCCCATGAACAAGTGGTTGAGGCAGCGAAGAAGGCTTGCTGCCATGACTTTATTTCTGCTCTGCCGGAGGGCTATGACACCGTGATTGGCGAGGGCGGCGGCACTTTGTCCGGCGGCGAGAAGCAGCGGATTTCTATCGCCCGCGCCATGCTGAAAAATGCACCAATTATCATTTTAGACGAGGCGACAAGCAGCGTTGACCCCGAGAATGAGGATGAATTGCAGCGGGCTATCGAAGCATTGACCCACGACAAGACCATTATTATGATTGCGCATCGCTTGAAAACCGTTCGGAATGCTGACCAAATCCTTGTGTTAGACAACGCTCATATTGTCCAGCGCGGTACTCATGCAGAACTGATTCAGCAAAAGGGCCTGTATGCCGATTTTGTATCGGCCAGACAGGAGGCCATAGGCTGGAAACTTGCGCAGTAATTTGGAAAGGAGGTGCGCCATTGGCCTTGACATCATCTATGGAGGATTATCTTGAAGCTGTACTTATCCTTCATCAAAAGCATGGTAGTGTTCGTGGCGTTGATATAGCTGTGTATTTGGGTGTTACAAAGCCTTCTGTAAGCCGGGCAGTTAAGGAATTATCAAAAATGGGCTACCTTCTAAAAGAGGCTGATGGTACGCTTTCCTTAACACATAATGGTCAAAAGGCCGCAAAACAGATTTACGAAAAGCACCAGTTTTTCACCAGGCAGCTCATCGAGGCTGGTGTACCCCAGGATATTGCAGCACAGGACGCTTGCAAACTGGAACACGTCATCAGTGAAACGAGCTATAAGAAATTGAGAGAAGCCGCCTGGCCAAGCAGCCGGGAGGTGATACCATCGGACGAGTCGTGATTATGGAGCTGGAGGATAAAGACAAAAGGACATTTGAGGATTTTCTTACCTTTTTACAGTTCCACCCGGATTTGAAAATGTGGGAGATTGACCCGGAGCCGATCCTGTCCCTTCCCGGTCTGCAAATCTACCCAGACCGCCGAAAAATCTATCACGGCCAGCAGGAAATTGAGCTGAATACCAAGGAGTTCGCCCTGCTCTGCCTATTAGTGACCAATAAAGGGCGGGTACTTACCTACGGACAGATGTATGAAAAAGTCTGGAAGGAAGAACCCTTTGGCAATGAAAATATCGCGGTGGGCAGCCATGTCCGCAGTATGCGGCAGAAATTATATGCCGTATATCCCAAACCGCCGTTTGTGATTTCCTGTATTCGGGATGTAGGGTATCGCTTTGAGATTAATTCTTAAGTATAAGGCAGTAGTCTAACGATTTAGGCTGCTGCTTTTTCCTGTCTGTTTTCACGCCGGCTCGCCAAAACCTTGCAAACGTCGATTTTTTATGAGATTTTCCCGCCGCATATTGTCTGAACTTGCGACCGAATTGTGTTCCATTTGCGTTTCTTGCTCATTTTATTTGCATTTCACCTATTATACTACCCCTATTAACATTTTAGTTGGGGAAAGGTGGTGATCTCTGTCAGCTTGTCCCCATAAGGGGATAGCATGGAGCCAAAAAGAAAGGAACCTGGCGGTTGCCTGCCATCTGACGAACAAAAAATATTTTCCGTACATACCGCATTCCTCAAGGGGATTGCGGTATTTTTTTGTTCGACAGGCTTTTTCTTTTTCCCTGGGCCTTACCCATCATCCGGCAAAAGACAACAGCCAAGCGCGTGCGCCATAAGGTGTGCGCGCTTTTTCTATGTCGGAAATGCAGATTTCTGTTATTTCCCGTTAGGACAAGCCAGCCCATTGCAGGGGGCCGCCGTCCGTCTGGATTTCTTCCCGAAATTCAGACGAAACGGAGGTACACAGCGTGGACGCTGGTAAAAAGAAAATATGGGTTCGCGGCCAATTTGTCGAGGTTACGGACGAAGTATATACCGCTTATATGCGGGGCGACCGGAAAATGCGCTACTTTGAGGCGGATCTGAAAAGCGAGCGCCCGGTTTACGGCAGCAACGGCGAAATCAAACAGGTTCTCCCCAGCCGGAGGATTCCCTGGACAGGCTCATGGAAGAAAACGCCCGCCAGTTTGCCGCTGCTGCGGAGAGCGTGGAGGATGTAGTGATCCGAAAACTTGCGGTGGACAAGCTACATACCGCGCTTATGCAGCTTACCAAAGAAGAACGGGATTTTATCTCCGCCCTGTTCTTTGACGAGAAAACAGAGAGCGACGTGGCAAAGTGCCTGGGTGTTTCCCAACAGGCCGTCCACAAGCGGAAAAACAGGATACTCAAAAAGCTGAAAAACTTTTTTGAGTAAATAGGGTTGTTAGACCTCTCACTCAACGGCAAATAGAGTGAGAGGTCTTTTTATCTCTCCCGGAACTTTGAAAACTGCATACCCATTCATCAGGCACATTCCCGCTGCTTTGGCGAAAGCCAAAGCCCAGGCGGCTGCTGCGCGGCGATCTGCCGGAAGAAAACAACGAGACACCACCGAAAAAGAAAATGCAGGTCTTTGGTTTGTTCTTCCCGGCAAGGAGCGAGAAACAGCAGGCTGCCAGTACCGGATGGCTCCCGGTACGGCCATGACCGGCAGCGGGGACAATGATACTCCCGTCCAGCCTAACGTCCGAGCGTTGAAGCGGCTCCATTTTGCCGTGATCCGTCGCAGGCAATGGGGGCGGTTGCGTGAGAACCACGCGAGGGGTGAGATTCCCCGTGGAGCTGGCCAGCCGCCAGCCGTTTGATGACTTCCCACCCGGTGCTTCGGGGCGTCGAGGACAAATAGGAGCACCTTTGAAATACGGGCTGTGCAGCAGGACGGGCCAATGAAAACAGGAGAATGGTTTTATCTCTCCCCGGCCTTCATTCTGTTCTGCTGCGCGGCCTCTACATAGGCGGCCCATGCCGCCTGATTTTTCAAAGGGAGGTCATAAGACATGAACAGGACATATCTGCGCGGCGATATGTACTATGCCGATCTGGGCCGGGGAATCGGCTCCGAGCAGGAAGGTTATCGCCCCGTCCTTATTCTTCAGAACAACACGGGGAACAAATACAGCCCCACCGTCATTGTGGCGGCCATTTCCAGCAAAGTGGATGCCAAGGCCAAGCTGCCCACGCACTATCTTCTCCAGGCGGAAAACGGGCTGGAACTGCCTTCTCTCGTTCTTTTGGAACAGCTCCGCGCCATTGACAAGAAACGACTGGGCGCGTACATCGGACATCTGGAAGAAAAGCATATCCGAAAAATCAACCACGCCCTGGCGGTCAGCGTGGGGCTGATCGAGGAGGTTCCCGAAAACTTAATCATGTGCCTTTGTCCGGCCTGTGCCAATAACTTCTACGGCACAGGCTCTTATTATTTGCGCAGGGTTCACCCCGACAGGGTGGAAAAGGATATCTGCACCTACTGCGGCCAGCGGCCCGGCTTTGACTATGAGGTTGTGCGCCGGAATGGGCACGACAATGGAAAAGGAGGCTGCGATGATGAATTACCCGGACGTTCCTATCTGGGAAAAATATACCTTAACCATTGAGGAGGCAGCCCGTTATTTCCGTATTGGGGAAAAGAAACTCCGAAAGCTGGCGGAGGAAAACCCGGACGCAAGCTGGCTCATTATGAACGGCAACCGTGTCCAAATCAAACGCCGTCAGTTTGAAAAGGTAATAGACTCTCTCGATGTGATCTGAAATCGCACATTTGCACCGGGCCGTGATTGCGGTATAATATGGATGTATCTCGTATCAAGCTCATTCCGGGGCGGAAAGGAGCTGCATACTATGTCAGAAAAACGGCGCGATAACAGAGGCCGCATTTTAAGAACCGGAGAGAGCCAGAGAAAAGACGGGAGATACGCATTTAAGTACACGGACGCATACGGGAAGCCCCAATTTGTCTATGCCTGGAAACTGGTGCCCACAGACAAACGCCTGCGGGCAAGCGGGATGATAAATCCCTGCGGGAGAAAGAAAAGGAAATCCGCAGGGATATAGACGACGGGATCGACACCATTGGCAAAAAGATAACGGTATGCCAGCTCTACGCCAAGCACACCGCATTGAAAAAGAATGTCAAGTACGGCACCGAAAAGGCCCGAAAAAACTTTCTGAAGCTGCTGGGTGACGATCCCCTCGGTTCCCAAAGCATTGAAGATGTGAAGCCGTCCGACGCCAAAGCCTGGGCCATCCGCATGAGCGAGAAAGGGTACAGCTACCAGACCATAAAAAACCACCAGCGCTCCTTGCTGGCGGCCTTTTACACGGCGGTGGAGGACAACTACATCCGAAAAAATCCTTTCCGGTTTGCCATGAACACGGTGATTGAGGATGACCGGGAGGAAAAAATCATCCTTACCCCAGAACAGGAAGAAAGCCTCATTGCCTTTGCACAGGGCGACCCGGTTTATTCCAAGTATGCGGATGAACTCATCATCCTCTCAGAGACGGGTGTGCGGATTTCAGAGCTTTGCGGTTTCACCACTCACCTGGATTTCAAAAACCGTGCCATCCTGGTAGACCACCAGCTTTTGCGCGACGCTGAAATAGCTTCTATATTGAAACGCCGAAAACCAAAAGCGGCGTCCGGCAGCTCCACATGAGCGAGAAAGCCTACGAAGCCTTCCGGCGCATACTCAAACGGCGCGGCAAGGTGGAGACGATCACGGTGGATGGCTACACGGATTTCCTGTTCCTCAACCGGGACGGTTTACCCAAGACGGCGGCCAACTACAATGCATGATTAAAGGGCTTGTGAAGAAGTATAACAAGCTCCATAAGGAGCAGCTTCCCAAAATCACAGCCCACACTTTCCGGCATAATTTCTGTACGAGGATGGCCAATGCCGGTATGAACCCCAAAGCCTTGCAGTACATCATGGGCCATGCGAACATCACCATGACATTAGGCTATTACGCCCATGCGTCCTTTGAATCGGCCAAGCGAGATGGAGCGTATCGAGGCTGAAAAGGCAGCGCCAGCCTCAATAGCTGCGTAGTAGTAAAGGCCAGGTTTACTACCCCTCTACTACTTTTAGCGGCAATTTCATGCCGGGACTTGCCACTATATGCGTATTGTTCTCCCATAAAGCAAATGGCGAAAAAGCCATAAATACAGGCTTTGCCGCCATTTGCCGAGTTACATAGGGTTAGGTCTAAAAATTGTTTCGAGATTATAATAAAACATCATGTGAAAATGGCTTTTCCATCTGTACTTGCGTTCAAAAATCTACCTGAAGAAATAGAATATGAAATTACATCGAAGCATGTACCAGATGTTACAAAAGGAAAAATATCTTTAATTTCTGAAAAAAACTAAATATATTATAAAGTTAACCTTTTATATGTATTCAGCCAGTTCCACAATGATATTGCTCTGCCGGAGCAGCCAGTCCGAAAATTCCTTCGGGCTGGCTGTTTTCTTTTTCACAGCCTGTTTCCGTTGCAAGGCTTCTTTTTTGAAGGATTCAAAAGCAGCCAACATTTCTTCCAGACGCTCAGAAGGAAAATTAGAAGTTTTCTTTGCCTTATTGATTTTGTTTCGCCAGTTCTGGCACTCATTTTTGTAGAGCAGATCATAATTGTTTTCCCTGGCTCTCTCATCAAACTCACGTTTGTTCTGGAGAGATTGCTTTTTACGACACTTATCACTGCACAGCTCATATCGTTGGCTTTTGGCAAGAAATACTTTCCCACAGATTTTGCATTTCCGGAAATACAGCCCCCAATCGTTCAGACGGTTCAGATAATAGATCATCAGTGGATACAGGGACGAATAGGCAGCAACACACTCCATTTTCCGTTTGCTGTCTGGATACCAGAGGTCAAGCCGGGTATCTTCCTGCGGCACAGAGCCATAAATATGTGTGGAAATATTTAGTCGTTTAGGCTTCCCTGTATCCTCGTCAAAGTCAAGGGGTGGATTGCCCATAAATAAGGTTGTAAAGCCGTTTATTTTCCCAATAAAACGTTCGCAGGCAGATTCCCGATCTCGTGGTTCTCTTGACCGTACATTTTTCTCGCTGTTCCCGGAGTTTGAAGATCTGGTCGGCAATCTCGTCGTAAAAGTCCTGCAAGAAGTAAATCAGCATAAACTAACGATCCAGTTACGCCTTTTAAAGATAATTAACGATACAGCAAGCCTGAACAATTCCTCCGTGGTAAGCAATGTATACACACCAACAATTCCCCACTTGAATACATATGCTGCAAGCAGACACAGTGGAATTCCGATACACCATGTGCCAATAATATCAATAATCATAATAGTTTTTGTGTTGCCGCCACTTCTTATAATGCCTCCGCCAAGGATCATATTTTCCACCTTGACCGGAGCATACAGGGCAAATACGATGAGCAGCGTCTTTCCAAGCTCTTTTACGCTGTCATCAACACGATATAATCCGGTATATGCTCCAGCCAAAAGAATGAGCAAAGCTGATACTGCTACTCCACCAAATAAGCCTGCATACATAATCTTCTTTGATTCTGCGTAAGCCTCATTATATTCTTTCCTACCAAGCCTTTTGCCGATCATCACACCGGCAGCCGCAGACAATCCACTGAGTGCCCCTACGATAAGCCCTTGTATCGGCTGGTAAGTGTATAGGTGCAAGGTTTGATGTGCCAAGATGTCCATAAACAGCAGACTCTACATTTTGCCCGAGACTCCATAAAAACTTACTGATCAGAATCGGCATAATCATTATCAGATAATCCCTGATTGTGATTTTTTTAAAATGTAGAGACAATACCGGTTTATCTCCATCTTTTTTGATACATAAGACAAATCCGATAACAATAAATACAAGATTAAACAACTGCGAAATAAGTGTGGCAATCGCAGCTCCCTTTATTGCCATACAGGGAAATCCAAATTTTCCAAATATCAGCAGATAGTTCAGTCCTGTGTTTACAATAACTGCTCCAAAGCTTGCCAGAAATGGTATCGTGGCATATTCCTTACAGCGCAGCCATGAGGATAAAATATTGCTGACAGCCATTGGAATATAAGAAAGCGCTACGATTCTAAAATAAACCGTACCAGTATTTACAATACTCATATCTTTCGTATACAGTCCAAGAATCTGCGACGGAAAAACTCCAGCTGCAAGCAGGAACAATACTGACATTATAATTCCGCAGATGAGGCTCACATCAAAACTGCACCATGCCTCTTTGCTTTCTTCCGCACCAATAAACTGAGCAATTAATATCCCGGCAACCGTGCTTACTGCACCAATCATCACTGAAAAAATCAGTGAAAAATTACCGCATAATCCAACTGCCGATATATTTGTTTCACCTAACTGCCCGATCATGATCTGGTCAACAATTGAAAATGATGACTGCAGCATACTTTGCAATGTGACAGGAATTGCTATTTTACACAACGATTTCAAAAACTTTGACATTATAATTTCCTCGTACTTTCCCTTTTTATTAAGGCAACACCGCACAATTCCCGCCTTACGGCTTAAGCACCGCTCCGGCGGCTGCGGCACGGCATCTGCGTTGCCAAAATGCTCGATAAGACATCCAGTATTATCTGCGCTTTTGGCTTAGCATCTGCCGCACCTCGCTCGCCGTATCGGCACTTAGAATTATGCGGTATTGCCTTAAATATTCAAGTAGGGAGGATTTCGATCGTCAGACGGTACAGATGACATGCCGCCTGACTTTAGCTGATCACTAAGAGGAAATTCTCCAAATACTTTTTTCAACGCTTGCAAATAAAGGCGGATTTACGCCTGAGTTTGCAGGCGTTTTATCTATAGGTGGCGGAATTGTCAATAGACGGAGCGGGGAGTGCCCTCACCCAAAGTATTGCATTGCGTCTACCTGTCAGCAGCAATGGCAGCGCTGCAGGGGATGATGCTGTGCGAATTTTTGCATGATGTTCGCTTCTGGTAGAGAGAATAAGAGATCAGCATAATTAGGTAAATATTTTACCTAACAATATTGACATACAAAACAAATGTGATATAATAGCCTTGTTGACAATTGAGTCAATATTTTTAGATAAATAATTATGAGGTATAAATCATGAGCTTTGAAGAACTGAAAGAAGTATTTGTTGATACCCTGAACTGCGATGCAGACAAAGTTACGATGGAAGCCAGCCTGACCGAGGACCTGCAGGCGGATAGCCTGGACGCGGTGGAGCTGAACATGGCGTTTGAGGACAAATTTGGCATCACGATTGCCGATGAGGACCTGGGAACGCTCAAGACTGTGGGTGATATCTTCAACTATCTGGTTGCGCGGGCAGCCTAAAGGGTATTAGGGATGAATGCCATTGAAAAGCTGTTCCCGGTCAGCCAGCAGGAGCGCAGCTCCAGCTGAAAGTCCGCCGCGATGCTGGTACGGCTGCGCCCGGCTGGGTGCAGCCGCAATTTGTTGAATGTAAAAAATGCGGCCGCCGCGCCACCCGTCAGGTCTGGACCAAAAGCCTGTATGTATGCCCCAATTGCGGGTACATCTGCCCATTGGAGCCTATTACCGGCTCAGCACGATTTTGGACCACGGAACCTTTAAGGAACTGAATCCAGACCTTGCCCCCAACGATGTGCTGCATTTTCCCGATTATCAGGAAAGTTGGCCGCTGCTTCGGTCAAAACGGGCCTGAAAGAAGCTGCCGTCACCGCAACCGGCAGGATCGGGGGCGTGCAGGCGGTGGCAGCTGTGCTGGACAGCCGATTTTTTATGGGCAGCATGAGCACTGCCGTGGGGGAGAAAATCACCCGTGCAATCGAATATGCTGCTGATAAACGGCTTCCGCTGGTTATTTTTTCTGCCAGCGGTGGAGCGCGGATGCAGGAGGCATTTTCAGCCTGATGCAAATGGCAAAAACCAGTGCCGCGCTGGAACGGTTCAGCCGCAGCGGCGGGCTGTATGTCAGTGTGCTGACCCACCCCACCACCGGCGGTGTCACAGCCAGTTTTGCCAGCCTGGGAGACATCACGCTGGCCGAACCGGGTGCGCTGATCGGGTTTGCCGGGCCGCGTGTGATTGAACAGACCATCGGAGAAAAGTTGCCCGATGGTTTCCAGCGCAGTGAGTTCCAGCTGGAACACGGCTTTGTGGATCAGGTTGTGCCGCGCACTGAATTAAAAGAGGTTTTGACGCGGATTTTGCAGCTCCATACACAGGGGAGGAAATGCAGATGATCAAAGAGGTTTTGCAGCAGCTGGAACCGCTGGACGCGCAGATTGATGCATTGTGTAGCAGCACCGATGATGCCGAAATGGCGAATACGACTACCCATGCCGCTGAGCTGGCAGAGCTTTCCGCGCAGGAAAACATGCTTTTGCAGCGCTGCACATCACTGACGCCGGAGGACAGAGTTTTTCTGGCGCGCCGCCCTGACCGCCCGCATATCGGCGAAATCATCGACAACCTGTTTACCGACTTTTTTGAGCAGTGCGGTGACCGGCAATGCAAGGAGGACGCAGCCATTTTGTGCGGCATTGCGCGATTCCATGGGATGCCCGTTACGGTTTTGGGGCACCGCAAAGGAACGACGCTGGAAGAAAACCTGCGCTGCAACTTTGGCATGCCGGGACCGGAAGGCTACCGCAAGGCGCTGCGCGTGATGAAGCAGGCGGAAAAATTCAGGCGGCCCATCATCACATTTATTGATACCCCCGGTGCTTACCCCGGTAAGGATGCCGAGGAGCGCGGCCAGGGGGAGGCCATCGCCCGCAACCTGATGGAGATGAGCGGTCTGACCGTCCCGGTACTGGCCATCGTTACGGGCGAAGGCTCCAGCGGCGGCGCACTGGGGCTTGGCGTTGCCAACCATATTCTGATGCTGGAAAACGCCGTGTATTCGGTGTTGAGCCCCGAAGGATTTGCCAGCATTTTGTGGAAAGATGCCTCCCGCAGCGGCGAAGCCTGTACCATGATGAAACTGACGGCGCAGGACTTGTATACGGATGGAATTGTGGAAGAGATCATCGCCGAACCGCTGGGCGGTGCACAGCGCGGGCGGCAGCTGCTTTTCAGCCGGTTGGACACCGCCATTGCGGTGCACCTTACTGCCTTATGCAAGATGAGCGGCAAAGCTCTGGCAGACCAGCGATACAAAAAATACCGTCGCATCGGAGAAATGAGGGGCGCATGAAAGGCTTACAGCTGTTGGCTACCGGCGGGGCATTGCCCAGCCGTGTAGTGACGAACGAGGACTTGCGCCGACAGGTGGACACCAGCGACGAATGGATCACGACCCGCACCGGCATCTGCCAGCGCTATTACTGCACCGAAAACGAGGATGCCGCCACGCTGGCTATCACCGCCGCCCGTCAGGCCCTGACCCGCAGCGGTCTGGCGGCAAACGACATTGCCTGCTGTGTTGTGGCAACGCTCTCGGCCCCGACGGCTACCCCAAGCATTGCCTGCCGCGTACAGGCTGCCTTGGGTCTGCCGGAAAACCGGCCTGCCTTTGATGTGAATGCGGCCTGTTCTGGCTTTATTTATGCCGCCGCCACGGCCCACGGGCTCCTGAGCACGCTGGGCGGGCGGTATGCGCTGGTCATTGGCTGCGAGGCACTCTCCCGCATGATGGACCGACCGACCGCACGACCTGTGTATTGTTTGGCGATGGAGCAGGCGCAGCTGTTTTTGAGCTGGCCGAAAATGCACCGTTCGCGTAACGTTAGGTGCACGGGGCAGTGAAGCGATCCGCGCGGGCGGCCCTGCGGCCTGCGATACCGCACCGATCACGATGGACGGCAGGGCGGTTTTCCGCTTTGCGTGGAGGCTATGCCGCGCTGTCTGCAAGCCGTGCTGGACCGCAGCCAAAAGACATTGTCTGATCTGGACTGGGTAGTCTGCCACCAGGCCAACAGCCGCATAATTGACCATTGTGTCAAAAGTTTACACGCAGAACCGTCAAGTTTTACAAAACATAAGCCGTCACGGCAACACCAGTGCTGCCAGCATCCCGATTGCCCTGCACGAAATGGCGGAAAGTGATCTGCTGCGACCCGGCCAGACGCTGGCCTGCATCGGCTTTGGCGGCGGGCTGACATGGGGCGGGATGCTGCTGACGTATGAGGGTGGAAAATGAAGCTGCTCAATGAAATTTTAGGTACAAAATATCCCATTATACAGGGCGGCATGGCCAATATCGCCACGGGCGAGTTTGCCGCTGCCTGTT
>ENA-OQHY01000702-OQHY01000702.1-human-gut-metagenome-genome-assembly--contig:-NODE-702-length-17908-cov-2.706147_pt1 | contig 17908 bp, 21 predicted proteins | sample MGYA00242570_ERZ504733 | MGnify/ENA primary metagenome ERZ504733 (study PRJEB26092, sample SAMD00036219) | human gut metagenome | host: Homo sapiens | study: EMG produced TPA metagenomics assembly of... | reverse complement strand
GGTTACTTTATCCACTCGCTTAGTACCCTGCATTACTGCAACGCACCGAGTTTAGCTACACGGCTCACTGGCGATTACCGTGACCGGACTTACACCGGCTAGTGTGGTCCAGCTTCGCTGGACACACGGCATGAAAAAAGGGGCTCAACTTTTCAGTCAAGCCCCGTGGGAAGTTCCTCCTTTCTCCGCCATGATACAAAAATACCGCCCGTAGTCTCATTTGGGCGGTACTTTGTGTAAGATTGGCAGTCCATTATTAAGTTTTTTATTATGTTCCCTTTGTACACCGTTGCAAACAATACAGTATATACATCAGTAGATGGAATTTTGTACAGCAAAGATAAGACAATTCTGGAAAAGTTTCCGTGCGGGAGAACAGGAACGTTTCAAATATCTGAGGGGGTAACTAGTGTTAAAGGATTTACAAACTGCAAAATAGGGAAAATTGTTATTCCGGAAGGTGTAACAATGGTGGGAAACTTTTCTGGTTGCAAAAATTTGACAGAGCTGCAAATTCCGGACAGCGTTACGGATGCGGAAATTTTTTCGGTTGCAAATTGTACGAACTTGGAAAAAATACAAATTTCAAATGGAATTAAAGAGCTCGATCAATTTTCGTTTAGCGGATGCAGTAAATTGAAAGAAGTGATTTTACCGGAAAGACTGGAAACAATTGAACAGTATGCATTTAAAGATTGTGTGAGTTTGACAGAAATAACATTTCCGGAAAAATTGAGGATTTTGAGAGGAAATGTTTTTTCTGGATGTACAACACTTTCTAAAGTTACTTTTACAGGTTCAGCTCCTTACATTGATGAGTCCGCGTTTGAAAATGTTTCGGCAGTTTGCTATTATCCAAAGAATAATTTGTCGTGGACAGAGGATAAAATGACAAATTATAGGGGAAACCTTACATGGCTATCCTACGAAGTAAACGAATTTGAAGGAGAGAAACATACATACACGGTTCCGGATACAAACGCAACGCTGGCATACCAGATTGACGAAAATACATCAACAGCAATTATCACGAAGTGCAACATCGATGCAACGGGAATGCTGACAATTCCGGACGCTATTGACGGTTATCGGGTTGTGGAAATCGGAGCAGAAGCTTTTAAAGAATGTGTTGGCCTTGAAGATGTAACGATTCCGCAGACGGTTACCAAGATTGGAGAAAAAGCCTTTATAGGGTGCAAAAAACTTGCACATATAACCATACCGGAGGGGATTACAGAAATAAAAGCATACACATTCTCAGGGTGTGGGCTAACATCGTTGGAGTTCCCAGAAGTCTGGTTGAAATTGGTGATTATGCGTTCCAAAATTTAAAGATGCAGGAATTGACCATCCCGGAACATATAAAAGTCTTTGGCAAGGGAATATTCGCAAATAGTGCGTTGAGAGATGTGGTACTTCCGGATAACCTTTCCAATATACCGGACAATACATTTGAAAACAATCACTATCTTCATAATGTTAAACTTCCACAGTCGTTGGTGACGATAGGTAATGAGGCTTTTGCACATTGCTATGAGTTATATAGCATGGAACTTCCCGAAGGTCTCATCAGCATAGGAAACAGGGCTTTTGCAGCGTGTGGAGCACGCGTAACATATGGCTTGGACTATAGTGGTGCAAATCATTTCACATCAGTAATATTGCCAAGTACACTTAAATATATTGGAGAACAGGCATTTTATATGTGTCAGTCCTTAAAAAGCATTATCATTCCAGACAAGGTGGAAAAAATTAGTAAATATGCGTTTAACGGGTGCTATTACATGACAACGGTTGTCCTCCCAGCAGGAGTTACTAGCATTGATGAAAGTGCATTCGTCCAATGTGGTGATAGAGTATCAGGTGTAACAATCACGTTTCGATGGAATGCACCTCAAATTAACAACAAAGCTTTTTCATCAGTCAAAGCGACAGCTATTATCCAAGCAATAATCCGGACTGGACAAGCAGCATGCTGCAGCAGTATGGGGCCAAAAAGTTGGAATGGATTGCACAGGAAATGGAAAAGCCGGAAGGTGCAGGCGGCGGATCCGGCGGTAATCCCGGCGGTGACGAGGGCAACGATTCAGGTGAAACCGGCGGCAGCAGCAAACCAATCAATGTCAATGTGAACAATGGAACTTCTCAGGCAGGGGAAAGCGGTGCTTCGCTTACACCGCCGGAAAAAGGCTGGACTACGGGAAGCAATACGTTCAGCGTCAGCAGTGGTTCGCCTTGTATGGTGGCAGTCAGCAAGGATGGCGGCCAAAGCTATGAGCGACTGCCCGCAACAGCTAACGAGGACGGAAGCTACAGCTTTACAGCAGAAGATATGACACAAGATTCGATGCTGGCAATTGTACTGCTTGGAGATATTAACGGCGATGGAAAGGTTACAGCCGCAGATGCAACCAAGGGTAGTGCGGCAGTGCTGAATAAAGTTGAGCTGGAACCTTTGCAAAAGTTGGCGGCAGATACCAACAATGACGGTAAACTCACAACAGCGGATATTACCCGGCTAAGAGCGGCTGTCCTTGGCAATACTTCGCTGCAGTGGCAATAAAATTTGATACAAATAAAAGATTGGAGATTAAAAAATGAGAAACAAAGTACAAAGGACGTTTAGCCTATTATTGGCGATGGCATTAACAGTAGCGTTTTCGTCGCCGACATTTGCAGCAGATGAAACAAACAGTCTGGGTGTTCTGTATTCGGCAGTTCTGGACAATGAAACCTTAAATTTGAGTGATCAGGACCAGACGGTTCAGATGACATTGAAAACAAATAAAGCCGTTACTTTGGATGGTATGGGGCTGACGATTGTGTATGATGCTCCCATTGAGCTGGTAAAAATCGAAGGCGGTGACAAAATTAATATTAATGCCTCCAATTATAATATGGCTAACGGCAAAGTAAGCTGGTCTAGTGATGATGCCGAAAATCTGAACGACATTACGAACCTGCTTAAAGTTACATTTAAGTTCCGGCAGGGACAGAAGCTGGCTCCTATCGTGTTGGCGTTAAGGAACTGGAATTGACAAAGGATTATGGTACTATATGGGAGCCGGAAGCTTCTGCAGCTGCAACGCTTACTGTTGTGGGTGATGTACATACGGAAGGCTATACAGCAGGATTGAATACACTGAATAAGGAAATTCATGTTGATGAAACAGTAGATGTAAACATTGGTGTATCCAATCCCGATGCTGCAACCTTTGCAGCCGGTGAAGTTAAGGTTCAGTTTGATACGGATAAGCTGACCTTCAACCGTGATGAATCCGTGATCGGAAACGCAACCGTTAAAGAAGAAAATGGGATTATTACACTGGAAGATTACGGTGAAAATAAAAACTTTGGTACAGGCGTGTATACCCTGAAATTTACAGCTAAAGCGGACGGAAACGCAGCAATTACGCTGCTGTCGGTGCATTTGTTAACAAAGAAAATGCAGCAAAGAGCGACTTGATTGCAGCAACATTGAATCCGAATGTATTATCGATTAGTGTTAAGAAAAAAGTATATAATGTTACTTTGCCGGAAATCTTTACAGGCAGTGCAACTGTAGAAGATGGCAGTGATTACACGTTCGCAAAATCTGCCGACAGCGCAAATTATGACTATGGCACTATAAGTGCAACGGTTAATGGCGTAGAGGCTGAAGTTGTCGCTAACGAAGACGGAACATATACCATTGCCAATGTGACTGGTGAAGTTGTTGTTACAGGTACCAGAACGGCGAAGGTTTACAATGTGACTTTTGCAGGCAATGCGGCAGAAGATGTTGTGGGTGCAGCAAACAAAGCAACTTACAATGAGGATTACCAATTTACGATTCCTGCCGCCAAGGGCTGGGCTTATAAATTGGAAAGCATTGTGATTGGCGGAAAGAGCTACAGCGGATATTCTGTTGCGGATTCTGTATGCACAATTCCCGGTGCTGCTATTACGGGTGATATCGAAATTACTGTAACGAAGAGCGAAACGATTGTAAGTGTAACTGTAGAAGGTACTGGCGCCGGTGCAGCGGAAGGATACGATTCGGAAGCTAAGGTTGGTGAAGATTACGTTCTGACGATTACACCGGAAGCTGGATATACTTATACTGTTACCGCTACAATGGGCGGCAGTACTGTTGAAGTAATTAATAATGGTGATAATACTTATACAGTGAAAAAGGTGACGGCGGCACTGGTATTTACAGTAAACCATAATGCAATTCTGGATGGTGTCGCAGTTGAAGATTACCTGACACTGAACGGTACTAAAATGTGGCTTGTAAAAAATAATACAACGCTGGCAGAAGGAAAGGTTTCGAGCTATGCAGGAAAACCGATGTTCTGGTCTGAACAGTACCAGACATACTGCTACCTTGTAATTGCTGAGACCTTGAGCGATGAGGAAGCCAAAGCGGAAATCGGCATTATGGATGGCGAAAAAGTGATTATCAATAACGGCAATAACATGGACGTGAATGGGACGGGCATCCTGGATGCAAGTGATGCACAGCTGGTTTATAATATGTACAATGCCGTTTATAATGAATTCACAAGTGATGTGACAATGGAAAAATTCCTCCGTGCAGATGCAAACGGTGACAATAAAGTTGACGTAAAAGATGCTGAGGTGATTATTAATAAGATTCTCTCCGGTAAAGCCAATTAAAACTGCTGAACTTTATTAAGTAGGATATGATTAAATTGCAAATAAAAGACGGCGATATATTCAGAAAAAAGTGTACAGCAATATTAACATCACTGCTGTTGATTATGATATGCTTGATTCCGGTTCATGCTGAGGAAATACAAACAGAGAACCCAAGTTTTGAATTTGAGCTGACAGCTAACGGAGAAGAGAGCATTGAAGCTACAACGGGCGATATCATAACGGTTGTTCTAAAATTAAAGCGTACAGACCAGAATGTGCCTATACAATGTATGCGGTGCAAGATGAAATACAGTACGATAGCAATTTCTTTGAGCTTGTCCAAGACGGAACAACCCTGAAGCAAGGTATTACATCAGCGGATATTGCCGGCACAGACGCATCACGAGAATTCTACATGAACTTCCTTTCCATGAGCGGGGGTTCGCAGTGGAATGCAACCGAACAGCTGGGCACCATACAGTTGCGAGTGATTGGAGAGAACGGCGCTGCAAAAATTGTTAGCAATGACTTTCTGGTATCACAAAAGGACGGATATGGTGGCTATCCATGTGAAGCCAATGAAGTGACAGTAGTGGTTTCTACGGAATGCACCGTCAAGTTTGAATCACGCGGCGGAGATGAAATTCCAAGCCAGCAGGTTCAGTATGGAGAAAAAGTTGCTGAACCACAAAGTCCGAGCAGAGAAGGTTATCAGTTTCAAGGCTGGTACTCTGACATTGACTTGAAAGAGCAATGGGATTTTAAGGATGATGTGGTGAAAAAGAACATGACTTTGTACGGATCATGGAAACAAGGAAATTTGGATGAAGCCGAAACGGATGAGCAACCACAAAAGAAGAGTGGAGAGTGGATTATAATACCGCTTTTAGTAGTTGCTATATTCCTCTTGTTCCTGCTGTTGATTAGAAGAAAATCAAGAAAGAACGATAGTATAAGGTAAAGCGCTGAAAAAGCCTCTCATGCAGGAAATAATGTTCTTACATGGGAGGCTTTTGTTATGCTATGCACACGACATGGGAAGTGCTAAAGTGGCGAAAGGTGATTATAGCAATTTTCAAAAATAAGGCGGATAGCCGCAGGAATGGAACCAGCCTGAGCAGTTAGAAGGCGAAACTGTCTGAAAAGCACATTGTATCGTGTTCGGAAGAGCATCCAGGGTCCGTGCCTTGAATTTACGAAGGAAAGACTTCACCTTCGACCAAAGTTTTTCAATGGGATTCAGATCAGGACTATACGGTGGAAGATAGATGTATCGAATCTCCGAGCTGTCCAGCAAATTTTTTACTGCCTTTGCATGGTGCGACTTCATATTATCCATTATGAGAACAGAATTTCCGTTCAGATGAGGCAGCAAATCAGTTTCCAGATACCGCTTAAACCTCTCCACAGTCGTTCCGCCTGAGAAAGTCGTATAGCGTAGTGTCCCATCGAACTGAATCGATGACAGAATGGTCGTGTTCTTGGGCTTGGAAAGTGGTGCGGAATCAACAGCTCTGCTTCCTCCAAGCGAATAGGCATACCGCCTTGTCATATCCGTATTGCATCTGCTTTCATCCAGAAACATAAGGTCACTTGCCTTGAATCGTGAACCCCGATCTGACCGCAGAAGAGATCAACACCTATCTTGGCACACTGGACTTTGAGACCTTGAAATCCATGATGGGCTGATGAGCCGCAGCCAACCCCATTTTTGCTGAAAACATAAAGTCGGATTTTCGATAATCACAACCGACTTTCTGGCGGCGGAAAGCTTTCCCGCCGCTATACTTTATAATAGGTAATAAGAGTAGAAAGGGATATTGCCATGAGGATTTTGTATGTAGATATCGACACCCTGCGCCCAGACCACCTGGCTGCTATGGTTATCCGCGTGCCACCAGCACCAATATTGATAAAGTGGCCGAAGATTCTGTGCGCTTTACCGATGTATATTGTTCCGATGCTCCCTGCCTGCCTAGCCGCGCCGCTTTGATGACCGGCCGGTTTGGTATCCACACCGGCTGCGTAGGCCACGGCGGAGTGAACGCTGAAATGCGTTGGGAGGGCCGCAACCGCGGCATGGCCGATTTCAATGGCCGCTACAACCTGCCCGCCGTACTGCGCCGCGCGGGCATGAAAACCGCCAGCATCAGCAGCTTCCCGGACCGCCACGCAGCGTGGTGGTTCAACGGCGGCTTTGACGAAACCTACAACATCGGCAAGCGCGGCCTGGAACCTGCCCACGAGGTGATCCCTGTAGCGCTGGACTGGCTGGACCGCAAGCGCGATACCAAAGACTGGTTCCTGCATGTGCATGTGTGGGACCCGCACATCCCGTACCGCACCCCGACTGAGTACGGTGAGCCGTTCAAGGATGCCCCGCTGCCGGACCCTTGGATGACCCAGGAAATTCTGGACAAGCACCGTGCCACCAAGCCGGGCGGACATTCTGCCTGCGAAGTGACCGGCTATGACAACAAGCCCAACCCCGCTACCCCGCGCCAGCCGGTGGAGATCAAGAACACCGATGATTTCCGCCATATGATCGATGAATATGATACCGGCATCTGGTACGCGGACAAGCAGCTAGGCCTGCTGTTTGACAAGCTGCGCGAGCAGGGAATTTATGACGATATGGCCATCATTATCAGTCTGACCACGGCGAGGATCTGGGCGAGATGGGCAGCTATTGCGAACACGGCGAGGCCGACTACATCACCACCCGCATTCCCCTTATCATCAAGTGGCCCGCTGCGCCAAGAACACCGTGTCCCATGGCTTCCATTACAATTTGGACTTGCTGCCCACCCTGGTAGACCTGCTGGGCGGCGTTCCGCCCTTCACCTGCAACCCGGTGGTTGGCAATCCCAACCCGGTGGTGTATGATGGTGAAAGCTACGCTGACTGTGTGCGCACCGGCCAGGACGGCGGCCGCGATCATCTGGTCGTCAGCCAGTGCGCTCATGTCTGCCAGCGCAGTGTGCGCTTTGGCGATTATATGTACATCCGCACCTATCACGATGGCTACCACCTGACCCCGGGCGAGGAGCTGTTCAACGTGAAGGAGGATCCGCATGAAATCCACGACCTGGCCGAAGAAAAGCCGGAGTTGTGTTGGCGTGCTGCATGGTATCTGGAACATTGGGTTGCAGACAACATGCTGAGCAACATTTATAACTACCATGAAGACCCGCTGTGGAACGTCATCGCCGAGGGCGGCCCCTTCCACTGCCGCGGCTACCTGAAAGATTACTGCAAGCGCCTGGAAGATACCGGTCGCGGTGACTGTGCCGAAGAGCTGCGCCGCCGCCACAAGGGCGAACTGAACAAGTAAATCCCACCCTGCAGGCTTGGGCCTGAAACAAGGAGGTTTGTATGGCAAAGCAACCACACATCATTATTTTTAACCCGGATGAAATGCGCGGCGATGCGCTGGCCCATCTGGGCAACCCGGCATCCATCACCCTAATCTGGATGCCTTTGCGGCCCATGAGGCGGTGTCCTTTGGGCAGGCATACTGCCAGAACCCTGTCTGCGTGCCCAGCCGGTGCAGCTTTTTTACCGGCCTGTATCCCCATGTGCGCGGCCACCGCACCATGAGCCACCTGCTGCGCCCCGGTGAGACCAGCATGCTGAAAGAGCTGAAAGAGGCCGGTTATTACGTCTGGATGAACGACCGCAACGACCTGACCGCAGGCCAGATCCCCGGCTGGACGGAAAGCCATGCGACCGAAATTTATTACAGCGGCCAGAAAAAGCAGGTCCCGGTAATGTGAACCCCGACCAGCGCGGGGAACCCGGCAACAAATATTATTACTCCCATTATGAGGGCCAGCTGAAATGCAACGCCGAGGGCAAGAACTATAACGGCGATGACGAAGTAGTGGATGCCGCTATCGAGCGCATCCATAACCGCCCGGCCGACCAACCGCTCTGTATGTTTCTGGGCTTGATTTATCCCCACACGCCGTACCGGGTGGAGGAACCGTATTTTTCCGCCATTGACCGTGCCAAGCTGCCCAAGCGGTCCATGCAGATGACTGCACCGGCAAGCCCCTGATGGAATCGGAGATCCGCAAGTATGCCGGAATGCAGGACTTTACTGATGCCGACTGGGACGAATTGCGCGCTGTATATCTTGGCATGTGCATGAAGATCGATGTCCAGTTCGGCAAGTTGGTTGAAGCTTTGAAAGAAGAGGGCATTTACGATGACTGTGCAATCTTCTTCCTGAGCGACCACGGCGATTTTACCGGCGATTTTGACCTGCCGGAAAAGGCGCAGAACTGCTTTGAGGATTGCCTGACCCGCGTGCCGCTGCTGATCAAGCCGCCGAAGAATATTCCGCTGGACCCCGGCATCAGCAACAGCATGGTGGAGTTGGTGGATTTTTACGCCAGGCGATGGATCTGGCGGGCGTGCAGCCCACCCCACACCCCACTTTGGCCACAGCCTGCGCCCCGTGTTGGGCGGACCGCAGCGCCAAGTGCGGGATTACGTTTTCTGCGAAGGCGGCCGCCAGCCGGGCGAAACCCACTGCGATGAATATCACCGCAACAGCAAGAACGGCAAAGGCGCCCCGACCACAACGGTCTACTGGCCCAAGATGAAAGCTCAAAGCGAGGACGATGCCCACGCCAAGGGCATTATGATGCGCGATGAGCGGTACAAGTACATCAGCGTACGGTAGGCAAAGATGAGTTATATGATCTGCAGGAAGACCCGCAGGAGACCACCAACCGCATTGATGATGAAGCCTTGCCCCCGTGGTGGTGGATATGCAGCGCAAGATGCTGAAATGGCTGGAAGCCACCGATGATATCGTGCCCTTTGAGCTGGACGAGCGCTTTACCCCTGAAATGCTGTGGGCGCGCGTACGCGGCCTTGTGCCCCCGGAAAAGGAGGCCGAAGTGCGCAAGATGATTGCCGATGGCACTCCATTCCCGGTTTTGATGGGCTACTGCCATTCGTTAAAGTAAATACTTTCTCTCCAAGCGCTGCCGTACCGCTGTTTCCAGGCGGGTTTTGCGGGAGCGCTTGTTGTGCAGTTAAGAATTTTTGAAAGTAGGAATGAGAAATTAGCAATTAGGAATTTGAGGTCAGTTGAAGTTTGTGCTGTAGGGCGGGATGCCTCATCCCGCGTGAAGGAACGTATTATATACCATTAAGTCTGTGGCAGGAAACCTAAAAATCATCTGTAGGGAACGGTCTTGCCCCCCCCTACAGCTATTTCTATGGTTCATCGTTTTTTTCAAATACCAACCAGCCTAATATTTCCTGAGCGGCGCTTTTGTGCCGCGATCCACCAACATCATTCTTTTTTAATTATTCATTCCATTCCTAATTCCTCATTTCTAATTGCTAATGATCCAGCGTTTCTCGTTTTACTCCTAACTGTTATCGTTCCCATTATAAACACATCTTTCATACATTTGTGTTATAATGCACCCATTATACAATCTATACCCCAACCAACAATTACCCTTGCGGAGGAATTGCTGTGGAATTGGATAAAAAAACGTTTTTCGATCCGCCGGCATATCACGCTGGTGCTGACCCTGCTCACGGTGCTGATCGTGCTGCTCATCGGCGTGTGCGTGGCGGTGGTGCGGGAACAAAGCCGCATCCGGCTGACCAGCGCGGCGGATTCTTATTTAAGCCTGCTGACCCGCACGCTGGAAAACCAGCTTGTCATCCAGGAATCCTATATCACCAGCCAGGTGCTGAACAGTGAGGAGCTGCACCGCCTTGGCTTTGGCGAGGGCCACACCCAGGCATACCTGGACAGCTATAAGCTGCACACCGGGTTTTCGTCCGCTATGGCTGCGGGCAATGATGTCACCGCCCTTTACCTGTACAGTGAGCCGAACTCCATTTTGATGAGCGAGTACGCCACCGCCCAGGCTGGCCGCCCCACCGAGACCCAGATCCAGAAAACCAACCTGGAAGAGACCCTGCGCAGCATGGTGGACGCCAAAATGTTGAATGATGAGCGCTGGACACCGTATGTGGTGTCCGGCCAGCAATACTGGGTGCGGGCTGTGCACTATTATGGTGCATGGCTGATTTCGGTGGTCAACCTGGACCGCAGTGCAGCCAGGCAACGGACGGTATGCTGGCGTTTGCCCAGCCGGACGGCGTGCTGCTGGCCGGTACCCGGCCCGAAGAGGGTGAGCTGTCTCATTACATCAGCCTGACAGCTGAAACGGAAGCTTGGTACTGGAATATTATGTGCCCAGCACTGATATGGACCTGGATAATGCCATGACCTTGCCCTTGCTGTGGGCATTACGGCAGTGCTGGCGGCGATTTGCTTTGTCATCTGGTACCTGCGCAGCAATGTGGTGCACCCGCTGGATGCTTTGGTCGACGCCATGCGCCGCATTTCGGCGGGCGACCTTTCGGTGCGTGCTGACTGGAACCCGGTCAACCTGGAGTTGCAGCAGGTGAAAGAAGCGTTCAACGTGATGTTGAACGAGATTGAAACCCTGAAAATTGAGCAGTACGAGCAGAAGCTGGATGCCGAGCGCCAGGAAATGGCCGCCCTGAAAATGCAGATCCGCCCACACTTTTTCCTGAACAACTTAAAGCTGATCTATGCGTTGGCAGAAACCGGCCAGACCCAGCAGATCCAGCGGATGATTTTACTGCTGTCCAAACATCTGCGCTATGTGATGGATTACAAGCGGGAAACGACCTCGCTGCGGGACGAAACAAACTTCTGCCAGAACTATATGGAGATGACAGGCATTGGGCAAAAATTCCCGCCATTCTGCCGTGTTACCGTCAGCCTGGATCTGCAGGAAATGCAGCTGCCCGCCATGACGCTGCTGACCTTGGCGGAAAACAGTGTGAAGCACGCCACCCGCCCGGACCGCCCGCTGACGGTGCAGATTACCGCAAAAAGCCTGCCGATGGAAGGGGAAAAGCTGGTGAACATTACCGTGCGGGATAACGGCGATGGATTTCCCGAAGAAGTGATGAAAGAACTGAACTCTGGCAAACAGGTGGCCACCGGCCACTATGGCCTGATCAACGTGCAGCGGCGCTGTGCCCTGTTGTTTGGCCCGGATTTTGCCATGACCTTTACCAACGCTGCAGCGGGCGGCGCGGTTGTGGAAATGTATATCCCGCTGCCGGATGCGCCGAGGAAGCAAAAGAGGAGGAAAAGCATGAAACTGTTGATCGTGGATGATCAGCCCGGCGTAACCGAAGGGCTTTGCCACGGCGTAAACTGGGCCCAGCTGGGGTTCAGCCAGGTACAGGCTGTCAACAGTGTAAGGGAAGCCCGCGCCGCCATGCTGAACACGGTGCCCGATGTGATGCTGTGCGATATCGAAATGCCGGAAGAAACCGGCCTGGAGCTGTTCAAGTGGGTCAAGAAGCAGGCTTTGCCACCCGGTGCATCTTTTTAACAGCCCACGCCAAGTTCAGCTATGCGCAGGAAGCCATGCACCTGGGCGCGTTCGATTATATCATCCAGCCCGCACCCTATTCCGAAATCAGCCAGGTGACAGCCCGCGCAGTGAAAGATGTGCAGGCCAGCCGCGATCAGAAAGAGCTGACCCAGATGGGCCGCGCGTTCAACGAGCAGGCGCAGGCCATCACAGCCCAGGCGATCCGCGCGTTTTTGAGCCGCCAGCACAACGAACGAGATGTCAAAACCTTGCAGGGGCTGGGGATTTTCCCCCGCAGTGACCGGGACGGCTACCTGGTGTTGATCCACATCCTGCGGTGGGAGCCGACTGCAGACCACTGGGAAAAGCAGCTGCTTGCTGTAGCGCTGAACAACATTGCCGCTGAAACTTTTGCGGTACATTCCGAACTTTCGCCCATTGCCTCGGTGGATGAACACTCTTACGCTATGCTGCTGCAAAATACTGCGGGCGAGGAGATGGATCTTGAAGGGATTATGCGCCAGCTGATGTATATCAGCAATGTGGCGCAGCAGTACCTGCGGTGCAGCATGGCGTTCTATCTGGATGATAAACTGCCTGTGCCCAAGATGCCTGATTTGTGGGAAAAGCTGCTGCACATGCAGGGCGAAAATGTAACACTGCGCAGCGGGGTGTTCCGCCTGAAAGAAGCCCCGCGCCAGCCGCATATCTTCCGCGTGCCGCAGATCCGCACCTGGAACACCCTGCTTAAAGATGGCTACCCCGAAGCCGTAAAGCAGGAGGCCATGACCCTGCTGGATGAAATGTCTGCCCGCGGCGAGATGAACGCTGATTCACTGCGCAGCTTTATCAGGACTTCATGCAGATGATCTACTTTACCGTGGGCGGCAGCGAGGAAAAGATTCACGAGCTGTTCTACCAGCCCGAAGCATTGGAATTATACCGCAACGGCATGAAATCAGTGGACGAGATGAAAGCCCTGATTCGGTATGTGACATCCTCCTGGACAGAGCACAAGAGTGTGGATGAATCCAAAGAGCTACTGGACAAGCTGAAGCAATATATTGATGAGCACCTGGAAAGTGAGCTGCGCCGCGATGAACTGGCCGAATATGTTCATCTGAACCCTGACTATCTGACCCGCCTGATGAAAAAGCAGACGGGCTACAGCCTGAAAGAATATGTGACCCGCCGCAAAATGGAAACCGCCCGCACCCTGCTGCGTACCACAACGCTGCCGGTCGGCTTTATTGCAGCCAAGCTGGGGTACAATAATTTTTCGCATTTTCCTATACCTATAAAAAGATCATGGACGTTACCCCGCAGGAGGAACGCCACACGGAGGAAAAATGAAGCTGAAACTGTATCATGCGGCGGCAGCTGCCGCAATGGCACTTAGCGTTATGCTGCTGACCGCCTGTGGCAGTCCCAAGCAGGCGGACCAGCTGCCCATTATCAAGCTGCGCACGGTAGGGTCCTCTTCCGAAGCCGCGTGCCAGCGCATTGGCGAAGTATTGAGCGAACTGACCGCGGAAAAGTTTGGATTTACGGTAGAGATCTCCCAACAGTCCACCACCAACTATAATGCAGAACTGGAACGCGAACTGCTGCTTGGCAAAGAACCCGACGTTTTTTGCTATACGGACGCCGAAAATATGTTCAGCCTGGCCGCGGACGGCACTGCCGAACCGCTGGATGATTGGCTGGAAGAGTTCCCCACACTGAAAGAAGTCTGTGAGCAGGACCGCTGGAACTGTATGCGGTACGATGGCAAGCTGATTGCCGTACCGAGCAATAACCCATCTGCGGTGGCCATCGGCTTTGAGGTACGTGCTGATGTTCTGGACGAGTTGGGCATCGATGCGGCAAGCATCCACACTATGGACGATATGCACGCCCTGCTGCTGGCTGCCAAACAGCAAAACCCCAGCAGCGTACCGCTGGTACCACACTTTGGCCAGACCCTGATGATGCTGGATTGCGACCCGCTGAACAACGGCCTTGGCGTGCTGCTTCACAACACCGGCACCGAGGTGGTAAACCTGTACGATACCCCGGAGTATGAGGAACTGTGCAATCAGATGCACCAGTGGTATACCGAGGGTCTGATTTTGAAGGACGTACCCCTGACCAATGCGCCCAACACCCGCCTGATGCAAATGTATGACGGGTTTGCATTCTCCCACCGCGTTGCGGAGCAGAACGTTGTCAGCGTAACACGCAGCACCAAACAGCGGCTGACCAGCATTACGCTGGGCAGCAAGCTGCAGAACACCAGCGTTTTGAACATTGGGTGGTGCATTTCCTCCCGCAGTGAACACAAACGCGAAGGGATGCAGCTGCTGCAATACCTGTACACCGACCGCGAGGCCGCAGACCTTTTGCTGTACGGCGTGGAGGGCGTGGACTACCGCCGCCTGGATGTTGACCATGTGACCAATATTGACGAGCTGCCCGCCAACGAGTGGAGCACCGTCCATTGGGGTCAGCCCAACTGCCAGGCCGCCAGCACCTGGGTGAATGCAGACGGAACCGAGGTGGGATACACCGGCCCGACGGACGTGATAACCTCCGAAGCATATGGCTTTACCTATACTCCAAAAATCGAGCTGCGCCCCACGGTGAACAGCTGCCTGGAAATTGTGCGCAAGTATAACAATGCGCTGCTCAGCGGCTACCTGGACCCCGAAGAAGCGCTGCCCCTCTTCCGTTCCGAACTCCACGCTGCCGGTATTGATAAGGTGATTGCGGATAAGCAATACCAGCTGGAGCGATGGAAAGCGAAAAATGGTTAGAAAGCTGTTAGGGTGTATCTGCAATTAGAGATTAGAAATGAGCAATTAGGAATTTGAGGTGGAGCAGGGGATGCTGCGGATTTGCAGTTCCCCGCTGCCCCATCGCGCCGGGGAGAAACGTAAATGCTTTGCCGCAAACCTACAAACGATTTGTAGGGGACGATGCTTGTCATCGTCCTGCGGGCTTTGTGGCATTGCAAATCATAGCATTTGTAACGCAATCGCTTGTAGGGCATGCTTATCCGACCATGATGAACGCTTATTCTGGCGTATATTTTTAACGCATAACCCACCTAATATTTCTGAGCAGCGCACCGCAGTCCGCCACCATTATTCTTTATTCATTGTTATTTATTTTTTAAGCCAATCAGCAAAAAGCAGGGCCCGGTGCGGAAATGGCACCGAGCCCTGCTTTATTTCATTTACTCATTGCTAATTACTAATCGTTTTACGTCGTTTTGCCTTGCCGCACCAACAGGCTTATCCTTCCAACCCAAATCCATACTCATAATAATTTCCCGCAGCATCGCGGTAAGCATAGGCTTTGCCGTTCTCGTCTTTGAGGGAATCGGGCATATAGCGATCTTTGTCGTAACCGGGCACATCGTTGGGGCTGATGCAAACGCCGTCGGCGTTCACGGCCAGCACGGCATCCCCGCGGGGCAGGGTGAGGGGCAGCTTGCCGGTGGGGGCAAAACAACCAAAAATAGCATCCAGCGTAGCAGAACGGTAGGTGTCAAACCCGGCCAGCAGCACATCGCACAACGGCTCTACATTGCCCAGCTGCCAGGCCAGCGTTATGTTCACATTGGTGATGACCTTGCCGCCGTTTGCGTGTACCGATGCGGCAATCTCAGTCAGCCGTTTTCCCCCATGCAGCGTGGTTTCTGTGTGGGTGTCGGCCATCGGCTTTCCGTTCGCATCTACATTGCAGACCGTCTTGTCCTCACAGATATCCAGCTCCAGATAGCCGGGGGTGGCGTTAAAATATTCGCCGGAGGAGGGAGAGACAAACAGCAGGGCAAAATCCGCCTGGGCGGGGTCATCCACCAGGGTGCAGGTATCGGCCAGCTCTTTGCGCAGCGCGGCAGTGGAATCCGCGGCGTGCTTGGCGTTTTTCAAAAATGCTTCGGCATAGATTTTTTTGTTCGCGCGCTTGTCGGCGGTCAGGGGCAGGGTACCGTCATTTTTCAACAGCACCACGCTGCGGCGATGGGCATCCGCGGCGGCTTCCCAATCGCTGGGGGTGGCCACAATGCGTGCGGCTTCGTCCGGGTCGCGGTAGGGGTTCTCAAACATTCCCAGGGCAAACAGTTCCGTCAGGGTGCGGGCCACGGCACGGTCCAGTGCTTCATCCGTCAGGGTTAGTTCCTCTTTGGCAAAGCTTCCGGAAGGGGGTGGGTTTCATAATAACCATTTTTGCCGCGGTTGTAGGCTTCCATGCCGGCTTCGTTATCAAACAGGCCGCTGATGATATCCACGCCTGCATTGGCCACGGCAAAGCCGATGCGCTCCGGCACATCCAGCATCTCAACGCCCCAGGCCATGTTGTGGGCAATGCCGGTATCGGAGTTGATGTAGCCGTCAAACCCATCTGACCGCGCAGCATGGTATCGATAAAATACTTGTTGTAGGCGAAGCATAAGGTTTCATTTCCACGGTATTGCCTGCTAGATCATGCTGCACCGCACTTTTTGCTGCTGCGGGCTTAGAATAATACGGCATAATGGAAGAAGTTCCCGCCTTGACGGCCGCGGCAAACGGCGGCAGGTGGTAGGTTTCCAGGCTGCCGGGGGTGGCGTACACGTTCCACTGGCCCGCAGCGTAATGGGGGTCAAAGCCATTTTCGCGCGCGCCGCCGCCCGGGAAGTGTTTGGTCGTTACCGCAACGCCATCCTCGGTCACACCATGGTCGCTGCCCTGAATACAGGGATAATATGGGCCATAATCTCGCTGATCAGGCCGGATCCTCGCCAAAAGTACCGTAGGTACGCTGCCAGCGCGGGTCGGTCACAGCGTCCGCCATGTACATATAGCCTTTGCGCAGGCCGCAGGCGTTCCATTCGCGGCGGATGGTATCGGCAAACTTGTCCACAAGATCAATTTTGCTGCCCTTAACGGCGGCGGCAATGCCCAAGGTACCGGGCCAGGTTGCCAGCACGCCGCCCGCATCGTTCATTCCGAACACCAGCTCGCCATTCTCGTTGCGGGAGTTGGACGTCCGCTGCACCGGGATAAGTGCTCGCACTCCTCGCACACTGCATCCGCCTGGTTCATCCAATCAGCCAAATCGGCGGGGGTGGCGTTGGCACGCAGGATAACATGGCGGTTGAACCAGTCTTTGAGCAGGGAAGAGGTGCCGGGCAAGTATTGCTCGCCGAAAATTGTCTTGCCGCGGAATTCGCCTCATCCAGAATGCCTGTCTCGTCAGTCTTTTTCTCAATATCTTTATATAGGTCCGCCATGGGGCCGGTGATGGGGTACTTGGCCATCCGCCAGTCCGAAATGAACAGCTGGGCGACCTTTTCCTTCACGCTCAACGTTTTAACGTAAGCCGCTGCGCGCTCGGCCGGGCTGTTGCGCCAGTCGTTGACGGGGGACAGCGTTCCGGTGCCGTCAATATCCTTGAAGGTCAGGCCGTCCTGTTCCAACACCCTGCGGTTAACGGTGGACACTACCGGCCCGTTGGGGTTGCGGTAAATCTTGATGTTGTCAGATGCTTTTGGCATGGAGAACTCCTTTCGGTTTTGAGTTAGGAGAGAGAAAGTAGGAGGCATTACAATCAGGAATGAGAAATTAGTAATTAGAAATTGAGGATTGGGGCGGTCCAGGAAGCGTATGAGATTTTGATGCGGATGATTTTGGGGTTTTTGACAAATGAGTTATGTTCCTCAGCGGCGAGATGGGGCACCCCACCCTACGGATCGTATTGTACATCCTATCAGGCAAAGTACGCCATCTTTTTATATCCTTGTAATCGCCTTGCGTTCCTTCCATTCCTAAGGCAACACCGCACAATTCCCGCCTTGCGGCTTAAGCACCGCTCCGCAGCTGCGGCACGCGGCAATCTCG
>ENA-OQHY01000701-OQHY01000701.1-human-gut-metagenome-genome-assembly--contig:-NODE-701-length-17920-cov-2.661215_pt1 | contig 17920 bp, 27 predicted proteins | sample MGYA00242570_ERZ504733 | MGnify/ENA primary metagenome ERZ504733 (study PRJEB26092, sample SAMD00036219) | human gut metagenome | host: Homo sapiens | study: EMG produced TPA metagenomics assembly of... | reverse complement strand
GAGAGAGCGACTCAGCCACACGGCCCGTGGACCCGCGTTGGTCAGGATATCTCTGACGGCAAAAATGAGTGGGATCCGGCAAAAATGGATCTCTTCCGTGATGACTATCGCAGCCTGACGCTGGGCCAGACTTATTACTACCGGGTGATCGCAAAGAACGAAAGCGGTCAGTCTGCGCCTTCAAACGTGATTCGCCTTGAGCATACGCAGAAAAACCTGCCGCCGGTCATCACTCTGCAGGAGGCGCTCTCTACACCGTGGATAAAGCGTCAGCTCACCGCGGCCTGGCAGGATGACAATCTGCCGGAGCCGAAGGTCAGCGTGGCATGGCATCACGAAGGCAAGGATAACGTCCACTTTTGTGACAGCACCAAAGCGGAAACCCGTGCCTGGTTCTCGGCTCCCGGTGACTATGCGTTGATCTTTACCGCTGACGATGGACTGCTGAAAAGCAGCAAGACGGTAAACGTTAGCGTGAAGGCCGCGGCGGGACCCGTGCCGGCGGACTACTGTCATTTTGGCGGCGGAACGCTGGACGTCAGCAAGGGGAAACTGAACATCACCAAGAGCGATAAAGATACGTTAGCGATTGGTGAAGACGGTTTCCTTGGTCCTTTTGCCAATGACGGAGACAGCGTGACCTGGCAGGTTAACGCCCCCTGGGACGGTAAGTTTGCCCTGCACGTGAAATTTAACGGCAAATGGGGGAGTAAGAAAAACTCGTTCATTGTGAACGGCGGAACGCCGGTGAGCATTGAATTCCCGCAAACGGATGAGAAAGGCCAGACGACGATCGTACCGGTCACGCTCAGGGCAGGGGACAACACCATTAGCTTTGGCAAGTTCTCTGGCGACTGGGGATATATGTTCATCAAATCAATTGAAGTCACTGCAGAGTAGTTATTTGGCTGCCCTGTTCGGGGCAGCCCTTTTTTTCATTCAGGAGGCGTTATGAACCGGTATCAATTCCCGGAAGGTTTTTTTTGGGGCGCAGCGGCATCAGGTCCGCAGACGGAAGGCATAGCAATAAGCCGCACCGTTCTGTCTGGGACAGCTGGTTTGTCGAACAACCGGAGCGTTTTTTTCAGCAGATTGGTCCGCAGCACGTTTGTGAAACCTACAGTAAATATAAAGAAGACGTAGCCTGATGAAGCAAACGGGGTTTAACTCGTTTCGAACCTCTATTCAGTGGTCGCGTCTGATCGATGATTTCAAAACCGGACAGCCAAACCGCGACGCCGTCCGCTTCTATAACGATTATTTCGATGAAATGATTGCCAACGGCATCGAGCCCATCATCAATCTTTACCATTTTGATATGCCCGAGGCGCTGCAAAAAGCATATGGCGGATTTGAGTCATCCTACGTAACCGAGCTTTTTGCCCGCTTCGCCCGCACCGCGTTCGAGCTGTTTGGCCATAAGGTGAAATACTGGATAACCTTTAATGAGCCGATCGTGCCGGTGGAAGGCGGTTATTTATATGACTTCCATTATCCGTGTAAAAAAGATGGGAAACTGGCGGCTCAGGTCGCCTTTAATATTATGCTGGCGCACGCCAGGGCGGTGAATGTCTACCGTGAAATGGGCTTGCCGGGTGAGATTGGTGTCGTGCTCAACCTCACGCCTTCTTATACCCGCAGCGACAGCGAGCCGATAAAAAAGCGGCCTGGTATGCCGACCTGCTGTTTAACCGTAGCTTCCTCGACCCGCTGGTTAAACATGAATTCCCCAAAGAACTGTGCGAAATCTTAACCGCAAACGGCTGCTTACCAGAGGTTTCACGGCAGGATGTGGAGACGATCCTGCAGTCGAGAATTGATTTTCTGGGGGTGAATTATTATGTGCCGAGAAGGGTGAAAGCGCGGGAAAGCGTTTACGCGCTCGATTACTTCACGCCGGAAGTCTATTTCGAAAATTATATTGATCCTCAGGGACGGTTTAACCCTTATCGCGACAATAACGAGATCCACCCGGAAGCTATCTATGACATTGCCTGCAATATTCGCGATAACTACGGCAATATTAAATGGTATCTGGCGGAAATTGGCATCGCGATGGATCTGCAGTCCGAAGGGCCGGTGCAGGCCGATGGCGTGATAGATGACACCTTCCGTATCGCTCTGATGGAGGAACATCTGGCTCAGCTGCATCGTGGTATCGCTGACGGCGCCAACTGTTTTGGTGTTCATCAGTGGACCTTCATTGATAACTGGTCCTGGATCAACAGCTTCAAGCGGCGATATGGCTTCTGGCGTCTGGATTTAGCCACCGGGGAGCGACAAATCAAACGTAACGCATTGTGGTTTGCGCAGCTGGCGGCTGAAAATGGCTTCACCCCTGGCGAATGTGAAAAGGATACGCAATGAGTCAGCCTTTTTACCGGATGCGTAACGGCATCAAAAATTACGCCTGGGGCAGTCGCGTAGCGCTTAATCATCTTTTTGGCCTGCTCAACCTGACGATCAACCCCAGGCCGAGGTCTGGATGGGAAGCCACCCCGCAGGCTGCTCAGAGATTGAAACCGATACGGGGTTACGCTCTTTACAGGACCTTATTTCACAGAGGCCGGCAGAGATGTTGGGCGCGTGCGAGGGAGAAACTGCGGGGCAGTTGCCTTACCTGCTGAAGTTGCTGTCAGCGGAGCGCGCACTGTCGCTGCAGGTACATCCAATAAGCGCCAGGCAGAAGACGGGTTCGCCCGTCAGGGCAACCTGCCCGGAGAGGATTACACCGATGCGAACCATAAGCCCGAGCTGGTTTTTGCCCTGACGCCTTTTATGGCCATGAACGGCTTCCGGCCGTATCAGGAGATTGCTAATCACTTTTTTGCGCCTGGATGCCCCGGCCCTGACGTCCGCGCTGTCGCTGTTTCGCAACAACCTGCATGCTGGAGGGCTTAAGGCCTTTTTTACGCGTCTGATGGCGCTTGAGCCGGCGGAAAAAGAGGGCGTGCTGACGTGTCTGGAAGCGCGACTTGCATGCGGGGTGTTTGCTCCGGTAGTGCCCTTTATCGAACGGCTACTGCGAGATTACCCGGGGGACATCGGGCTCTGGCCCCGCTGTATCTGCACTGCATTACGCTTGCGCCGGGTGAGGCGATGTTCCTGCGCGCCGGTACGCTACATGCCTATGTGAACGGTACGGCGGTAGAGGTCATGGCCAGTTCTGACAACGTGCTGCGTGCGGCTTAACCCCCAAGAACATCAACGTGCAGATTGGTGCGCTGTACGGTGTTTGACGAAACCCCAGCCGACCGCCTCAGGATGCATCCGCAGCGGGAAGAGGGGATGCAGCAATACCCGATCCCGGTAACGGATTTTCGCTTTAGCGTTATTGAACATTGCGAGCAGCAAAGCATCCGGACAGACCGTGCGCAAATTCTGCTGGTGCTGAAGGGGAGTGCCACGCTCAGCCACGCCGAGGGTGCCACCATGACGCTGAACGCCGGTCAGTCTGCGTTCATCCCGGCGGTCACAACCTTATGGACGTTGACTCAGCGCGGGCAGTCTTGCCTGGTAAGCTGATGACGTAAGGCTTTCACTGCCGTGTGCAGGCAGTATGTCGGGCATAAAAAAGGCTGCTTATCGCAGCTTTTTACATTTAGTTTTTCGGGAAGATCCACACGTGCTTTTCAGGCAGCGAAAGGTGGCAGTGCAGCGGGTCCCGGGCCTCGTGACCATAGGCGCGAATGACAAAATCATCCCCCGGCGTGCGGAACAGGTATTCCCAGCGGTCGCGAGATACATGCTGGTCAGTAACGGGAGCGCCAGCTGGTTTTCACCCGGCCCCTCGACCACCGCCACGCGCTCGACGCGGATCACCGCGGTGGCGTCTTCACCGCTTCGTACCCCTTCACCGGCCTGGCCCCACAGCACCCAGCCTTTGCCTTCGATACGCGCTTTGCCGTCGCGCACTTCCGTTACCTTACCGTGCAGGCGATTATTGCTGCCCATAAACTCAGCGGTAAACAGCGTTTTCGGCGAGCCGTACATCTCCTGCGGTGTGCCCTGTTGCTCGATTTTACCGTTGTTAAGCAGCAGGATACGGTCGGAAATCGACATCGCCTCATTCTGGTCGTGCGTTACCATCAGCGCGGATAAGCCCAGCTTGATAATCAGTTCACGCAGGAATACGCGAGCCTCTTCGCGCAGCTTGGCGTCGAGGTTAGAGAGCGGTTCATCCAGTAAAATGACCGGCGGGTTATAGACCAGTGCCCGGCCAATTGCCACGCGCTGCTGTTGTCCACCGGAGAGCTGGTGCGGGTGGCGTTTGCCCAGATGGCCCAGCCTAGCTGGTCCAGCACGTCCTGTACGCGCTGCTGGATCTCTTTGGCCGGAACCTTGCGCAGCTTGAGCGGATAGCCACGTTTTCAAAAACGGTTTTGTGCGGCCACAGCGCATATGACTGAAACACCAGGCCCAGGTTACGCTCTTCCGCTGGGATCTCACTGCGCGGCGTGCCGTCATAGACTTTGTTTTTGCCAATGATAATCGAGCCCTGAGTCGGTTTTTCCAGGCCCGCCACCGCACGCAGCAGGGTGGTTTTCCCGCTGCCGGAAGGCCCCAGCAGGGAGACCACTTCGCCGCGGTTGAGGTTCATGGAGACCCCTTTTAAAACAGGATTGTCACCGTAGGCAGGTGCAGATCGTTAACCGCTAATTCAATCATGTATTTTGACTCCGAAACGAAGGGCAATGCCCAGACCTACCACCACCAGCAGGATGTTAATAAAAGAGAGCGCCGCCACAATATCAATGGCTCCTGCTGCCCAGAGGGATACCAGCATCGAGCCGATGGTTTCCGTGCCGGGTGAAAGCAGGTACACACCCGTTGAATATTCGCGTTCAAAAATCAGGAACATCAGCAGCCACGAACCGATAAGGCCGTAGCGGGAGAGCGGGATCGTGACATGGCGGGTGATCTGGCCACGCGTAGCCCCCGTACTGCGGGCGGCCTCTTCAAGCTCCGGCGCAACCTGCAGCAGGTGGACGAGATGAGTCTCAGCCCGTACGCCATCCAGACCACCGTATAGGCCAGCCAGACGCTGAAAATGGTGCTGCGCAGCGAACGTAGCCAGACAATCAGGTTTTCACGCATCCAGTCGCTCCAGGCGAACCCGGAAAGCCAGCCCGATTTCAGCGAGTTATCCAGCCACATGGGCAGGAACAGGAACACCCAGAGAAAAGCCAGACCCGCGAGCAGGCCAGGCACGGCGCGCGGCACCAGGACGCTGTAATCCAGGAAACGCGTGGTATTGTCCGGTTTGCGGTGCATGGCGATACCGACAAACAGGTAGCACGCCACGGCCAGCGCGCCGCCAATGACCCCAATGGACATGGAGTTGACGATGGCGCGCAGCAGGTTCGGCTGCGCCCATATCGTGCGAAAAGTACTCAGGGAAAGCTCGTCCCACAGCGAAACGCCCACGCCCCAGTTTGAGATAAACGCGCGTAATACCACGCCGAGCAGGGGAACGCCGATCGTGACGGTAAGCCAGAAGGCGACCACCGCGCCCGCCACCCAGCGCCATTTACCCAGAGGTAAGGCCCGGGCTGAGACGCTTTGCCTTTCATGGTCACGAAACGGTTGGCGGTACGCATCAGGCGACGCTGCAGCATGACCAGCGGAATGGTGATACAGATAAGCACCACCGCAACCGCCGCCATCAGGTGGTAGGAAGGGGTACCAAGCTTGTTGGTCAGCTGGTACAGGTAGGTTGCCAGCACCATGTTGCCTTCCGGATCGCCGAGGACCAGCATCAGACCAAACACTTCAAGACCGAGGAAGAACAGCAGAACGATGGCGTACAAAATGGACGGTCGCACCATCGGCAGGCTGACCGAGGTCATCACCTGTAACGGCGACGCACCCGCGGTACGTGCGGCCTCTTCCACATCGGAACCGACGCTTCGCAGCGCGGACGAAATATAGAGATAGGCATGCGGAACATGGGTCAGGCCAGCAATGACCACGATGCTCGACATGTCGTAGATATTCCACGGTACGAAACCAATCAGCGCCTGCGCCAGAGGGATAAAAAGCCCACCGGACCGGCGGCCACCACGTAGCCGAATCCCAGCACCATTGGCGACACGAAAACCGGCACGAGGATCAGCGGTTCAATCAGGCGGCGGCCGGGCAGGTCGGTACGCACCATCAGAAAGGCCAGCACGCCCCCTAACGGAATGGCGATGATGACCAGCCCGAAAGCGAGAATAAAACCGCTTTTCAGAGCCTTATAGAAATCAGGGTCGGTGAAGATAAAACCAAATGATTCAAGGCTCCACTCTTTTGCCGGTGAAAAGAACGGGGCGGACAAGAAGCTCTGTATCACGATAAACGACAGCGGCGTGTAGATAACCAGGGCGGTTATCAACACGACAATACCGCGCGGCAGGCTTTGCCACTTTCTGCGTAATGTATTCATGGGGTATCCCTGGTGTTGCAGCCCAGCAAAACGAACTCAGGTAACAGGAGCGCGACGACCCGCGTCGCGCTCAGACGCTTATTTGGCGGCGGCGGTACGCCACTGTTTGATGTACTCCAGGCGTTTTTTCGGCTGCAGATACTCCAGCAGGCTTTCATCAACCGGAATAGGTTTCAGCGCATTGCCGAGCACTTTCGTCAGGCCGTCGATATCATTTTTGCCGTCGATATCGTTACGAATGGACGGGATATCCGCCTGGCTTGCCAGAATACTTTGTCCTTTTTCAGACAGGACGTAGTCCAGCCACAGTTTCGCGGCATTGCTGTTTTGCGCCTGCTGGCTGATGAACGACACGCGTGATAACACCAGGGTGTAATCTTTTGGATAGGCGATCCCCAGCGACGGATCGTTCTTCGCGCGCGCTTCCGCGTAGGAGCCGAGGATATTAAAACCGATCAGGTTTTCCCCTGATGACACCCTCTCCATCATGGTGCCGGTTGAAGACTGAACGGCTAAGCCCCCTTTGGCGATATCGGCCAGGGTTTGAAGTAGTTAGGATCAGCCTTGTGATCCTGCACCGAGAGCATAAAGCCCAGACCCGATTTTTCGATGTCGTAGGTAGTGACTTTGCTCTTGAATTTATCCGTCTGGCTGGCAATAAGCTTAGCCAGCGCCGCATGGGAATCAGGCACGTCGCCCGCCGGGATCAGCCGTTTGTTGTAGATAAACACGACGGCTCATAGGTGGTACCGTAGGCTTTATCTTTCCAGACCGCCCATTTCGGCAGCTGGCTTTGCTCCGGTGATTTGTATTCCATGGCGTAGTCGGTAGCGAGCTTCAGCCCGGTGTCCATGGAGGAGCTCCAGACCACATCGCCGCTACCGCCACCCGAGGCCTGTTCGCTGATAAAACGGTTGTACAGCTCGGTGCTGTTCATGTCGTTATATTCAACTTTGATGCCCGGATAGGTTTTTTCGAAGCCCTCAATCAGCGGCCCGGCAGCTTTGGTGTCGGTGGTGGAGTAGATCACCACTTTGCCCTCTTTGGTCGCGGCATCGACCATTTTTTGATACTCAGCAGGATAGCCCTGCGGCAAAGCAGACAGTGCGGAAGCAGAACATAGTACGGTAGCGGTAATCAGAGAAATTCGGAAGATGTTCGACATTATAGTTAACCTTTTAGTTACATTTGAGGAACTAATTGTCAACATAGCGCATGGCTCCGCGCCGACAATAGGGGGGCGCGGGTTGCGGTTCCGAAGTGTGATTGTCGGCGTCGTTTCAGCAATTAACACCATAAAATCCGCGACGCTTAGCAAACGAACGGTTGCGGATTACGTTTTCTCTGCCGCTTTGCGGTAAAGCCTTCTGGGATGACCGATATTGCCATACAGCATTTCGATGCTGATTAACCCACTTTCCACGCAGTATTCCAGATAACGGCGGCCCGTGGTTTTGCTGATCCCGACGTATTCCACCACCTCTTCCACCGACATTGTTTTTTCGGGGTGTTCCGCAAATAAACGCTTAATACGGTCCAGGGTATGGGGCTCAATACCTTTGTGGACGGGGTCTGCGAGGTGTCCGCAGCGGGGAGGTTAAACAGGCGATCCAGCGCATGCTGGTCGACAACCTTCACCTGCTGCACGGTGTGGATGAAACGCATAAAACGCTCCAGCGAGGCGTGCAGACGCTGGAAAAAAACAGGCTTAATCAGGTAGTCAAACGCGCCGCTGCGCATGGCATGGCTACAGGTCTGCATATCGCTGGCTGCGGTGATAAAGATCACCGAGCATTCATAGCTTTTCAGGAGCGGGTTATCGATTAACGCCACGCCTTTACCGTCCGGGAGATAATTGTCCAGCAGTATCAGCCTCGGCTGATGCTGGCGTATCAGGTTACACGCCTGCTCAATCGACGCGGCAATGCCCACCACGCGCAAATGGAAATTTTGCTCGATATACTCGCGATGCAGTTCCGCCAGGTGCGGCTCATCCTCAACAATCACAACATCAAGTGCTCGGGTCGTGGTCATGCGTTAGCCCTGTCGAACGGGGAGTGGATTGGGAATAAACACAGAGAATATCGTGCCTTGAGGAGCGTTATCCGTTATCTCAATGCTGCCGCCCGCCTTGTTGATATAGCCTGCCACCAGAAACAGGCCAATACCGTGCTCTGTGCCCACAATGTCGTTCTCGCTTTCCGGCTTACTGCTGAATCCCTGGCGAAAGAGATGCGGTTTCATCGCCTCATCCACCCCGCAACCCCGATCGGCCACCTCTATCAGCAACTCCTGGTTGCGATCGGAAATGTAAAGCTCTACAGCTGCGGGAACCGGGGCTTTCAGGGTGGCGTCAACGGCGTTATCCAGCAGGTTGCCAATCACCGACACCAGCTCCGTTTCCGTGATGCTGGCAGGCATGCGGGTGAGCTGGCAGGCGGGATCAAACTGGAGTTCAACGCCCTTTTCCCGGGCACTGACATATTTCCCTAGCAGCAACCCGCACAGGGCCGGCGAGACAAAATGGCTGAGACGAAGTCCAGCACGCGCTGCGCCCCTTCTGACTGTGCCTGGATGTAACGGATCGCCTCGTCATAGTGTTTCATCTGCAGCAACCCCACCAGCGTGGCGGTCCAGTTCAGCTGTTCATGACGCATAATGCGCAGGTTATCCGCATAGCGTTTAATCTGGCTTAGCTGGCTGCTGAGAGTGTTGATATCATTCTTGTCGCGAAAGCTATAAACCCAACCGCTTTCAACACCAGGTTCAACCTCAATCGCCACGCGGTTCACAATCACCTCGCGCTGGTTAAGCACCGCAATCTGGTCGTGGCTGCCGCGGCTAACCGAGGCGTAGCGCTGAGATAAAAAACCGGGGGACGTTTGCAGAACGTCTTCCAGCGGTTTGCCGATAAGCGCTTTCTCACTTTGATGAATATCCAGCATCTCTCTGGCGGCACGGTTAATTAAAATCAGCTGCTTTTCTTCATTGACGGCAAATACCCCTTCATACATTGCTTCCAGCAGCGCGCGTGCTGTAAGACCAGTTGCGCAATATCTTTTGGCTCAAGGCGGAACATTTGCTTTTTAAGATTGCGGGTAAACAACCAGGAAAAAATAAACAGTAACAGCAACAGACCCATACCGTATAACCCGGACTGCCAGAGAATACGCGCATTGATATTCGCAATGTACGACGTCAAATAACCGACCGAGACAATCCCAATCACCTGATGCTGCGCATTAAAGATGGGCGCTTTGCTGCGCAGTGAAACCCCAATCCCACCCTTACGCACCGAAATAATTGTTTTGCCTTGTAATACCTCCGCATTATCCCCGCCGATCATCGGTAATTGATGCGTTCCGGTGATTCTGAATGATAGAGATGCTGTTCCCGGGTATCGCCAATGACAATATAACTGGCATCACTTTCGGCCCGTATAGGCTGAATTAAACGGGCGATGGCGGGGATATTTCTGGACGCGACGTTTTCCGCCAGACCCGGCATCAACGCGATTTCGCTGGCCTGAACCCGGGCGCGCTGGCCGAGATCGTGATGCAATTGCCGGTCAATAAAATGAAACAGGATGGTTCCCAGCAGAACTAACAGCAGGCAGGAGAAGCACACCAGCGCTAAAAAAAGTTTTACCTGAAAAGAGAGTCTGCGTTTCATACGACCTGATGCGGGGAGTCTGATTAGAGCGGTCTGCGCAGACTGACATGAGGAAATGGGGGATGCAATCTGGCGAAAACAGAGTTGTGACCTGGCTTTTCGTTTTGGGGGTTATAGCTATCAGGATCGCGTAAGGCTATGCTTCATTCAGCACCCGAATAATTACAGAGGCAATGTCGTGGATAAAGCGCTACTGGATGCAGGCTACCGGGCCTATACCGGAGAGAAAATTGACGTTTACTTCAACACCGCGATCTGCAAACACTCAGGAAATTGCGTGCGCGGGAGCGCTAAGCTCTTCAACCTGAAACGTAAACCGTGGATTATACCGGATGAAGTGGACGTCGAAACGGTTGTACATGTGATTGATACCTGCCCGAGCGGTGCGCTGAAGTATCGCCAAAAATAAGCGAGGAACCATGGATATTCTGGAAAGCCATAACAAGTTTTACGTCAACGATGCTGACGGTAACCAGGTTGCAGAGATTGTCTTCGTACCGACCGGTGAACATCTGAGCATTATCGAGCACACCGATGTGGATCCGAGCCTGAAAGGGCAAGGTGTGGGTAAACAGCTGGTGGCAAAAGTGGTCGCGAAGATGCGCGGTGAAAATCGAAAAATTATCCCGCTATGCCCGTTTGCCAAACATGAGTTTGATAATACGCGGGAATATGACGATATTCGGGCGTAGAAACACACCGGCAATGGCCGGTGTTTTTTCATCTGATCTGTTCAAACAGCAGCACCACCGCAATCACTACCATCATTCCCCCTGATGCTCTGCTCACCAGACGCGCGGCCTGCGGGCGGGTGGCCAGGATGGCTTTTGAACCGTATCCCACCAGCAGATAGACCAGCGTACAGGTGATGAGGTGTAGCAAGCCCAGCGCGGACATCTGCATCGCAACCGACCAGCTTCCCTTCGGGTCAGTAAATTGTGGAAGCAGGGCCAGGAACAGCAAAAAAACTTTCGGGTTAAGGCCGCTGATACATAATCCCTTCACCGCCCACTGTTTCCAGTTTGCCGCCGAGGTCGTGGCGCTTTCCGGTGCGCCAGGAGCGCGTAACAGTGAGATACCAAGCCACAGCAAGTAAAGTGCTCCCGCTATTGTCAGCCCGGATAATGCCAGCGGATGTTGCGCCATCATGACGCCCACGCCCGCGACCACAATCAGTGTCGCCAGCAGATGCCCGGACATGAGGCCCATCACTGCGGGTACCACGCGCCGCCCGTGGATGCCGGCGCTAATGGCGTAAGCCCAGTCGGCGCCCGGCGTCATGATGAGCAGGAAAGACACCACCCAAAACCCAGCCACAATACTCATTTCCATCGTCTGTAAAACTCCAGAATTTCACCCGTCAACAGAGAGAAAGCATATCGGTATCCGGACGAAATGAGTTTTCAATGTTATGCTCAAAAGACGGTGAAATTGACAAAATCTTCCACATGGACAGCATCGATCGAAAAATTCTTGCGCAGTTGCAGGCGGATGGCCGTTTATCTCTTACGGAGCTGGCTGAACGGGTGAACCTGAGCCTCTCGCCGTGTCACCGGCGCGTGCGGGCACTGGAGCAGAGCGGGGCCATTACGGGATACCGGGCCAGTCTCGATCCCGCCAAAATGGGGTTTAACTTTCTGGCGATCGTGTTTGCGACGCTAAAAGAGGGCGACAGAAAAGCGGTGAGCGCCTTTGAGGAGGCGGTGGAAGAGATCCCGCAAATTGTGCTGGCGCAGCGTTTATTTGGCGATCCTGATTATCTGATGCACGTCGTGACCCGCGACCTGCCGGCTTTTCAGAAACTTTATGATGAGAAGCTCTCTGCGATGCCCGGCGTTCAGCATCTTCGCTCAACGCTGGTCATGAAAACGGTCGTGCAGGACAGGCCGTTTCCGCTCGACATTTCAGGGCGTGACGAATAACGCGCCCGGCAGAACGCCGGGCGCAGGGGCTTTTAGCCTACAAACATCACTGACACGCACAGTACGCCAACGATCAGCGTCAACAGGTTGCCGACAGATCGGTACGGTTTCAGGGACGGGATCAGGTACGTCGACAGCGTCGGCATGATAAACAGGATCATGGCGATAAGCGGACCGCTGATGGCATAAATCATCGAAATGGCATTCGGATTAATGCAGCACACCGCAAAGGTGATTAACGACACCCCCATGATGGAGATCGCGCGGTTAAAGGCGCGGCTCTTTTTCACGCCCACCTGGTTCAGCGATGACTTCACAATCTCCGTCGCCCCTTCGATCACCCCAAAATAGGTGCCGAGGAACGATTTCGACATGGCGATAATCGCCACAATAATCCCGGAAATCCCCAGCCATGCCGGAGAAGAGGCATCATCGACAGCGCCGACAGAATGGTTACCCCTTCCTCTTTTGCCGAAACGATATAGGACGGTGGAATAGAGAGCAGGCAGCTGAACACGAAGAACAGCACGCTCAGGCAGATAATCAGGTACGCCACCTTCATGATTTTCTTGCACTTGTCCATGGCGGCGTCGCCAAACTTCTCACGGCGGTCAACGGCAAACGTCGAGATAATCGGCGTATGGCTGAAAGCGAATACCATCACCGGGATCGAAATCCAGACCTGATGCAGCGTATGGCGGTCAAATGCCATCTGGCTTGTGAGCAGCGCGGGTTGCCAGCTTCCGGTCAGATAGAGCGAGACAAACAGAAAGTAGGCGATCAGCGGAAACACCAGGAAGCCCATCACTTTTATGGTGATATGCCGTCCCATCAGGAAGATCAGATTTAACACCAGCACCACGCCAAAACTGACCAGCACGCGAACGGCGGTATCCACCGTCATGTGTTTTGCCAGCTGCTCAGTTAACGAGTTGGTGATGGCCACTGCATAAATCTGCACAACCACGAAGAAGGCGATGAAATAGAGCGTGGTGATCAGGTTGCCTATCTTCCTGCCGTAATAATGGGAGACGGCGCCGGTGATCCCTTCATTGCCTTTTGTTTTCGACGACAGGATGAATTGTGCCAGCGCGCGGTGCGGCCAGTAGGTTAATGGGTAGGCCACAAGGGCAGTGATAAACAGGACGATAGCGCCTGCGGAGCCCAGCTGAATGGGCAAGAACAGCGTTCCTGCGCCCACGGCCGTGCCATAGAGAGCGAAACTCCAGAGAGTCTCATCTTTTGACCAAATTTTCGACATTAGAGCAACGTATCAACTATCAAACCAACAGAATGGAGCGCAATTTACCATAATTATGGGTTGAGAGCGCAGTTGCTTCGACGGAGTTTGGCCGGAGCGGGCGTCCGGCCAGAGGGAATTAGCCTGCAAGGGCGCGTCGCTGCTGGCGACGTTTAAGGAATTTCTCGCGCAGCGTATCGTAAGCCCAGTTATAGAACATGGTGTACGGCAGGAAGAACAGGAAGAAACCAATTTCCAGTGTGAATGCCTGCAGCAGCGTGACGCCCAGCACCGCGGCGACTATCGACACGCCGATCACAATAAACCCGCACTCGAATCCCAGCGCATGCAGTGCGCGGATTTTTGCCGTGCGTGTGATGCGGTGAACCGGCCAGAAACGGTCGAAGCCGACGTTATAGATAATGTTCCAGAGCATGGCGGTGGTTGCCAGGATAATGGTCAACCCACCCATCTCCACCACGGAACGTTGCATAAGCCACGCCGCCGTCGGGGCGAGGATCGCCGTGGCAATCCCTTCGAAACAGACGGCATGAAAGATCCGCTCCGGCAGTTTACGTTGGAGTGCATCCTGATGTTGCATAGTTTTAGACCTCGTGAATACGCATTTTGGCGTTGATGCGGCCTATTGTTATCGCTAAAGGTGATATATTAAAGATGGTATCCATCGATAAAGTAGATAGTGCATGCGTTATTCTCCTGAAGCCCTTACCGCATTCGTTGAGACCGTCGCGGCGGGCTCTTTTTCTGCCGCCGCGCGTCGGTTACGTAAAAGCCAGTCGACCGTGAGCACATCCATCGCCAATCTTGAAGCCGATCTGGGCTTCGATCTGTTTGACCGTTCGGCCCGTCAGCCGGTGTTAACCGCCCAGGGCGAACAGGTGCTGGGTTATGTGCAGGCGATCCTCGCGGCCAGCACGCGGCTTGACGAACTGGCGGTGTCGTTAACGGCACAAACGGAGGCGCGCCTGACGTTTGTTCTTTCCGATACCCTCAACCCGGACGTGCTGGAAGACCTGATGAACCAGTTCGACCAGCGCTTTCCCCATACCGAATTTGAGTGCCTGATTGGCGAGGAAGAGGACGTTATCGATCTGCTGCAGAAGTCGCGTGCGCAGGTTGGTCTCACGGAAGCGCGTGACAGTTATCCGACCGATATTGGTTTTACCCGGTTGCCGATACAGACCCGGATGGCAATCTATGTCGCGACCAACCATCCTCTGGCCGGGCAGCAAGTAATCCAGGCCGATGAGCTGCACGGCTGGCGGGAATTGCGGCTGAGCACCTATCTGGAGCGGGAGGCAACGCTCGCACGCGGACCCGTCTGGTCGGCACCCAACTACCTGTTACTGCTGAGTATGGCGGTTCAGGGGTTTGGCTGGTGTGTGCTGCCGTGCGCGCTGGTGGATGAATTTGCCGCCGCGAAATCGCTGGTGCAGCTGAATGTCCCCGCTGGCCACGGGCGATCGGTATCGATCTGCTCTGGAATAAACGATCCCCGCCCGGTGTTGCCGGAAGCTGGCTGCGGCAGTATCTGCAGGATGCGCGCTAATCCTTGTGATTAAACTCACTATTTTTAAACAATTAAGATAATTGCCAATAACAATCCACTACTATCGTCATGTCATTTAACACAGAGGTTGTGATGAAAGATGTCGTTATAGTGGGTGCGTTGCGTACGGCTATCGGCTGTTTTCAGGGGGCGCTTTCACGCCACTCGGCTGTTGATTTGGGCAGCGTAGTGGTGAAAGCGCTGGTGGAACGCAGCGGGATTGCAGCACATGAAATTGATGAGGTGATCCTGGGACAGGTGCTGACCGCCGGTGCCGGGCAAAACCCTGCCCGTCAGGCGGCGCTCAAGGGTGGCCTGCCCAATACCGTCTCCGCTATCACCATCAACGACGTCTGTGGCTCAGGGTTAAAAGCGCTGCATCTGGCGACGCAGGCCATTCAGTGTGGTGAAGCGGATGTCGTGATTGCCGGCGGACAAGAAAATATGAGCCGGGCACCACACGTGCTGACCGACAGTCGTACCGGCGCGCAGCTGGGCAACAGCCAGTTGCTCGACAGTCTGGTGCATGACGGTCTGTGGGATGCGTTCAATGACTATCATATGGGCGTGACGGCGGAAAATCTGGCACGTGAGTATGGTATCAGCCGCGAGTTGCAGGACGCTTACGCGTTAAGCTCGCAGCAAAAAGCGCGCGCGGCGATTGATGCCGGGCGCTTTCGGGATGAAATCGTCCCGGTCAGCACGCAGCGTCAGAACGGTGTGGCTGCCGTGGTGGATACCGATGAGCAGCCGCGCACCGACGCAGCGCTGAAGGGCTGGCGAGGCTCAATCCTGCGTTTGAAACTCAGGCTCAGTGACGGCGGGAAACGCCTCCTCCATTAATGATGGCGCTGCGGCCGTGATGATGATGAGTGAAAGCAAAGCCCTCGAGCTGGATCTGCCCGTTCTGGCCCGCATTAAGGCATTTGCCAGCGTGGGTGTTGATCCTGCGTTAATGGGTATCGCCCCGGTTTATGCTACCCGTCGCTGCCTGGAACGCGCAGGGTGGCAACTCTCTGATGTGGATCTGATTGAAGTCAACGAGGCCTTTGCCGCACAGGCAATCTCGGTTGGCAAAATGCTGGAATGGGATCCCCTGCGGGTAAACGTGAACGGTGGGGCAATCGCACTGGGTCATCCTATCGGCGCGTCCGGTTGTCGAATTCTGGTATCGCTGGTGCATGAGATGAAAAAGCGCAATGCCCGCAAAGGCATTGCGACGCTCTGTATCGGTGGTGGACAAGGTGTCGCCCTCGCCATTGAACGCTAAAATCCCGCCCGCATAAAAGAGCCTCCCTTCAGGAGGTTTTTTTTTACATAACGAATGACGAATTAACCGTTATTAGCACATTCTCACTCTGTTATTGAATAATTACGGCCTTAATTATTATCGTTGTTAACGTCTTAGTGTGATCCCCCTCCGGTAATTTCACGTTAATACACCCTGTTTGTTGATGGGTGTCACGTCCATCTTTGCCAAAAAAAATGAAACAAATAATTACGATCTTTGTCACTAAAATAATGTTCTTTAAAAAATAAACTGCAGTTTCATAAATAAGAAACATTATTTCAGTTGAGGGTTTTTTCATGTTTAAGAAATCTCTGGTCCTTACTTCCCTTATCGGTACGTCCTTCATGGCTCAGGCCGTTACCGTCGATCTGCGCCATGAATATATCGACAGTGGTGCCAATGCTGACCGTGTCTCGGTCTCACATCGCTTTGCTAACGGGGTCGGTTTTTCTGTAGAAGCTAAATGGAAATCCGGTGGTGATAAAGCCGACCAGCCGTTTGCGGATGTGGTGGGTAACGGGCATGAAGATCAAATTAGCTGGCGCTGGAAAGCGACTGAGAATATTGCACTGACGCCGGCGTTTACCCTTGAAAGTAACGACAGCCGCACAATATATAAACCGAATCTGCATCTGCAATATAGTTTCGACAACGGCTTCTACGTTGCCGCGCGTTATCGTTATGAATATACCCGCTACCCGTCAAGCTCGAATAAAGATGACGACAAAGTTAACCGTGGTGATGCCTGGGTTGGCTGGGTAATGGGTGACTGGCGTACCGAACTCAATTATGTTTATGCGAAGAGTTCTGAAGGTATGGTTCGTAATAATAACAAAGATTATTCCAACGAATATAACGCCAAGCTGGCGTATAAATGGGATAAAAACTGGGCACCGTATGTTGAAGTGGGTAACATCGGCGTGAAAGATACCGATGAACGCCAGACCCGCCTTCGTTTAGGCGTGGCCTATTCTTTCTGATATCACGTTATTCCGCTGAACATTGCCGGGTAGCGCCATTGCCTACCCGGCTTTCCCATGTCTGATAAGCGCCGCCCAACGGGCAAAAGCCCACTGAAAAAAAAGCCCTCCGAAACGGAGGGCAAGGCCAGTTACAGAAACACAAACTCAAATCATGCATGCAACATTTCAGGTTGCTCAGGAAGTTTCGCGATATAGAGGGCGGGTTGACCGTCTTTATCGGAACTGAACAGCACCGCTTTCTCATCCGGAGTAAAGGAGGGATGCGGGTGGGTGACCTGGCGGCTATTTGCCACCGTTGCCCAGGAGGTGTCGTGACGGGCAATGCGGAAGTAGCTTTTTTTCGCCACGTCAAAGGCGTACAGATACGGATCGTTATCGATGGTGTAACCGTGCGTATCCTTCACATCAACCGGCGTGCCTGAACCGTCGCCCACCAGCAGGGAGCCGTCAACGTTGCTCATCAGATGGGAACAGGCGGGCATTTGCATGACTGCCTCATTGACGCCCGTATCCGGATTGAAGCTGCAGATGGTGCGGCCCTTTTGGCCCTTCAGATAAGAGACATACACAAGGGCAGAACCGTTCGGCACCAGAATTCATGGGTACAGCTTTCGCCTTCCGCATGCGTTTTCACTTTGCGCACGTGCGTACCATCTTCGTTGACCAGCCACATGCGGGCGTCGACCAGGTCGTGCGGCCCTTCATGCAAAACGCCACCGTGTTGTCATCAACGGACGATAGATAGGGTGGCCAAGCCAGTTTTTCTCTTCGTGGATTGTGGTGCTTAAACCGGTTTTCCAGATCCACCCGCAAGC
>ENA-OQHY01000700-OQHY01000700.1-human-gut-metagenome-genome-assembly--contig:-NODE-700-length-17925-cov-3.420665_pt1 | contig 17925 bp, 15 predicted proteins | sample MGYA00242570_ERZ504733 | MGnify/ENA primary metagenome ERZ504733 (study PRJEB26092, sample SAMD00036219) | human gut metagenome | host: Homo sapiens | study: EMG produced TPA metagenomics assembly of... | reverse complement strand
CGTCACCGCTGTAGATGACCGGAATACCGGACTGGATGAAGAGGTATGCATTCAGCATTTCGATTCTCTGGATGGCCTGTGCCGTCTTCTCTTCATTCTGCTCAAAGCCTGCCGCCTCAAGACCGCAGAGAGAAGCCGTCGTTCCGCAGAGACGCGCATCCTGCAGAACAGGATCGTCGTTGTAGAGCTCTCCTCTTGCATCGCTTCCCTCCACATAGCCGCGGAAGTAATCATTCAGATATTTTTTATGCGATGCCTCGGCGATGCCGAACTGTTTCAGCCATTCGTAATCGAGGCCCCAGCCGATATCATCGTGGCATCTCAGATAGTTCAGGAAGACATAGTCCTTCGGCAGTCTCGTCACAATATCCATCTGATGTTTCAGCAGGCGGGTATCTGCCGTTGCAATGGTGTGCCAGGTGGATGCCATCGTCGTTACGTTGTACAGCATATGGCACTCCGGTTTTTCCAGAGTTCCGAAGTACGGAACAACCTTTTCCGGCTCCATGACAACCTCGCCGAGCAGCAGAACGCCCGGGCAGACGATCTCGGTGATCATACGCATCATGCGGACAATGGTATGTACCTGCGGCAGGTTACGGCAGGTGGTGCCGAGCTGTTTCCAGATGTATGGAACGGCATCGATGCGGACGATATCGATTCCCTGGTTGACGAGATAGAGCATGTTGTTGACCATCTCATTGAAGACAACCGGGTTCGCATAGTTCAGATCCCACTGGTATGGTAGAATGTTGTCATGACAATTTGTGACAGTCCTCTCTCCAGGTAAGTTGCCCGGTGCCGTTGTCGGGAATACCTGCGGGCAGGTTTTCTCATATTCGGACGGAATGTCGTAGTTATCGAAAAAGAAGTAACGGTCCTGATACTCTTTTTCTCCGGCAAGTGCACGTCTGGCCCACTCATGATCCTCGGAAGTGTGGTTCATAACGAAATCCATGCAGAGACTCATGCCCTGGTCGTGGCATTTTTCAGAGAGTGCAGCCAGATCCTCCATCGTTCCAAGGGACGGCTGTACGGTACGGTAATCGGCAACGGCATAGCCGCCGTCACTCTTTCCTTTCGGAGTGGCAAGGAACGGCATCAGGTGCAGATAATTCACGTTGCACGCTTTTAAGTAATCCAGCTTCTCCTCAAGGCCGCTGATGTTGTCTGCGAATGCATCGATGTACAGCATCATGCCGAGCATTTTCTGGCTCTTATACCAGTTCTTCTGTTTTTCTCTCTTACGGTCGAGTGCTTTCCATTTTTTATTCCGCTCTTTGTACCACTGCTCCATGCTCGCACAGAGCTCTTCAAATCTTCCCTGTCCGTTTGGATACAGCTCGCAGTAGAGCCATTTCAGCTCATCATAGTGTTTCTCGAGTCTTCTCTGATATTCCACTGTCATGTTGTTCGTTCTCCTTTATCTTATTCTTTATCCTGTCACAGCGTTCCGGCAACGGAAAATCTGTGTTACGTTTCTTTCACTTGCAGTATACCGTTGCCGCAATTATATGTCAACCGTTTACATACTGTATTTTTCAACAAATTTCAGCCTTTTTCTTTGTCTTTTTTTACCATTTTCTGTCTATCGTTTACTTTCTGGAACAGAAAAAGACTCCGCAGCTTATTTTTTCCGCGGAGTCTCTCTCTTTTTTTCTGTTTCACGCCGAACCACGCACCACAAGGCTCACCGGCATGGTCGTCACATTCGGCACCATCTCTCCCTTTCTTCTCCGGTCGATAATACGCAATGGAAAGCTCCGACATTTCCTCAATCGGCTGATGGATCGTCGTGATGGAAGGCGTGGTAATCCCGGCGATCACAGTGTCATCAAACCCGACAACTTTAATATCCTCCGGCACCCGTTTTCCCATGGCGTAAAGGCGCTGGAGTACCTGTGCGGCAATCAGGTCACTGCTTGCAAAAATGCCGTCCGTCTCCGGGTGCTCCAGAAGGCCCTTTTCAATATAGGATTCATAGTGCATGGAGCCGTAGCTTAAGCGGTCACTCAAAAGAACTTCCCCTTCAATCCCCCGCTCCCGGCAGACGCGCAGGAATCCATCCGCACGCCGGTCCGCCGGCATATCTCTTCCGACGATTCCGCCGAAATGAAGCAGATGGCAGCAGCCGCAGTCCGCAAGATGCGATGCTGCAAGCGCTCCTCCCTGCTCGTTGTCACACTGGATTGTAATGGCCTCCGTATTTTCCTCTCGCTCGAAATTGACGATCGGAATTTTCAGATCATGAAACTTTTCAATCTGCACATCGCGGCTTGCCATCACAACGCCGGTTACACGGTTGGAGATGAACATATCGAGATATTCGGTTTCTTTCTCCGGCTGATCTTTCGAGTTGCAGAGCAGAATCTTGTAGCCCCGCTTTGCCGCCGCGCTCTCGAGTGCACTGATCATTTTACTGAAAAACGGGTGCGAGATGTGCGGAACGATAACCCCGATCGTATTGGAATGCGCTTTTGCCAGGGAACGCGCCAGCTCATTCGGCTGGTAATTCATCTCCTGCATCGCCTGCGTTACTTTTTTTCTTGTCTCTTCACTGATGTATCCGCGGTTGTTGATCACACGGGAAACCGTCGTCGCCGTAACGCCGGCGCGTGCCGCTATGTCCTTGATTGTCGCCATGTTTCTCTCCTCGTCATTTTCTAACTGTTTTTCACTTTCGCCCATTATAGCACAAAAAATCTGTTTTCGGTGATTTTTTAAAAAAGGGAACGGCAGTCGCCGATTTCGATGTTCTGGTAAAAATAGCGGAGAATCTCCTCATACGATTTTCCCTGCTCCGCCAGATGTTTCGCACCGTTCTGTGACATGCCGACGCCGTGGCCGTAGCCGCCGCCGTAAAATGTAAAGGAGACAACCGTTTCCCCTTCTTTTTCCGGAACCACGATAAAGCAGGCACTCGGAAGCAGCTCCATCTCACAGCTTACAGTTCCGTCATTTTTCTGAATCGGCCAGCCTTTCGCCGAGAGGAACTTTCGGATCTGATACTCTCCCTCGATTTCCATGGATCCTTTTTCCCCCTCGATAAGGACGGTTTCTGCCGCACCTCCCTCTGACCGCCGCCGCACCTCAATCCCCGTGATCTCCCCGATTTTCTGATCCGCTGCCCGTTCTGACAGCACATCCGCCGGAATCGTCACCTGCCAGCGGTACCAGCCGTCCTCCACTTCCAGACTTGTGCTGTCCCTTTTGGTGATAAACGATGCAAACGCCTCCTCCGTCTCCGGTTCCTGCTTCTCCCCGCCTACCGTCACGCTCTTCAGATATTCTGCCGTCTCCGCCGTATTCCACACTTCATCCGTACTCGTCTTCCCGCAGGAGGTTGAGAAAAAATACGCCTGAATTGGTTCCCCGCCGCAGGTGATGATTTTTCCTTCTGTCTCCGCCACCGCAGCGTCTGTCTCCGGCTGCGCTTCCATATTGTGGTAGACCTGGCTTTCCACGCTGTCGTCTACATCCGCGTGGTAGTTCTCCCACGTTTTTTCACGAATCCTGGCACACGCATACGTTCTCGCACAGACCGCCTGTGCTTTTAATGCCTCCTTTTCATAGGAGGACGGCATCTCACTCGGCACGACATACCGAAGATACATTTCCAGATCAAGTTCATTTACAACGAGAAGTCCCTCTTCGCTTTTATAGATGACAAAACTTCCCGGATAAACCGTCTCGTCCTCCGGCTTTCCCGTAAGGGAAACCGCCGTTCCCGCCGTCTCATCGGCCGGCACCACATGCACAACTTCCCCGCATTCCTGTTCCGTCACACAGATCGTCTCCTGCGGGGAAGCTATGTATGCGCCGTCGTTCATGGAAAGGCTTGCGTTTCCACGCAGGGACACCTGTTTCTGTGCGTATCCCAGCTTTCCGCAGTCCGTCAGAAGGACACGAATCTGTACCGGTCCGGCTGCCGTTGTTTCTTTTTGTTCTTCCTTTTTACTGTTCAGAAAAGCCGCGTTTTCCTGTTCCATGTTCTGTATCGTCTCCTCCTGCTTTTTGCCTTCCATCGTCTCCGTCCTGCTTTCTGCTGTCGCTGTCTCTTCCGGCGCATCCAGACGGCGCTTCACAACAAACAATAACAGCAGCAGGAGAATCCCCACTCCTAACAGTATCAGTTCCAATTTATCATTTTTTCTCTTCATATCTCATTCTATGCACACGGCTTTTTGTCTGATTCCTTTTCTTTTTGCGATTTTTCCTTGACAAATACCGCCCTATGGTATATAGTACGGTTGTGTATAAATTTCATATCAACATCCAGAGTGCATCAAAAGAAGATCCGTCTTTTGGTGAGAGAGGGAATTCAGGTGAGATTCCTGGGCGATCCGGTCACTGTAATCAGGGAGTGAAGCATAACAAATCCATTGTATGTCCGCAACATATGAGAAGGAATGTGGAACGATGATCTGTAAGTCAGGAAACCTGCTCTGTATGCATAGGGTTGATGCTTCCGATGAAAGCTTCCATTCAAAGACTATTATGGGATATGGAATGTCTGAAAATTTTCGATTAGATTTTTAGAAACCTTCGAGCGAGATTTATGCATTGCATTAAACGGCCGGGTAAACCGTTTCAGATTCTGGTTTCGCCTGTTCTTAGTCAGGCGCCATCCTCCGCTTAAAGGTGTCTGCTATTCCGCTTGCAGGTTGATTCAGATGGCGAAGCGGTTACCCACCTCTGAAAAGAATATGACATAACTGGTAAGATTCTGTTGGATTCGAAAACAGGGTCTTTTCTTTTTCTGTTTTTTCAGAATTCGTTTTCTGCATATTTTCCCATAAAAAGGCTCCCCGCCTGCGCTCCTGTTTTCACAGGACGCTGCAGGAAGGGAGCTTTTTTATGCTGTTTCTATAGCAAGACCCGAAAATAATGCAAAAAAGGCAGTGCTGCAGAGCGCGAATTGCAAGGAACAGATTTGAAGGCGTACCGAGGTACGACGAAAATCTGTGACGCAGTAATTCACGCTCTGCGGTGCTGAATTTTTTGCATTATTTTCGAGGATTGCTATAAAATAGGATCTTAGAAAATGAATTTGTATACGGTTGTGGTGTCGTAAGTATCGCCTGCCTCGAGGATCGGTTTCTCCTCACCCTCCTGGTTGATGGCATTCGGCACATACTGAGATTCCAGCAGAAGCCGTTGCGTTTGTCATAGAATACCCCATTCTTTCCGGTAACCGGAGCAATGAAATTTCCGGCGTAGAACTGAACGCATGGCAGATCCGTGAAGGCTTCCATGGTGATGCCGCTCTCTTTGCAGGATGCGACTGCCATCAGCTCAATGCTTCCCTCGACAGCCTTGTCCAGGATAAGTTGTGGTCGTAGCCGCCGGTCAGTTTGAGCTGTTCGAAATCTGCTTCGATCTCTGCTCCGATTGCTTTCTCGCTGGTGAAATCCATCGGGGTTCCCTGTACCGGTGCATGCTCGCCGGTCGGGATGGATGCAGAATCGATCACCGGGCTGAACTGCTCCGCTTTTAAGACAAGTGTCTGGTTCTCAATAGATCCGGCATCGTGGCCTGCCAGGTTGAAGTAGCTGTGGTTTGTCATGTTGACAACGGTATCCTGATCGCAGCTTCCCTCATAGTGGATTTCTACGGCGTTCTCATCGGTCAGGGTATACGTAACGGACACTTCAAAGTTTCCCGGGAATCCCTGGTCTCCGTCCGGGCTCATCAGAACGAAGGTAACGGCGCTGTCATCCGCCTCTTCTACGTTCCAGAGGCGGTAATCGTATCCGTCCGGGCCGCTGTGCAGGTTGTTGTTGTTCTCATTTTTTGCCAGCTGGTATGTTTTTCCGTGCAGTTCAAATGCTGCTCCCGCAATACGGTTTCCGTTTCTTCCGATGGTGGCTCCAAAATGGCTTCCGTCGGTCTCATAGCCGGTTACGGAGTCAAATCCAAGGACAACGTCTCTCTTCTTTCCATCCTTATCCGGAACGAGAACCGATACCAGATGTGCGCCGTAATCGGTTACACTGATTTCCATTCCGTTTTTATTGGAGAGCGTGTAGAGCAATGCTTCTTTTCCGTCTTTTGTTGTTCCAAAACCCTGTTTTTTCATGTTCCTTCTCCTTTTGGTTGTATGTAACGTATAAAAGAGAACCATTTTCATGATTCTCTTTTTTTCTCTTTTGTAACCCCGGAATGCCGTTTCCCATACTTTGACTCCTAGCAACGCAAGCTAGGTGGGTAGCCGCAGTCATCATTTCTGCCTTCCACTGACGTCTGTTTCCAGGGTGGCCTGACATCCACATGACAATAATAAGCCTCCCGTTTAAAGTAAATGTAGGTTCAAAATAATGAGATCATCGAACATTCCAGGAAGTTACATTTTTCTTCTTTTCTTTTCACAATTCGGATTATACGCTATTTTGGTTCGCTTTTCAAGTATTATTGCACAATTACTCAAAAATATTCGAACAGCTTTTGTATTAAATGATAATACACACCATTCCGCCCCGGCTGTCGTTGACAATTTTCTGCATGGATCCTGGAGTTTTGCCTGGCCGTCCTCGGTGATCTGGGCGATTTTGCTGCGGATGCCGTCGTCAACGAGCTGCTCGACGGATTTGCCGAAAATGTTGGTATTCCAGATTCCCTCCGGGCTCTTTGCGCTCTCTTTGATATAGGCGATCAGATCCTCCGCCTGCTGCTCCACTTCCGACGATCGGCGCAATCTCCGTCTCGATGTTGGTCTTGATCATATGAATCGACGGGCTCACCGATTTAATTTTCACGCCGTATTTGTTTCCCTGATGGATCACGGCTGGCTCCTCCAGCTGAATCTCCTCCTCCCGGAATCACGACGCCGTAGCCGCATCCGCGCACCGCATGAATCGCGTCCTCTACCTTGCGGTACTCTTCCGTTGTGCCGACAGCTCGCGGATCGTCTGCACCAGATCATACTCGCCTTTGATCTCCACGCCGGCAAGTACACTCAGCATTTCATAATAATACTGCTCTTTTACCTCAATCCGCACCTTCACCGTACCGCTCGCAAGATCCATCGACTGCAGCAGTGTCTGGCTGACATACTGACTGGCAATCGCTGTTTTTCCGCCCACTGCATCCTTCAGGCGCGTCTTTTCCCTGCACATCTCACGGATCTTCTGCAGCAGCTCTGCCTTCAGCGGATGGTCATCGGCAAGAAGCTCCACCCATTTGGGAATATAAAATTCCATCTGCTGAAGCGGGAACTCATACAGCACCTTTTCGAGCATATGCAGAATATCTTCTTTGCGGAGCTGGTCGCAGTTCACCGCCATCGCTGCCACGCCGAATTTTGTTTCAAGCTCCTTTACCTGCGCTGTGTCTCCTCCCGGTACGGTTTTTTCGCATTCACAAGAATCAGGAAGGGCTTTCCCTGCTTTTTGAGCTCCGCAACGGTTCGTTCCTCCGCCTGCAGAAAATTCTCCCGCGGCAGCTCGCCGAACGATCCGTCGCACGTCACCATAAGACCGATCGTGGAATGTTCTGCGATCACCTTCTTCGTACCGATCTCCGCCGCCTCCCGGAACGGAATCGCCTGCTCGGACCACGGTGTTTTCACCATCCGCTCCTTCTCATTTTCCAGATTTCCCGCCGCGTCCGGCACCAGAAAGCCGACGCAGTCGATCAGTCGCAGCCGGATCGGATCGCCCTCCCCAAGCTGCAGCTCCACGGCGTCTTTCGGCACAAATTTCGGCTCCACCGTTGTGATCGTCTTTCCCTCCCCGCTTAAAGGCAGGGCATCCCGTACCTCCGCCTGTTCCTTTTCCGAAAGATACGGCAGTGCCAGCACCTCCAGGAAACGGCGGATCAGGGTGGACTTTCCCGTCCGTACAGGCCCACCACTCCGATCAGGAACTGGCCCTTCGTTCGTTTCTGAATATCGCGGTATACTGAATATGCATCCATGCGCTGTTGTCCCCCTTTGATCTTTGTTGCTATGTACTGTTATATTCTATGAGCCGGCCCCCTCTCCTATCACCAAAACTGCACTGCCGCGCACGCAAAAAGGCACCGCCGCCCTTTTTTCGGACGCACAGTGCCTTTTTTCTGTCACATTCTTATCTTCAGCCTATGATCAGCTGTTTTTTCTCATGGCAGCCTCTACCACATGGCCGACCAGAACAGATGTGGTAACGGATCCTACGCCGCCTGGAACCGGTGTGATTGCCTCAACGATCGGCTCAGCTTTTGCGTATGCAACGTCTCCGCAGAGTTTTCCTTCTTCGTTTACGTTGATTCCGACATCAATAACGGTCTGGCCTGCACGCAGGTAAGTATCATCCACAACACCTGCACGGCCTGCTGCTACGATCACGATATCTGCCTCTTTAACTACAGACGGCATGTCTTTCGTTCTGGTATGGCAGATGGTTACGGTTGCGTTTTTCTTTAACAGCATCATGGCTGCCGGTTTTCCTACAACGAGGCTGCGGCCTACGACAACGGCTTTTTACCGGTGCAGTCGATGCCGTAGTGGTCGAGGATCTCCATGCAGGCCTGCGGAGTACATGGCGGGAAGCCTGTTTTGTTCCGGCGAATACGCCTACCATGGAACCGTCTGTGATACCGTCTACGTCCTTCTCCGGGGAGAGTGCTTTGATGACTGCTGCCTCATCGAGATGTTTCGGAAGCGGACGGAAAATCAGAACGCCATGGATAGAATCATCTTTGTTTACTTTGTCGATGGTAGCCATCAGCTCTTCCTGGGTAACGTCTGCCGGAAGAAGGAATTTCTCGTATGCAACGCCTAAGGTCTCACAGCGTTTGGTTGCTCCTCTTTCGTAGGAAAGGTCATCCTCTCTCTCGCCGACACGGATGATTCCGAGAGTCGGTTTTACTCCTTTTGCTTCCAGCTCTGCTACATTTGCTTTAATCTTCTCATTTAATGCTGCTGTTACTTCTTTTCCTAATAACTGTTTTGCCATTTTTTTATCCTCCGCTTTTCTTTTCGGTCAAAGAGAACTCCTTTTGCAACCCGCTTGCTGCCGGGAAGCTTCTCTAGCCGTTTGTTTTCAGGCTTTCAGTCTTCCCAGTACGTTCCGGAAAATCTCGTCTGCTTTTACGGTATAGACCGCAAGCATTTCATCACATTTTCGATTTAGTTCTTCTGCATATTCCCGGTTTTTCATAGATTTCGTGTTGATATATACATTCAGGGAAGCACCCTCTAAGGCTGCTTTGCAGAATGCTGCGCCAACACCTGCGTCACTGATCGCAAGTGCAGAACCTTTTGCTGCAAATTCTACGATCAGGTCGATTGCTTCGCAGCATTTTTCCATAATTTCCATTGGAACAGAGCAGGCATCCTTCAGCACAATCTCCATGACTCTTGCTTTTTCTGCCTTCTCCTCCTCTGTCTCGCGCGGCATGCCGTATGCTTTGGAGAGCGGTTCGAACACTTCTGCATCGCGCTCGATCAGGTGAAGCAGTTCGTCCTGAAGCGTGGTTGCTTTCGCCATCAGCTCTTTCATTTCCTCTTCGACATCCGCATATTTCTTTTTACCTACTGTCAGCGCACCAACCATGTTGCCAAGCGCTGTGCCGACAGCGCCAACCAGTGCAGAAGCTCCGCCACCGCCCGGAACCGGTGCTTTGGAACCGAGCACTTCTACAAACTCATTGCAAGGTACTGTTGAAAATCCCATGTTATTTTCCTCCGCTTATTTTTTTCGATCCAGAAGCCATCCTGATGGCCTCAAGCCATAACTATTTTGCAGCCAGAGCCTTCAGCATATCAATTGTGACATCTCCCACAACCGCCATATCCTCTCCCTGCGTAAATGCAGCCGGGAAATTGTCCGAAAAGAGGATCTGCGCGGACGGCGGAAACTCATCATCTCCTGCCCATAAAATCAGTCGTACAAAAAGCCCTTTCATAAACTCCAGCTCATATCCGACATCACCGGATGAAATCGCCTGAGCGCCGACACGTTCCATGATCTCACGGAATGCATCCAGCTTTCCGCCAAAGCCAAACGCAAGACGGAACAGGCATCTTCCCTGGAACTGTTTAAAATAAACTTCTCCCCACGGAATCTCCCGGTACGTCAAAAATTTTCCGGTAGACGGAGCAGCTCCGCCCTCTGTCAGATAACGCAATACCAAAATTTTTGCATTCGGTTTTTTCTCGAGTGGATACCAGCCAATTATCGGCGAAACGCTTCCATCATCTCCAATATGAAATACGTTGTACTCCGGCCACGAAATCCGGTAGGAAACACCCATCAGGGAAACGGTAAACTCCTGTTTTTCCGCATCATACGGAACGTCGCACCGGCTGGAAATCTCTTTTGGATCTGCATTCTGATACACTTCCAGATAATGCTCATACGGAATACGCTCTTTGCTGTCTTTTTCGTAATTTAAGTCTACTGCCATGTAAATCCAATTCCTCTCAAAAAGGTTCGCCACAATTCAAAGCAAAACCACATGTGTTTCACCTTGAATCGTAACAGAAAGTTCTGCTTCCGTTTTATGCTTCCACAGACGGGAACATCGTCGTGTCTGTGTGCGGCAGGAAGCACGCCGCTACAAATTCATCCATATAGGTTGGTACCGTAGAGAGTTCCAGATATGTCATGTTCCGGGCAACCTCATACGTTTTCTTCTCTGCTGCTGTCGATAAAAGCATTGAATACGCACCGGTCAGGGAAGAGTTACCAATGTAATGGAATTTTTCCAGCGGAATATCCGGGAACATACCGATGGTAACGGCATTTTTCATGTTGATGCCGCTTCCGATACCGCCCGCTACGTAAACCTCCTCGATCATGGAAACATCCATATCCAGATAGTTCAGCATCGTACGGATCGCTGAGAAAATCGCGCCCTTGGCACGGATAAAGTTGTCGATATCTACTTCTGTAATCTCAACGTCGCGGACGCTTCCGGCTTCCTCTTCAAATGCGATGACATAGCTTCCCATGCCATATTTGTCGTGGCGGATCCGTCTGCCTTCCCGGATAAATTTTCCCTTCGGATTAACCATTTTCGCACGGAACAGCGCTGCAATTACATCGATGATTCCGGAACCGCAAAGACCAATCGGTTTCGTACCCTCATCTCCGATAACATGGTACGAAGGTTCCATCGTCTCCGGATCGATCGTACATTTTTCAATCGCACCGTCGGTCGCACGCATACCACAGCTGATATCGCCGCCCTCAAAGGCCGGTCCGGCCGAGCAGGCACAGCTTACCATAAAGTCAGAGTTTCCAAATGCAAGCTCGCCATTGGTACCAAGGTCAATAAAAAGACTCATCTCCGGCCGGTTCCAGATCATGCTGACCAACGCGCCGGCAGTAATATCTCCGCCCACATAGCTTCCGATGTTCGGTGCCAGAATGATATGGCGTCCGGATGAATCGCAAGATTGACATCCGATGCAAACAGTGAGTTTGTCTTAAAGAAGGCCGGAATATACGGCTCCATCCGAAGCGGATCTGCATTGATGCCCATCATCAGATGCTCCATGGTAGTGTTTCCGGCAATCGCCGCACGGTAAATCTGCTGACTGCTGATTTTCGCTGCACGGCACATGTTGGAAATCATCGGGTTTAAGGTTTCTTTGATGATTGCATTCTGCAGTCTTTCATGGCCTCCCGGTTTCTGGGATTCAATGATACGGTTGATAACATCCGCACCATACCGGATCTGTCCGTTTCCGGAAGAGGCTTTTGCCAGGATTTCTCCGCTCAGCATATCCACGATCAGTGCAGAAACTGTCGTTGTTCCGATGTCGACAACGAGACCACCGACCACTGCTTTTGCTTCCATTGGAAGCATATCGTATAAAAAGACGTCATTTGCCGTAACCCGGACGACACACTGTGCCTGAAAATGGGATTCCCGAAGGACATCCGGCATTTTTTTCAGTACAGAGTACGGAATCCGTACCCGCTCAAGCCCTGTCGCTGCCTGTACAGCCCAGGTTACTCTCTCGTTATCCGGCATCGTATCATCCAGAGATGGCTCTTCCATTGAGATTTTGATCACCTGCATGCTGTTTTTCAATTCCAGGCCGGCGTCTGTAATTTTCTTTTTCGTATCTTCAAAAATTGCAATTTCACTCGGTGAACTAAGGTCTGCCACTTTCATGCGGCTCCGGTAAGCGGATGCAATGTCCGGCACTTCCACTTCAACATCGCCTTTGACGGTGCTGACGCACGCCAGTCTCCAGCCATTCTGATATTCTTCCTCAGAAATATGGCGGGTTATTTTGGAATCCAGCTCACCGCTCACAAGACGAACGCGGCATTTACCGCACGATGCGTTTCCGGAACACGGTGCATCGATCGGCACATTGCTCTTCTGCGCTACTTCAAGAAGGCGCTCGCCCTCGGTTGCGTAGGTGACTACCGGTTCTCCTTCTTCAAATCGAAAGGTTACTTTTGCCATAATCTGTAAATCCCCCAGTCGTATATATTCTCCGCTTTTTTTATTTTTCCGCTTTTAGATAGAAAAAACCCCTGATGGTGCCTCAGGTTTTCGCAAACGCTGCGGCACCATCAGGGGAAAACCTGCGAGATTTAAAGATTAAAGCTCCAGATAAGAATCTGCATACAGAGTGTTGCCTTTGAATACGTCACAGGATTTAATGGTCTCCATCAGTCTCAGGTCATTCGGGTTAACGATGGCGCTGGTCAGACCCTGCATCATAGCCATAGCTACAAGTGCGGAATCCATGATCGGACGGATGTTTTTCGGCATACCGTTGGAGTTGTTGGAAAGTCCGCCGGTAGAATTCAGTCCCATATCGCTGAACATCTTGATACACTCAAGAACTTCCATCTGTTTGTCCTGCATTCCTTTTACAACCAGGAACAGCGGGTCAAACCACAGATCTGTCGGCTCCATGCCATGCTCCATACCTCTTTCCAGAAGGGTCTGGCAGTACATCATACGCTCGTCGTTATCTTTTGCAATTCCTTCACCGTTGCAAAGTGCAATAACGATTGCATCGTTTGCAGCTGCAAGGTCAACGTACTCGATTCTTCCTGCAGCATCTGCAGAGTTTACGATCGGTTTTCCTTTGGAACGGTTGTATACAGAGATACCAGCCTCAATTGCTTTTTTGTTGGATGTATCCAGAGCCAGCGGAACATTGTCAAAATTGCTCTGCAGCAGCTCAACAGCCCACTTCATAATGTCCTCTCCATCATTTTCAGCCGGTCCGATGTTTACATCAAGGTAAACGGCACCAGCATCCAGCTGCTGTTTTGCTCTCTTTAAAATTGGCTCTTCATCTCTTGCTGCGAATGCTTTGTTTACAGTAGGAGCTGTAACAGAAAGTCTTTCGCCGATGGTTACAAATTTTGCCATATCTCTTCTCCTTTTCTTTTGGGAATCCCCCATAATTATTTTTTCACGGGAGAAACTTCCGGATACCGGAGTTCCTCCCGGATTTTTTATGTATTACAGTTCTCCGTTTGCCTGCAGATCTTTCATGAATTTCACAAGCTGAACTGCCTCAAGCGGAGCAACGATTACTTCCCATCCAGGAAGTTTGGACTCAATGTCGCCCTTTAATACGGCTACTTTACCAGGAATGATAACTTTTCTGGATTTTACTTTATCTTCTACATTCTCTTTGAAGAATTTGGAGATAGAGTTACCGGAGAATTTACCTGCTGCCCAGGAAGTCAGTACGGAAAGTCCGCCGGCATCGTTGATTACAAGGTTAACCGGAACTCCGGATCTCTCGAGCTCTCCGGATACCAGGAAATAGGTCAGGGCAAAGTCTACTGTGGTCAGGCAGATCGAATTTTCGTCTGCGCCGTTCAGCGGGTAGATGCCCGGCTCTACTTTCATCGGTTTCTGCGGATCGGTAAATACGTTCTGGCGAAGTCCGAATACCGGAAGTGCCTCTGCGTATCCCATCTCCTCAAGAACGATGATAGACCGTATTTCATGGTGAACAGGGAAAGCAGTGCCTGCTGCATATATCTGTCGCCCTGTGCGATTTTTGCCAGATTTACAATAGACGGATAACCGAAGGTACGGTCTGTATCCTTTAAGGATGCACGTCTTACCTGTACGGTAGTAGCGAAGGTCTCTTTGATGGTTGCTTCTGTGGTATCAAGAACAAGGTTCTTGTTGCCGAGTTTCTCGATTGCTTCTACGGTGTCGTGAAGCTCATCAATATTTGCGCCGCTAACGCCGAGAACAACGCCTGCCTCTGTGGCAAGTTTGCTCATCTCTTCATAGTTGGATGCATTTGCACCATTCAGGATCGGTTTGCCTGCTTTGCATACTTCCAGAGCAGCTTTTGCAGCATCTGCGTCCTCACAGCCAAGTACCAGAACTTTTCCGGTTGCTGCTGCTTTCGTTACAAGAGATACGTATTTGTCTACGCCATTTCCGGCATAGTTTACATACAGCATCTCTGCGCACATACGCTCACCGATACGGTCGTAATCAACTTTTTTGTCTTCTTCCAGTTTTGCATCGATCTCTTCGTCAGACATGCAGCTGCAGAGAGATACCGCATAACGGGTTTTGCTTACAAATGTTTTCTCATGACGATAGAGGACCGTCTCTCCGCCAAGAGTGTACTCACTGTCGCCGGTTCCGACTTTGATCGTCTTCATTGGCGGTGCGGTAGCTTCGGAAAGCTGTGCCATAGCGTCGTCAGACATATATGGGCACGCTGAAATATCCATAGCGCCTGTGCAACCTTCATGGAGAATGCCATACAGGTCGGACATCCGCACTCCTTACAGTTTTTCTTTGGGGTCATTTTAAAAATCTGAATACCTGATAATGCCATAATTCTTTATCCTCCTAATCTCTTCCTTACGTACTGATTACATCAGTTCCTGAATCATTTTGGAAATGGTTGCAACAGACTGTGGATGTTTGAGGATAACTGCATCAGAACCAGAAGCCAGAGATGCGGCTGCTGTCTGAATCTCCATAGAGATTCCTCGTACTTCCTGATTTCCCCATTCCGGAGATTCCTCTTCTGTTGCCATTGCCTCTTTTACATTCCATGTCTCAGAAGCGATTGGAGTAATAATTGGCATCTGCAGCATTTTATCGTCCTGGGATAATGCTGCTGCTTTGATACGGTCCAGTGTAGATACTACGTACTCATATCCGTATCCGACTGCTGCAGAACCTACGTTCATAACAATGCTGTCTGCGCTGACACCGAGCTGGGTCATAACAACATTCAGCTGTTTTGCAAGGTTGATATCTACAGCGGACTCAGCGCCGACTTTCTGGTTGTATGCCAGACCTGCGGCTGCACCAACTGCCTTGTAATCTTCTTCTCTTGCGGACATAACAAGAACGTTTCTTCCCTGAAGGACCTCTGCTACTTTTGTGAGCAGTTCGGAATCCTTCTCAACGTTTTTACATCCTTCTACAACAAGCGGCACGTCAACGGCATCAGCAACCTCTTTGACTGTCTCAATGAGTTCTTCTACCGATTTGTTCAGACCGTTCGGGTCTCCGCCTGCCAGACGAAGGCAGAGGAAATCTGCACCTTCCATAGCTGCTGCTTTTTTTGCAATCTCGCCCATGGTAGCTGCACCTTCATAGTATGCTTTTACGCTTTCCGGTTCTCCTTCCATACCAAGGTCTGTGATTTCAACGCCGACCTTCGGTCCGTTTTTGATTTCACCGTCGAAAGCATAGAATGGTAATACGTTTTCTCCGCCAAGAGTTACGGTTTTGTCTCCGCTGCCGATTACAACGGATTTAATTGCTGCATTAAACTTTTGTGGTTTGCGATTAAACGGCATAAAAAAGCCTCCTTAAAAATAAAATTCCATACAGGCATATCTCCATGATTCCGCTTCATGGACACACCTGTTATTATTTTAACGTTTTTTCCCGGAGAATGCAAGATTTACCAGGATATTTTCCAAGATTTTCTGACAAAAAGTATCCGTTTTCTTTTCGTCAGCCGTTTTTTCCCAGAAAATCACTTTACAGCTGCCGGCATGTGCCGGAAAGGGCTTCCTCCTCCGCTTTGGAATCCCCTCCCAAGCCATGCCGGTCTGCTTATTCTTTCACAGGATAAGCCTGTAAAATACGAATTACATCATTGGATCCATGCCAAGTGCCGGATGACCTTTCTCGGTCAGGAATGCAACCAGTGTCTCCGGATCTTCTGCGATGGTCTCATCACCGATCATATCGGTAAAGTTGTCGATACCGTACAGCTCTTTTGCTGTTTCATTCAGTTTCTCTGCAACCTGCTCTTTCAGCTCTTTCGGCATCCATACGATACGGGCAACGCCGCCTTCTGCTTTCATAAATTTCTTGGAAGCGATAAAGTGTTTGCCGTGTCCCATGAATCCAGGAGTCTGAACACCGCCGCCTGTCATGGAAGCCAGCTCGGAGAAGGTCATTCCCAGAGGAGTCATGCCTGCGTACTCACGGTTTGCGATGCAGACACCGTTGGAGAACGGCTCGATACCACAGATACACTCGAAGCATCCGCAGGATGTCATTGGTTTTTCCATGATAGAGTACAGAGATACATCATCAAGAGCACCCTGGGAAAGTTTACGAACAGCCTCGTTAACATCCTCGTACTCACCGATTCTCTCATCGATCACTTTTTCTTTTGTGATAACCTGGCAAGGTCCGTTCGGATCCAGCTCGTTGGTAGCTTTTGCATCCAGCCATGAAACAGCACCGCAAAGTCCGAGACGCTCTGGTGTAACAACACATACATGGCTCGGGGAGAATGCCTGGCACATGATACAGCTGTAGTATACCGGTACGGATTCATCTGTCATGGTAGACAGACGCTCGTCACGTTTGTCGAATACCGGGATTGCAATTTCGTGACGGATCTTGGTACAGTCTTCCGGATTGGTGTAGATCTTAACCTGACATTTGTCAACAACAGCCTCGAACTCGTTCTTCACCTGTGCGTACAGAACTTCTCCGAAGTGTTTTGCACGGAAGCCTGCGTTGAAAGCTTCTTTGCTGACACGGATACGGATCATATCACGCTGTCCGGTATGCATAACACCTTCGATGCAGTTCAGGTAGCTGTGGAATTTACGCTCAAATACAGGCTCGAAATCCGGCTGCATGCTCTTTCCGGCAACCTCAACAACGTATGCAATGCTGTGCTTGGAACCTACCTCGAACTCGTCGATGTCCGGTCCGATCAGCTCGATCTTGTGATCTTCTACTTCGGAAGCATCTTTTGTCTGAACCAGCTCGCAGCAGTCTACGCGGGAACCGTCAAACTCAACCTGCATATCACCACGGCGGATGATTTCACCCTCGAATGCAGATGCGAATGCAACCGGGATATCAATGTTGGTAATTTTGATCTTGATGTCGCGTGCTTCCAGAGAAGTTGCGTTGAATTTGGAAACGTCCTTCTGGATAATAAGGCTCTTCGGAATAGCCGGAACGTCTTTGTCATCGTTTGTGATAACCGGAAAGCCAAGTGCAATTGCACCAGCGCCGCATGCAACGATCACATCATCCAGAGGAGCAAAAGCATTTACGAATGCCGGTACACGGTCTTTGGTGTAGGTCATCAGTGCGCCTGCATCGCCTGCAGTTACGTTACCGAAGATCAGGGCTGCACGGATTGCTACGGATACAGCATGAATAACAGATGTTACGTCTTTTCCAAGCGGGATGACACGTACGTTTGCGCCAGTCTTGTATCCCAGTTCCTGACACTGATCGATGATTCCGCCAACCAGTGTTACAAGAATACCCTGTGCCTGATAGCTCTTAACCAGATCCACGCCTTCCTGTGCGGTCGGAGCGCTTCCAAGGATAACAGCTACGCCCGGGATATCGCCTGTTACAAGCGGCACACCAAGCTCGCGGATGATGGCATCACTTAAATGGCCGTAGCACGGCTCATCATATGGTTTTGCACCGTCGATGTATTTAATTGCCTCGATGAACTCTGCGCAGAGTGCAGTTGCA
>ENA-OQHY01000698-OQHY01000698.1-human-gut-metagenome-genome-assembly--contig:-NODE-698-length-17946-cov-12.080981_pt1 | contig 17946 bp, 17 predicted proteins | sample MGYA00242570_ERZ504733 | MGnify/ENA primary metagenome ERZ504733 (study PRJEB26092, sample SAMD00036219) | human gut metagenome | host: Homo sapiens | study: EMG produced TPA metagenomics assembly of... | reverse complement strand
ATGTCCTTTATGTAAGCACCCAGCATCAGATTTTGAAAAAGTTGTAAAGAAAACGGAGGTAAAATAAATGGCAGATAACAAATACGCAGGAACACAGACAGAGAAAAATTTACAGGAGGCATTTGCCGGAGAATCCCAGGCAAGAAATAAATATACATATTTTGCATCTGTAGCATAGAAGGAAGGCTACGAGCAGATGTCAGCATTGTTTTTAAAGACTGCAGATAATGAGAAAGAACATGCAAAGATGTGGTTCAAGGAATTAGCAGGAATTGGTGATACAAAGGAAAACCTGGCGGCAGCGGCAGAAGGCGAAAATTATGAGTGGACAGATATGTATGATGGCTTTGCTAAAACAGCTGAGGAAGAAGTATATGCATATTGTAACCTGCATGGATTATGGAAATGCTAAAAGCATTTATACATATTAAGGTTAAAGAACAACACAAATATAACAGTAATATAGGCTGTGTATTAATATATTTACAAGGAGGAACAACGAATGAAATACGTATGTGATGTTTGCGGATGGGAATACGATGAGGAGAAGGGCTATCCAGAAGGTGGTATTGCACCTGGTACAAAGTGGGAGGATATTCCAGAAGATTTTGAATGTCCGTTATGCTTTGTAGGAAAAGACCAGTTCTCAGAAGCATAAATGTATTATGATAGGATTATACCAATGAAAGAAGAACTAAGAATAGATATTGTCGGACTTGCAGGAGCCTGTTCCTATGCTTTGGACTGTATAGAAGCAGAGTTGGTAAAAATCAAAAACAAGCATGGAAAAAGAGTGGCTTATATAAGTGTATGCATGGCTGAATATCTGGCAATTCAAGGTGATGCGTTACAAGATTTAGCTATGTGTGCCTTACTGCATGATAATGCTTTGACACAATATATTACGGAAGAGCTGGAAAGGAATTATGTTATTGACATTAAAAAAGATTTGTCCGTAAGAAAAACGAATCTTCATTGTATTTATGGTGAAAAAAATATTACTAAACTTCCTTTTAAAACAGATGTCTCAAATGTGATTTTGTATCATCATGAACATGCCGATGGAACTGGTCCTTTTCAAAAAAAGTGGAATGAAACCCCATTGCCTGCAAGAATTATTCATCTTGCAGATACCGTTGATATCATAGGAAATAGTATTAAATCTGATGATAATAGATGGGATTTTATATGTCAGTATCTTTCCCAAAAAAAGGATAGTCTATTTGATTCAGAATGTGTTAATGCTTTTCTTCATGTATTCACAAAAGAATCCTTTATGTGTTTAAGTGATGATTCTTTTGAAACGAAGCTATGGGAAATTATTCCAAGAGAAAAAATGGTTTTTGATTGGGAAATGTGTAAAAATGTTGCGGATTTCTTTGCAAAGATTGTAGATTATAAATCTTCTTTTACAAGCAGGCATTCTATAGGAGTAGCTGAAAAAGCCTCCCTGCTTGCCAAATATATGGGATATGATTCAATCACGGTACAGAAAATGTATTTGCTGGTGCACTGCATGATATAGGAAAAATGGCGGTAGGCAATGAAATTCTGGAAAAACCGGATAAGCTTACGGATGATGAATTTTCTACAATGAAAAATCATGCTGGTTATACATACCTTATATTATCGGAGGTTAATGATTTTGAAGAAATACGAGATTGGGCGGCTTTCCATCATGAAAAATTAAATGGAAAAGGGTATCCTTTTGGAAAAACCGCTGATGAATTAAATGAGCAGGAACGTATGATGGCATGTGTTGATATTTATCAGGCTCTTACGGAAGACAGACCTTATAAAAAGGGATTGTCCCATGAAAAAACATGTGATATTCTTGATGACATGGCACATAAAGATTTTATTGATTCAGATATTTCAAAGACAATTAGAGAATGTTTTGGAAGAACCTGATGCCATATATGAAAACAGAGGGTGTTTCAGACAATCGTATTTTCAGTTATGTACTAGTATGACTCTTACGAGGGAACCACCGGCACGACATTCCAGATTACATCACGTTCGATCGGAGAGGTAACTGTAGAAAAAATTGGTAAAAGTGCTGTATTTTTCGGGGGGGGGTACAACATTTTATGTGAAAAATAGAATAATAAAATTGTTCCCGAAATTTATTGACTTTGAGAAAAAAATTTGATATATCAGAATCGAACAAAAGAGAAAGGAAATAGCAAACTATGCCGTCAAAGAAAAATATGATGAAAAAGAACTTGGAAAATTTACATCTGAAGGAAAGGATAAACTATGGCTACAGAAAAGTCATTATTATGATGTTAGTCTCAGGTCTGTTTTCTATTGTGGTTATAGGTATGCTATTTGCCAATACGATGCATTATGTACAAAATGTTACTGTTGCAGACCGGGCGGTGAAAATCTGCAGGATAAATGTTAACTCATCAGCGAGAAATATCAGGGAAATGGCATTAAATAATGATACATCCTCTTATGACGGTTATGAGCAGACGGTAGAAAGACTGCTTGCAGAAGTTAATACCCAACTGAAAAATTTAAAGAACTCCGGAGTTATTCCGGATGCGGATTGTGAAGAATACGCATCTGCCCTTACAGACTGGGGAAACATTGGTTATTCCATCATGAAAGAAATCAAAAGCGGTGACAAGGATAAGGCAGTTGATTCAATTCTGAATGATTGTACCCCGGCATTAAATAAAGCCGTAAAAATTGCAACAAGATTAGATGAAATGACCGATGAGGTAAGCAGCCAGGCAGTCAGAATTACGGTTATTTCTGCAGTGGCAGGAATTGTGTGTATTATTATTTGTCTGGTTTTGGCATGGAAACTGGCAATAAAAACAGGCAAAAAGTACTTGAGTCAATTTTAGTACCATTACGTGAAGTGGAAGCCGTTGCACAGGAATTAACAGATGGAAACCTGCACAGCACGCTGGATTACCATTCAGATGATGAGATTGGAATACTGGCACACAATATGCGCAAATCCATCCGCATTCTGGGAAGCTATGTAGATGATATTGGACGTTCAATGAAGATGTTTGCAGAAGGAAATTTTGATGTGCAGATGGAAGTAGAGTGGAAAGGGGATTTCGTTGGAATTCGAAACTCCTTTATGTTGTTTGAAGAAAGCATGGCAGAGACAATAAAGGGAATCCAACATGTTTCAGATGAAGTTTCGGGTGCCGCAGATCAGGTAGCATCAAGTTCCAATGACCTTGCGGATGGAGCAACAAATCAGGCAGCAGTTGTAGAAGAACTGACCGCAACAGTCGCAGGTGTTTCTGAACAGGTAGGAAAAAATTCACAATCCGCAAAAGAAATCAGTGGAAGAGTAGACGAACTTGGAAATGCCATTCTGGAAAGCAATGGTAAAATGAGGGATATGTTGATTCCATGAATGAGATCAACGGGGCATCAAAAGAGATTGACAAGATCATTGCAACAATCAATGAAATTGCGTCCCAGACGAATCTGCTTGCATTGAATGCTTCCATTGAGGCTGCAAGAGCAGGGGAGGCAGGAAAGGGATTTGCAGTGGTAGCGAATCAGGTCAATGTGCTGGCAGACCAGAGTGCCCAGGCAGCAAAGGAATCCGCAACATTGATTGAAACCTCTGTGAAAGCCGTGGAAAAGGGTATGGTGATTGCAGGGCAGACGGCATCACAATTGCAGGAGGTCGCTGAGAATTCCCAGATCATTACAAAAGAAGTCACAAATATTGCAGAAACGTTAGAGACACAGACAACAGAAATCCAACAGATTAATGATGGAATTGAACAGATCAATGATGTCGTACAGACGAATTCGGCAACATCTGAAGAATGTGCAGCAGCTAGTCAGGAGATGAGCAGTGAAGCGGAAAATCTGCGTGAAATGATCCAGAAATTTAAAGTTGCAGAAAATAAAATTAAAAACGGTGCAAAAAATTATTGATGTTGAATTTACATATAAAGTTGTCGCAGGTAGGAACTATAATTTGACTTGTGACATATATAAATGTGGGAAAAGGATGCAATGAGGAAATGTGTGTTATTGGTTTTAAACTGATAACGCACATTTTAAATTATATGAACAGTAATATCATCGCAAAAAAGCATAAAAGTAGAAAAAGTTAAAAATATCGTGGATATAGTGCTAGAATTGTTGAAAAAAGTAAGTTAAAATACAGGAAAACAACAAGTGTAAAGGGGAAATTTTATGGAATATTCAGCAATTTTTCATGATATGGATAAAAGGTTTAGCTATGCGGTTGATAAGGATTTATTCGTGATACGCGTGCAGGTAAAAAAGGATGATATGAAGGAGGTAATCCTTCACTATGAGGACAAGTATATACCTATGGAGCGTAAGGATACCAGAAAGACAATTCCGATGAAGAAGGTTGCTGTCTCACAGTTTCATGATTATTATGAAGCACAGATAAAGATGCATTTGATCTGTCTGCGTTACTTTTTCGAATTTACGGACACGCAGGGAGAAAAGGTATATTATGGAAATTATGAGTTTGATAAGGAATGCATTACAAACAGGGACAGAATGTTTGACTGTCCGCAGAACCTCCGGGAGGAAGAGATGTTTGAGGTGCCGGAGTGGGCAGCAAACAAGGTCGTGTATCAGATTTTCCCATCCCGTTTTGCAGCAACGGAGCCGGTAGACAAAGAACTGTGGTATAAAGCACCGATTACGCCTATGGATGATCTGCATGGAAATCTCAGGGGAATCATCGAACATATGGATGATATTCAGAATCTGGGAATCGATGTGCTGTATATGACACCTATCTTTCAATCAAATTCGTGCCATAAGTATGATACCACGGATTACTACCAGATAGACCCGTCCTTTGGAACAACAGAGGATCTCAAAGAGCTGGTACAAAAAGCGCATGAGCGTGGTATGAAGGTAGTCCTGGATGCGGTATACAATCATACGGGAAGAGAATTTTTTGCGTTTGCGGATATCCTGGAAAATGGTGAAAAATCCAAATACCGGGACTGGTATTTTATTGATGGATTCCCACTTAAAAGCGAATGGGGAGAGATCCCAAACTTCAAATGTTTTGGTTATTATGGCGGAATGCCAAAGTTAAACCTGAAAAATCCTGAAGTTGAAAAATACATTACGGATGTTGCATGCTACTGGATTAAGGAATGCGATATTGACGGATGGAGACTGGATGTAGGAGACGAAATCAGCCATTTCTTCTGGAAGAATTTCAGAAAGGCAGTAAAGGCAGTAAAGAAAGATATGCTGATCATTGGGGAAATCTGGCATTATGCAGGAGATTTCCTTGAGGGGGATGAATGGGATACAGTCATGAATTATCCATTTTACCTGAACCTGATCGATCTGCTTGCAGACGAAAAGATTACGGTCAGCCAGTTCGTACAAAATCTTGGATATTTGAAGGGACGCTTACACAAAAACTGCTATCCCCTTATGTGGAATCTGATCGACAGCCATGATACCGCAAGATTTTTACATCTGTGTAACGACAATAAGAAAAAGCAGCATCTGGCAGCCGCTTTTCAGTTGTTACTGCCGGGAATGCCGATGATTTATTATGGAGATGAGTATGCGATGCCGGGAGCAAACGATCCGGACTGCAGACGGGGCATGTACTGGGATGAAGAATACCAGGACAAAGAGATGTATGAATGGTACAAGCGGCTGATTCAGGTCCGGAAAAGCCATGCATGCATTGTAGAAGGCGAACTGGCTGGGAGCGTCACAGAAGATGAGGAAGGGACAATTGTCCTGATCAGAAAAAATGGCGAGGAGACCATTGCCATGATTTTCAACTGCAGCAGCAGTGCAAAAAAATTTAATGAGTACACGCAGAAGTACAATCTGCTTACCGAAAACACCTTTGATGGAAATGTAGAGGGGTTTGATGCTGCGGTAATCGTGCTTTAAGAAGCCTTACGGCAGATGGTTTCCCGGGAGTTTGTCTGTGGGAAGAAGAGGGAAAGCACCAGTATTTCTGGTAATGTAAAGTACGGAGGATGATATGACGAATGTAAAAAAGAAGGGTGGAAAACGGTTTGGGGCAATTGTACTTAGCCTGATATTATTGCTTTCCCTGGTGTTTCCATATCCTGTGATGGCAGACCAGACAGCGGCAGACCAGACAACGGCAGCTTCCGTTTATGCCATTCACAAGACAGGTGATGATAAGGAAAATTTTGTGATTGTTATCATGGGTGAGGGCTATACCCGGGAACAACAGGAACAATTTTTAAAGGATGCAACGGCAAAAGCACAGGGGCTGCTAAAGTGGTCTCCTTATAAAGAGTATTCCGACAGGATCAATATTTATGCAGTACAGACGGTATCCAATGAAACTGGTGTGGGCGTGATGTATGGGGAGTCGAACCCGGACACATATTTTCATGTGCAGGCATTCGGAAAATCCTGCTATTTTGCAAAGGACGGGGAAGATAAAGCCAAGGCACTGAGGGCAGAACTGGAGAGCAGATACCTGGATACCGGTGCAGCCGTTGGAACCATCCATATCATTTGTAATACGACTGCGAATATTGGTTCTTCTTCCAATGCACTCTTTTCTTTTTCCGCAAATTCGAATGAGAATGCGCAGGGGGATGTCATGACCCATGAAATTTCCCACAGCATCGGAAGATTAGGCGATGAGTACGATAAAAAGATGCAGGGAGAAAATATTTCCGATACCTCGGACCCGGATAAGATTAAATGGCATAAGATGCTGGGATTCCGTGGAATCGGAATAACGGCAGCAGGAACAGAAACGGTATTTGCACCGAGCCGCGTCTGTATGATGAGGGATCTTGGGAATCCGTTCTGTGAAGTGTGTAAGATGGAACTGGCGCGGAGATTAAATAACCGTGATTATGTCAGCAGGCAGGCATCTGTTTATGTGTGCGATCCTGAAATTACAATTCCACATACCAGGACAGGAACACTTGACAGGGATAGTGACCAATATCGGATCGATGAGATAAATATCACAAAAGCAAATGGAAAGGATCTGGAATTCCGTACAGTCGTACAAAATATAGTGGATGCCGAACAGCATTTGAAGATTACTTTCCGCATTATTGGAGCAGACAATACAGTCAAATATGAAAAAGAAGAAACATATACCGTTCCGCCACACAGTAACTGGTATGATCCGGATGCTGCCAGAGAGTCCCTTTCTGTCACACTTCCTGCGGTAACTGGTCTGGTTTCCGGGGACAGACTGGAAGGAAAGATCATAGATGAGGACACTGGGAAAATTCTGGCTGACAATCAGACGGCAGGACAGGCGTGGAGTACCGTAACGATTCGTTATATGCTGCAAAACGAAGACGGGACCGAAACAACAGTGCCTGATACGGCACCCGCGACAGTATATGTACCAAAGAATTCTGCGTATACGTTAAGAAGTCCGGATTTATATGGATATACATGTGTAGGAAACAGTGCAAATCAGGGAGAAATAAACATCACAGAGGATCACCGGGAGATCACTTATTATTACCGGAAAAACAGTGAGATGCCGGAAATACAAACCGTACCTGTCCGCGTAACTTATGATGGAAAACCCCATACATTTGATATCAAACAGGAAGATGGTGTACAAATCCGTTACAGTTTGACAGAAAACGGATCGTATACACAAACGGAGATGCCGTTTTACACAGAAGCAGGCCAGTATAAGATTTATTTTAAAGCGGAAAAGGCATCTTTTATTCCAAGATACGGGGAGGCTGTCCTGGAAATCGAAAAGGCTTCCACCAACATGCAGCTGACCGCAAAAACCGATACGGTCAAAGGTGCGGGGACAGTAGAATTACAGCTTTGCAGACAGGGGATTCCGGAAGATGCCGGGATAAAAGTAACCTGTGATGTTTCTGGAATTGCACTCGAAGAAAAGGGAACGGATCACTGGATGGCAACACTTCCGAATGAAACGAAAACATATACGTTCACCGCATGTTATAATGGAAATGGCAACTATACAGGAAGTAAGGCAGATTGTCAGGTCCGTGTAACGGCAGATCATTCCCAGACCGGGGGCGGTTCTGGTGGAAGTTCCGGAGGCAGTTCAAGTGGAGGTTCCGGCGGAATATCCGGAGGCGGTTCAAGTGGAGGTTCTGGCGGAAGTTCTGGTGGAAGTTCCGGAGAAAATGCCGGTGGAAGCACGGACGGATCATCTGGCAATGTTTCACCGGATTCCGGCACATTACCGGCACCGGATCATGCAAAAGAAGAACCGGGGAATGTGACACCGCCACCCGCAGCAGATACGTCCGTTTCTGTTAAGGATATTAATGTCAAAGCAAAATCTGCAGTTAAAAATAATACGGTCAAAGTGAAGAATATTGCAGCAGTTTTGAAAAAAGAAATTACAAAGGCAGAAAAAGAACAGGGTGGCAGGATAAAAGACCTGTCTGTTGAAATAACTTTTGATACGGCAAAAGCCGGAAACTGGAAGAATCTGCATCTTGAAATGGACGGGCAGGCGGTAAATTTACTTGTCAAAAAGAATGTAAAAGAATTGAAGGTCAATGGTGGCAATGTAAATCTTACCTTTGATTCGAAGGCATTAAAAGAATTAAAGAAAGAAATGAATACAGCTGTGGTTATCAAAATGAAACAGGCTGACAAGAAAAATCTTTCTGCCAGGGCAGGGAAAATTATTGGAAAACGTCCGGTTTATGATTTTTCCGTCACAGGAATCAAGAAAAAGCAGTCGTCTGTCCTGAAAAAGGGACGGATCAGGGTCGCTGTTTCCTATAATGCTTCGAAAAAGGAAAAAGACAAAAAGATTTTTGCATATAAAATTGATAAATACAGTGCAGCAGTTAAGATACCGGGATCTTATTATGATTCCGATACAAAGACCGTTAACTTTGTAAGCCGTGGGTTTTTCACAGTTGCAGTAGGCTGTGAAAAATGATGAAACATAAAAAATCATCGTTCACGTTAAAAAAACTGTAGTTCATGTCGAAAAAGACAAAAACCGGTTTTCATTTGGTATAATGATAGAACTCATTTTAGTAAAAATGAGTTCATACTGTGAATGATGGAGGGGATAACAATCATCGTTTTAGAAGAAATATTAATGGCAAACGGATTGACCGTGTTAATGATGTGGTTCCTTTTGTTTTGCAGACGAAAGAACAGAGAGAGCCTTCATGTGGGAGATAAAATATATGATGGAATAGCAATCGTAAATTTAGTGGGGGCATTGTCTGAAACCATTGCTTTTCTCGTAGATGGAAAACAGTTTACTGGCAGCCGGCAGATTAATTATATCTCTAACAGCATATGCTTTATAGGGACAGTCAGTATGGGTATGCTTTGGTGTATGTACGTGGAATTGCGTATCTATCGAAATTATAAAAGAATGGTTCAAAAAGCAGGAGTGGAGATATTTCCCTGGCTGGTAGAAGTAATTATGGTTTTATGTAATCTGTTTGGAACAGGGATTATGTTTAAAATATCCGGGGAGAATGTATATCAGAGAACTGCCGGTGTGCTGGTGGGATATATTTCGCTTGTCATATATTTTGCTTACAGTATCTATCTGGTGTATCATTCCAAAAAACAAGGGGTTAACCTGAATTTTTTCCCGGTGATCTATTTCGTTGGTCCTTGTTTTGCAGGTGTAGTTCTCCAGTTCCTTTTTTATGGAATTACATCATCATGGGTGCTGGTTGCGGTCGCATTGATATTTGTGCAGATGCAGTCATACGCAGAGAGTTTGTATATGGATGAGCTTTCCGGATTATACAACCGGAGATATTTTAATGCGGTGCTTGCGGAAAAGAAAATTGCAAGCCATAAATCCTTATATGGAATCATGATGGATGTAAACGATTTCAAGTGTATTAATGACAATTTAGGTCATAGTATGGGCGATAAGGCTATTTGTACGTTGGGAAATATACTCATCAGATCCATACCGGATGATGGTATGGCAATCCGGTATGCGGGAGATGAGTTTATTGTGCTGCTGTCAGGTGTTGATACGGAGCGTGTCTTAGCGACAATGGAGGAGATTAACCGTAATCTGTCCCGGTTTAATGAATCCGGGATAGAACCGTTTCATTTAAGTGTTTCCATGGGATACACGGAATTTGGGACAGAAGATGATGCAGAAACTTTTTTAATGCATATGGATGAGAAAATGTATGAGGAAAAACGGAAATATCATATGCGAAAGAAATCAGCCGGTTTGGAAAATAAAGTATAGCATTACGTTCCTGCCATTTGTCCGATAACTGGTTGCAATGGCACAAGAAAAGAAAATATTATAATCATCAAACGAGTAGCAGACTGGTGTAAATCCGGTTTTGCTGCTCGCTTTTATATTTATGGTTATAGGCAGGAATGCTCCAGATTTCAATACAGTAAATAACCGTGTTATGGTTGATGGAGAGGCATTTTTTGTTTTATGAGAAAACCAGTTACCCATATAGATAACTGGTTTTTAAGGGATAATGTTAATGAGTATGTGCGATAGTGGAGTTATCAAGAAGTGTTCGTAAGGCATCCTGAAGGACTTGTGAGCAGTTGATTCCGCGCTTGTCAGCAAGACGGACCATCCAACTTGGAAGAGAAACATTTTTTCGAACGGCGCGAGTATCTGTCTGGGCACGATATTCAATGGTATCTGCGGAAATCAGGGAACAGATTGTGCCGGCATCAACACTTAATTTTTCCTGTGGTGATGGAGGAGCAATCGGTTCGCCTTCATCCTCTGCAACAACAAGCCATGCGCTCATTGCATCGGTAATTTGGTCAATTGCATCAGAAAGACTATTGCCAGTAGTGATGCATCCAGGAAGATCAGGGACTTTTGCGTAGTATCCAGATCCGTCCTCGATAGGTGTAAACAAAGCTGTATAAATATATTTCATAGTAACCCTCCTATTTGGAAGCAGGAAACATATTTAATGCATCCTGCTAATATTGGCTTCCTTGAAGATGTACTTCATGTCGTTTTCATTGAAATCGTGTCGTTTGACAGGTACGGTGCTGTGTGTCTGCGGATTGTAGTAAATGTCGTGATTAGCACCGTGGCGTTTCAATTCATAACCGGAAGCACTGAGTTGTTTAATCGTTTGTTGCCTTGGATTCATTATGTACCTCCTTTAATTATATCATACACAATATTACACAAAAGTCAACTAAAATACACAAAAATACACAAGAAATAAAGTGAATGTGCACTACGGAATTTTCCAAATCAGCCGGAATTGTTTTTACCGGAGGCGGTGAATTTGATTGTTGCTATTATCAATCTGATCGTAATGATCTTTTCTAACCATAAAAAATAACCGCCCCTACCAAAGACCAGCTGGACTACTACCCATACTGGATCGACAAAATGGGAACCACGGATAAAGGGAAAACAATCTACAAATACAGCAACAACCTGCATCATGCGATTACATCCAACATCCTTACTGGGTTTCCACACAGCCGGAAGAGACCCCGGATGTCAAATTTAACCTTATCATTCTATTGAAAAATAATTATTTTGTATGGAATATCTGCATGGCTCCATAAGTATGCGGCAAATGCGGAGCCGTGACCTTTCTCGACGGGCAGGAAAAATTCCGGCAGGTTGCGCACGTATTACACAATTGCTTGAGATTGGCGTGTGTTGTTGTATCCAGATGCAGGATCAGCGTTGCTGTCTTAAGCGGCCGGAGCATCTGCCCCTCGGTAAGCCGGATGCCATCCGGGGCAAGCCGCCCATAAATCTGTGGGAGCAGGTCAAGGGAATAGGTATCTCCCAGAAAAGATAATTCTGCAAGATACAGGCGGCTCTGACGTTCTACCACATGTGCAAACTCTTCATAAGCCTTTGACAAAAGCATCAGGCTGATGCAGTCCACAATGTAAGCCTCCTGGATCTGTTCATGGTTCAGATATAATTCCGACAGTTCATCCACTCCGTTTCCAAGCGTCACAAACCCATAGGCATAGTGAGGCAGGGAAACCCCGTCTAAATCCTGATCCAGAGAGTAATACGCATAGGATTCAACCAGGGGAAGAAGTGCCGTATAAATTGCCTGAATATGAGGCAGGTCATCCGGAGGGAAATGGAAACGGCTGCAAAATTCGTTCCAGTCACTGGAGGATAATCCGGGAGTAAGTTTACATTTCATGGGATGCATCCTCCTTATCGGAAGCAGCCATAACGGCTGCAATTTCCTGAAAGCGGCCCGTGACCTTATCATAGTTCTTTCGGTGATGGGGAAAGCCACAGTTTATGCAGGATTTGATACCATTTTTTAAATATTCACAGTTTCCACCACAGGATTTCCCGAGTGTATAGAGGGGACAATAACAAAACAGACAGTTAAAGTCCGCCTCCGGAATTCCTTTATGGCATGGAAAATATTCACATTTTTTATTTTGAAAAAACTTATAATATTCGCTCAAAATGGTTTCCTCCAATCAAAGCACAATCATAGCATAATTATATCGGAACAACAAGCGGATCGCAAGAAATGCGAATGACATAAAAATTGCATTTCAGTGGGAAATGATACCTTTTGCCCCTTTTATCATTACATTATTTACATCTTTTTAAGAGCGAAGGTATAGTGGCTCAGGCAATTGAGGGTTTGAAGCAAAAAGTTGAAAATTAAATAAAAAATACTTGACTTAAAGTTAACTTTAAGTGGTATATTATGATAGATAAAATCGGAAGGAGAATTTATTATATGTATATCGAAAAGATTAACGGACCGGAAGATGTGAAGAAATTAAATATAGAAGAGATGACAGCTCTCGCAGAAGAAATGCGTCATGCATTATTAAAGAGGGCAAGTATTCACGGCGGGCATTTTGGCCCGAATTTTGGCATGGTAGAGGCAATCATTGCACTGCATTATGTTTTTGAGTCCCCAAAGGACAAAATGGTATTTGATGTTTCCCATCAGACCTATCCGCACAAGATGCTGACCGGTCGAAAAGATGCCTATTTATATGAAGAACATTACGACGACGTGACGGGATACAGCTGTCCGCAGGAAAGTGAACATGACCATTTTACGGTCGGACATACCTCTACATCCGTCAGTCTGGCATGCGGTCTGGCAAAGGCAAGGGATCTTCGTGGGGAAAGTGCAAATGTGATCGCAATTATCGGAGACGGTTCTTTAAGCGGAGGAGAAGCCTTAGAAGGAATGGATTTTGCGGCAGAATTAGACAGCAACATGATCATTGTAGTAAATGACAATGATATGTCAATTGCAGAAAACCATGGAGGACTTTATTCAAATCTGAAATTACTCCGCGAGACAAACGGACAGGCAGAGTGCAATTTATTTAAAGCCATGGGACTTGATTATGTCTATGTGGATCATGGAAATGACCTCAGGGAACTGATCGGGGCTTTCAAACAGGTAAAAGACAGTAAGAAACCGGTTGTTGTCCACATTAATACATTAAAGGGAAAAGGTTATAAACCGGCAGAAGAGCATAAGGAAGAATGGCACTGGCATCTTCCATTTGATATTGAGACCGGAAAATCCCATTTTCCAGAAGTGGAAGATTATTCTTCGGTGACCTGTGAATATCTGATTGAAAAGATGAAAAAGGATCCGACAGTTGTTACAATTACATCCGGAACCCCGACGATTCTCGGATTTACGCAGGAGAAAAGGAAACAGGCCGGCCGGCAGTTTGTAGATGTGGGAATCGCGGAGGAGACAGCGGTAGCACTTGCTTCCGGAATTGCCAAAGGTGGCGGAAAGCCGGTATATGGTGTGTATTCCAGCTTTATCCAGAGGACGTATGACCAGATTTCACAGGATCTGTGTATTGACGGGAATCCGGCAACGATTGTTGTGTATACGGGATCGGTATTTGGCATGACGGATGTTACCCATCTGGGACTGCAGGATATTCCGATGCTTTCCAATATTCCGGGACTGGTTTATCTGGCACCGACAACAAAGGAAGAATATCTGTCAATGCTTGACTGGAGCGTGGAGCAGAAAGAAATGCCGGTTGCGATCAAACTTCCGGGCGGAGACATGATTTCGGATGGCAGAGAAGTCACAAAAGACTGGAGCCAGCTCAACACCTATGAGGTAACGGAAAAGGGAAGCAAAATTGCACTGATCGGACTCGGAACATTTTATTTCCTGGCACTGCAGACCGCAGAAATGCTGGAGAAAAAAGGTATTCATGCAACGGTAATCAACCCGTATTATATTACCGGACTGGATAAGGGACTGCTGGAGAAGCTGAAGGCAGACCATGACACGGTAGTTACACTGGAAGATGGCATCCTGAATGGTGGTTTCGGAGAAAAATCGCAAGATTTTATGGAAGCAGTGATATGAAAGTCTATAATTACGGATTGAAAAAAGAATTCCTTGACCGGTATGATGTAAATGAGGTATTAAAAGAGAATCATCTGACAGCAGAGCAGATTGTAAATGACGTATTATAGAAGGCAGAAATAAACAACAAACCTTGTGAGAATCGACACAATATGGTAAAATATAACATACTAGAGCTTATTTTGCATAGTGGTTAGAATAGCGGGCTCATGGAAGGAGCGGTATCATATGAAGAATAAAGATTCGAAAGCAAGGATGCAGATGATTTTCGGGATACTTTTGTTTGCGTTTATTTTTATGGCAGAGTTGTATGCCATAGTCAATTTCCCGAAGATGTTTATTGTTCTGGTTGTTTTGGCAGCAGCAGATCTGATATGCCTGTATGTTGCAATCAGAGGCGTGATTTCAGTATATGAGACAAAATATGCCCGGAGAGAGGAACAGTATGAGAGTATTTTCAAGTCGGAAAAGGCATCATATCTCATGCTGAAAAAATATTTTGAGGAAATATCGGTGAAGCTTGCATATATGGAAGAGGCATCTAAGATTCCGACAGAGGAAATTGTCAATGCACAGAAGGGAATAGCGAAAGTAATTATCAAGCGGTCCCATGAGAATACCGATGCATTGATGAATTCATACGAACAGCTGCTGGACCGGTTTGATACGTTCCAGAAAGGAATGGATGGGTTCGGTACAGTTGCGGGTGCTTATAAGGACGAGATTCTTTCAGCCTGTAAGGATGAAATTTCTTCGGTGCAGAAGGATGGAAAAGAACAGGAACATTCACAGGATAAAGAGATAGCCGCAAAGCTGCAGGAAATCATTATTGCAATGAAAGATATGGAACTGCGCCTGAATCAGACCATTATGAACAGTCAGAAAGTGGTTGTTTCCCAGCCGCAGGTTTCTGTACCTGTGGCAACACCTGTAGAGCCACAGCCGGCACCGCAGAATCATGTGGAAGAAACACCGGTAGAGCCGGAAGAAAGTATGGAGCTGGAACCGGAGATTTCGCCGGATCTGGAAGAAAACCCGGAACCGGAGATTTCGCCGGATCTGGAGGAGAGCCTGGAACCGGAGATTTCGCTGGAGCCGGAAGAAGATATGGAACCGGAGATTTCGCTGGAGCCGGAAGAAGATATGGAACCGGAGATTCTGCCGGATATACCGGAAGAGGAGGATTTAAAGCCGGAGGAAGAGCCTCCGATCATGGCAGCGGATGAGATTATTCCTCCGGATCCGGAAGAAGCCATTGAGGAAGCAGAAGAACTGGTAGAACCGGACCCGATTCCGGAGGAAGCGATTGTTGATGAAGCGGATGATGAGAACCTGCCGGAGGAAGAACTTCCACCGATGCCGATCTGTCAGATCCAAACCGTTCCATGAGCCGGATGAGATAGCTGCGCTGTTTGCGAATATGGGCAACGATAACAATGCGGATAAAGTTGAGGAACCTGCCGAGGAAACTGTGGAACCGGAGGATATTCCGGAGCCGGTCGAAGAGCCGGAAGCCGTAAAAGAAGCACCGCTTCAGCCGGAAGAACCGGCTGATCCGAATAAGGCATTAAGCCCGGATGAGATAGCCGCGTTGTTTGCAAGTATGGGAACGTAAATCAAACGGATAAAATAACGGATAACGCCATTTGTTCCACGTAAAAACGTGTGACAGATGGCGTTTTGTCATAAAATGGAAAAATGTAGTTGCATTTCTTTTTCATTGTGTTATACTTAGGTCGTTGCAATTTAATAGTTTAAAGCAGAGTAGACACATGTGCGTTAAGTGCCGGATGAACAGGGAGTTGTCACCCGGACGAAAAGAGAATCTTGCGGTACATGAGTCGCATCCCGCTGCATCCGAAGATAATATTATCTCCAGTTGTAGTACGGTGAGGTCTGCAAAGGAGGTAATTTTTTTATGAAAAAATTCGTTACTTTGTTCACCGATTCTTTCCGTGAATTAAAAGCGGTAAGAACCATCACTACCATGGCAATGCTTGCTGCAGTTGCTGTAATTCTAGGATTTTTCTCCATTGAATATGGGCAGTTTATTCGGATTGGTTTTTCCAGTATTCCAAATGGTATCATTGATTATCTGTTTGGACCGGTGGTTGGAGGAATTTTCCATGGTGCGTTGGATATTATCAAGTATATGATGAAGCCAACCGGACCATTTTGTCCACAGCTGACGCTGGTTGTTATACTGGCCGGAATCCTGTATGGATGCTTTTTTTATAAGAAAAAGCTTACGATCTGGCGTGTGCTGGCAGCTAAATTTGTAGTTATGCTGGTCTGTAACGTGATTCTGACAACACTTTGTCTGAATGTGTTATATGGACAGGCATTTATGGTGCTTCTTCCGGCGCGTGCGCTGAAGAACCTGATTATGTGGCCAATTGATTCGGTGATCTTTTTCGCAATCACAAAGGCCTTAGAACAGATTGGACTCTTTCGCATGTTCCAGAAGCCTGTACTTGCAAATTCTGCAAATATGCAGGGGAATTAAAAAATTTAATAAGTTATAGAACAAAAGCCGTCCGCAGAAAGAAAATTGCGGACGGTTTTTTATAAATTTATTTACGGATCGGATGGGTGGCAATATTTTTTAAAATACGAACAGCGGTCTGCATACCTTCCACAGAGATATGTTCATATGGGCCGTGGAAACCGTAACCGCCGGTACCGAGATTTGGACACGGCAATCCCATAAAGGACAGTCTTGCGCCGTCTGTACCGCCACGGATCGGACGGGAGAGCGGTGTCAGACCTTCGGAGGCAATTGCCTGTTTTGCCAGATCCACGATCTCCATTTTATCCTCAATGACAGAGATCATATTCTCATACGAATGTTCGATGTCGAGCGTGACGGTTTCCGGTCCATATTTCTGATTCATGGATTGTGCAAGGTCACGCAGATTCTGCAGACGTTTCTCAAATGTGGTTTTATCATGGTCACGAATGATAAAGGAAAGGGTGGCGGAAGCCACATCTCCGGACATATCGGTCAGATGATAGAATCCTTCCCGGCCGCTGGTGTGCGCCGGCGTTTCCGCTTCCGGAAGCCGGGAAACAATCTCACATCCCACCAGTGCCGCATTGACCATAATGTCTTTTGCTTCGCCCGGATGGACATTTACACCTTTGATATGAAAGATGGCACTTGCGGCATTAAAGTTTTCGTAAGCCACTTCGCCTTCGTAATCACCGTCCACTGTGTATGCATAATCTGCCTGAAAGATAGCAAGGTCAAACAGATTTGCACCTGCACCGACTTCTTCGTCCGGCGTAAATCCGATCCAGACATCCCCGTGTGGTGTACCTTCTGCAATCAGTTCTTCCACGGCTGTCATGATTTCTGCAACACCTGCCTTGTCATCAGCACCCAGAAGTGTGGTACCGTCTGTCGTGATCAGGGTTCTTCCTTTTAAAGAGGCAAGGGACGGAAAATCACTTACCTTTAAAATATCCTGACTTCCTTTTAATAAGATATCCCCGCCATCATAGTCGGGAATGATCTGTGGTCTGACATCTTTTCCGGAAATCCGGGGCGGTATCCATATGAGCGATAAAGCCGATGGATTTACAGTTTTCCATGCCCGGTGTGGCAGGAAGCTTGGCA
>ENA-OQHY01000697-OQHY01000697.1-human-gut-metagenome-genome-assembly--contig:-NODE-697-length-17953-cov-3.769943_pt1 | contig 17953 bp, 18 predicted proteins | sample MGYA00242570_ERZ504733 | MGnify/ENA primary metagenome ERZ504733 (study PRJEB26092, sample SAMD00036219) | human gut metagenome | host: Homo sapiens | study: EMG produced TPA metagenomics assembly of... | reverse complement strand
AGGCATATATACGGAGAATCCAAAAGAATACAGGTCATCAGGTTATAAAGGCCTTTTCCGTAAAAACAGCTCAGGATATTGAAAATGCCCTGAAAAGTCCGGCAGATTATATACTGCTTGATCAGGGTGGCGGTGGAACCGGACAGACCTTTGACTGGTCACTGATCCCGGAGATAGACAGACCATTTTTCCTGGCAGGAGGACTGGGTGTGGAAAATCTGGAAACAGCCGTCCGGACTATTCATCCCTATGCAGTAGATCTGAGCAGCAGTGTGGAGACGGATGGAATGAAAGACAGAGATAAGATTTTGAAGGCAGTTCAACTGGTGCATATAAAATAAGATAACCGAATTAAGTAAGTCACCTGCTTCAATTGCGAAAAGCAATAAGCAGTGGGTGGGGACTTGCTTGTATCAGGAGGAGTGCAAGCTCCTTCTGATAAACTGCGGAGCAGTTATTCGGTTATGAGCAAGTAGCGAAGCGGATTGCGAATATCCGCTTGACCGGGCAAAACCTGTGCAGAAAAATGTTTCATGTTTGTGGAACGTACAGCAAATTTTTCGTAGAGGATAAGGCACAGAATGCAGGTTCAAGTCCTGCCCGCCTTATGCGATTGAGATAGCTCAAAAGAAAGGAGCGGCAGCGATGGAACAGATCATCGAAAGCGAGCGGTATGCGTGTGTCAGAACAGGGATGTGGAAGAAAAGATGTAAAGTTGTGATTGGAAAACAGGATGTAGGAGAATAAAAGAAAAACGGACGCTGCGTTTCAAAGATGAAGCAGTGTCCGTTTTTTACTATATGTAAGATACCGGGGTCAAAGGGGTCAAAAAGCCTTTTGACCCAACATCTATTTAAGAAAAGTTGACAGTTGAAAAATTATGCAAAATACTCTCCTGCCAGTTCCTTAAACGCCGGCAGTGCCCGCGCAATCTGTGCGGTGGTAACGCAATAAGCAATCCGTACGAATCCCGGTGCACCGAAGTCATCGCCGGGTACAAGAAGAAGTTCGTGTTTTTTCGCTTTCTCGCAGAATGCATACGCGTCCGGTTCCGGAGTTTTCATGAAGAGATAGAAAGCGCCGTCCGGGTGAACGCAGGTGAAGCCGTAGGCGGTTAATGAATCATACAGCAGATCGCGGTTTTTCTTGTAGACCGAAAGATCCGAAACCTGTCCTGCGCATTTGGCGATGACGTGTTGGATCAGGCTTGGTGCGCAGACGAAGCCGAGGCGCGTCCGGCACCGCAGACGGCTGCGTAGATGGTTCTTGCATCATCGACCTCATCCGGAACGAGAACGTAGCCGATACGCTCGCCCGGCAGGGAGAGGGATTTGCTGTAGGAGTAGCAGACCAGCGTGTTTTTGTAATATTTTGTCAGATACGGAACTTCCACGTCTCCGTAGACAAGCTCGCGGTACGGTTCATCAACGATCAGATAAATCGGATGGCCGTATTCGGCAGATTTTGCTTCCAGAAAAGCAGCGAGCTTCTGAATGCTTTCTTCTGTGTAGACAACGCCGGACGGATTGTTCGGAGAATTGACGAAAACGCCTTTGGTGTGCGCTGTGACAGCGGCCGAGAGGCGGTCAAGTCGATCTGGAACGTGGAAGAATCAGCCGGCGTTCGATCATGGCTGCGCCTGCAGATTCGATGAAAACACGGTATTCCGGAAAGTACGGGGTAAATACGATATACTCGTCGCCCGGAACGGTTAAAGCGCCAAGGACGATGCGGAGCGAAGCGGCTGCACCGCAGGTCATATAGAAGTTGTCGGCATGGAACGCGGTACCAAAGCGTTTGTTCAGGTCGGCTGCAACGGCGGCGCGGGTATCGGCATCGCCCTGCGCGGAGGTGTAGCCGAAGAGATAGTAATCGTCTTTGGAATCAAGCAGCTCCTTGATGGTCTCATGAACGGAGACCGGAGCCGGGACGTTTGGATTTCCGATACTGAAATCAAAGACATTTTCTGATCCGATCTCGGCAGCGCGTTTTTTACTGTATTCGAAAATCTCGCGGATTACCGATTTTTTTGTGCCGAGAGTTACCATTTTTTCTGAAATCATGTGTCAATCCTCCTGAAGTAAATTGTTTGCCGCTGTTTTAAATGAACTGTAAATATTATTCTTTTTTCTGCTTTTTCCTTATTTTAGCAGACAAAGACTGAATTGTAAATGCAGCATTTTCGGTCTCATGCTCCCGCAGGCTGAAAAGATGGCGGAAGCACACCACGAGTGATACCAGCAGACTACCGAGCCGCACGGACGGAAGAAATCGGGAAATTTGTGCGGCGACGGCAAACCCGGAGAACGAGACAATTGAGCGCAGATTGTGTGGCTGGATAATGAGAATCAACGAAAACGTCAGATAAAACGCCGCAAGAAGAAGCGCCGGCCGCAGATCCGGCAGGAGGCCGAGCAGCACGCCGAACGAGACAGAGATCGCCTTTCCGCCTTTCGCAGGCTGCAGAAACGGCCATGCGTGTCCGGCCACCGGGGCGAGCAGAATCAGGCGAAAATCCAGGAACCCATCGAAACAGCGGAACTGTGCGCCGCCAGAAACACCGGCAGAAATCCCTTCCCGATATCGCACAGGACGCAGAGCAGTCCAATCCGCGGTCCGGCCACTGAAAAGGCGTTGAAGGCACCGGGATTCTGATCTTCATTCACAGTTCGGACATCCACGTGGCAGAAGTATTTTGGAATCAGGTACGAATACAGTAGCTGCCCGAGAGGTACCCGAAGAAACTATAAAACAGATAAGCAGTAAGCATCATAAGCAGTTACTCCGAAATTAATTTTTCCAAAAGGTGTGTAATTGACGTTCCCGCCTGCGGATGGCTGTTTTGATGCTGGGCATCGCGCATCGCAATCTGACGTGCATCATCGCGGGCAAGCGAAATACCGGCCTCTGCCAGCTCTTTCTGATGTGCGCCGGTCACGGACATTCCGCGTGAGACAAAAAAAGCACGGTTTTTTGTTTCGCAACCCGGAATCGGATCAGTGTGGACGAGCGGAACGCGCCGCACAGCGGCCTCGGTACTGCTTAAGCCACCGGGCTTTGTAAACAGCACATCGGCAGCGGCCATATATTCCGCAACGTGGCGTGTAAAACCGATGATATGTACATTTGGGTTCTTATGGAACTGCAGCCGGAGCGAACGCATCCGTTTTTTATTATTTCCGCAGATGATCACAGCCTGTTCGCCGTTTTCCAGCCGGGAAACAAGTTCATGTGCGAGCAGATGCACTTTGCCGAATCCCATACTGCCGCTCATGACGAGAAACAGCGGAGCATTCTCGGGAAGACCGAGATGGCGGCGCACATCCTCTTTGGATGCAGGGCGCGCAAATGCGGGCCGCACCGGAATACCGAGAGGAAGCAGTTTTTCTTCCGGGATACCGCAGGATGCAAACTCCGGGATCAGATCCTTGTGCGGAACCACATAGTAATCGCAGTTCGTCTCTTCCCAGAACGGAATGCACGCGTAATCGGTGGCAACGGCAACGCAGGGAATCGTCAGCCGCCCTTTCTGTTTCATCCAGGTCAGTGTTTCCGCCGGATAAAGATGTGTGGTGACAACGGCATTAAAATGGTTTTGATCAATATAATCTGCAAGCACATTTCCAAGCCGCGCATTTGCATAGTAAACGGGGGATTTCCAGGGAAATTTCCGTACCAGCTCACCAAGCTGATAGAGTGCGCCGAAGCCGGCCGGAAAAACGGAGACGAGCTTCACATAAGCTCCGCCGACCAGTGCGGAGGTATGCTTTCGCCCGAGGCTCATCAGATCCAGAACCTCGGCTTCGTGGTGATAAAAATTCAGACTTTCTTTTAATGCAGAGGCCGCAGCATTGTGGCCACCGCCGGTATTGCAGGATAAAATCAGTACCTTCATAAGAAAAACTCCATTCTTTTGTTGTATCTCCGAAAGAAACAGGATCACGAGATTTTTCAGACACGCTCTAGTATAGAACTCTGTTATATTTCGGGCAATCCACAAAAGGAGAAAAGTGTCTGATATAACAGGAAGGCGACAGGCAGCAGAAATATCGGGGAGACGCAGACGGAGCATTCACCTGCGGATCAAGATTTTGAGAGAAAGGAAAACGACTGGTGCCTGAAAAAAATTGGTAAAATAGAATAAAACTGAAAGAAAAAGAAACAAAAAACAGGATAAAATGCTGAAAAATCAATTGACATCCCATCCAAAACTTCGTATCATAGAGACAGAATGGGGCGCGTTCGGAAAGCGATCTGCGAACCAGAAAATACAGGAGGTAAGCTTAAAATGGGTAAATGGCAGAGAAGTCTTTACCAGCCGGTTCTGCCGCTGGGAAAAGACGGAAAAAGGGTAACAGGAAGCGCGGAACATATCGCACTTTCCAGAAAAGCAGCAGGCGAGGGTATGGTTCTGGTGAAAAACGAGAACGAGACATTGCCGCTCGCAAAAGGCACAAAAGTAGCTTTATTTGGAAAAGGAACGATTGATTACGTAAAAGGCGGCGGCGGAAGCGGTGACGTTACCGTTGCGTATATCCGCAACTTCTACGAAGGCATGAAGATCAAAGAGGCCGAGGGGGAGGTTTCTCTGTTCCATGAACTTCCGGAATTCTATGAGAAAATGTAAAGAACAGTATGCTGCAAGGCGCTGTACCGGGCATGACAAGAGAGCCGGAAGTACCGGACGAGCTGGTAACAAAAGCGAAAGCATATACCGATACCGCAATCATCACCATCTGCGTTTCTCCGGCGAGGGCTGGGACCGCAAATGCCAGATCACCGAGGAAGGCTATGAGCTGTTTGAGGATGAGAAAAAACAGATCGAGCTGAGCGCCAGCATCTTCGAAAACGGCGACTTCTGCCTGACAAACGGCGAAGCAGCCATGGTAGAAAAAGTAAAAGCAAACTTTAAAAATGTCATCGTTGTCATGAACGTCGGCGGTATGGTTGATACCAGCTGGTTCAAAGACTGCAAAGAGATTCCGGCGGTGCTGATGGCATGGCAGGGCGGCATGGAAGGCGCCTCGCGGCAGCGGACGTTGTAACAGGCGACGTCAACCCATCCGGTAAACTGGTTGATACCTACGCAGCAACCCTCGAGGATTATCCATCCACCGAGAACTTCCATAAATCCGTTTATTACGTGGATTACAACGAGGATATCTACGTTGGCTACCGTTATTTCGAGACGATTCCTGGCGCAGCGGAGAAGGTCAATTATCCGTTCGGCTTCGGCCTTTCCTACACCAGCTTTGAGACAGAAGTTCTGGGTGCAGAAGAGAAGGATGGAAAGATTGTTGTAAAAGCATCTGTTACCAACACTGGAAAACGTGCCGGAAAAGAAGTTGTACAGCTCTACTACGGCGCACCGCAGGGCAAGCTTGGCAAACCGGCCAAAGAGCTCGGCGCTTACCGGAAAACAAGACTGCTGCAGCCAGGCGAGACACAGAGAGTCGTTCTTTCCTTTACAGTGGAAGATATGGCATCTTTTGATGATCTTGGAAAGGTTGCAAAATCTGCCTATGTTCTTGAGGCAGGAAGCTACGTCTTCTACGTTGGAAACAATGTAAGAGATGCGAAGAAACTGGACTTCACCTACGATCTGGCAGAGGCAAAAGTGACTGCACAGTACACCAGCCTTGCCGCTCCGCATAAGCTGGAAAAACGTCTCCTTGCGGATGGAACCTACGAAGCGCTTCCGACCGATAACGGCCCTGTCGAGGAAGAAGGACTGGAGCGTCAGGATAAGCTGACTCTGGAAGGCTTCCTCCCGGCAGTCAAAGCACAGGAGAGAAAGAGCTTTGGCGAGCTTATGGAAGCAGCAAAGACGAATCCGAACCTGATGAATGTGGTCGAAGGAAAAGAAACGCTCGACGAGTTTGTAGATAAGCTTCCGACAGAAGCACTTATTCATCTGCTCGGCGGTCAGCCGAACACAGGAGTTGCCAACACGTTTGGCATGGGAAATCTGCCTGAGTACGGCATCCCGAATATCATGACCGCAGACGGACCGGCAGGCCTTCGCATTCAGCCGCAGTGTGGCGTCAACACGACCGCATGGCCGTGTGCAACATTGCTTGCCTGCACCTGGATCCGGAGCTGATCGAAGAGATCGGTAAAGCCGGCGGAGAGGAAGTCAAAGAAAACAATATCGGCATCTGGCTGACCCCGGCTGTCAACATTCACAGAAGCCCGCTCTGCGGAAGAAACTTCGAGTATTATTCCGAGGATCCGCTTGTGGCCGGAAAATCCGGTGCGGCAATGGTACGCGGTATGCAGTCCGAGCACATCGGGGCAAGTGTGAAACACTTCTGTTGCAACAACAAAGAAACAAACCGAAAAGACAGCGATTCCCGCGTTTCCGAGCGTGCGCTGCGTGAGATTTACCTGAAAGCCTTCGAGATCATCGTAAAAGAGGCAGATCCATACACAATCATGTCGTCCTACAATCTGATCAACGGCGTTCAGGCATCTGAGAACAAGGATCTTTTGACCGGTATTCTGCGCGGTGAGTGGGACTTTAAGGGAATGGTAACGACCGACTGGTGGACACACGGCGAGCATTACCGCGAGACAAAAGCCGGAAATGATATCAAAATGGCAAACGGATACGAGGAGCGCGTACAGGAGGCATTTGAGAAGGGATACATCACCCGCGACGAAATCGCTCTTTGTGCAAAACGAATCCTGACCATGATTCTTCGCATGGACTGATGTGGATGCATGTGAATAAATAAAGAAAAGTGTGGATAACACATAAAAAAATCGTATGCTGTTGTGGAAAAAGCAACAGCATACGATTTTTTACTTACACGGCAATGATCTAAGATCCGTATTTTAACAGGACCCTGGCAACCGCAGCTCACGAAAAGTCTTTTGCAGAAACGCTCCGGGAAAGAAACCTGTTTTCAGGCAGTAGCCTTCTGTAGCTCTGCCATGATCTTAAATTCCCGCACGACCATAACGATGCTGACTGATGCGGCTGCAAGGTCTGCAATCGGTGCAGTGTACATCACGCCGTCAATGCCGAAGAGATACGGAAAAATCAGCAGCAGCGGAAGCAGGAAAATAATCTGTCTCGTCAGCGAAAGAAAAATACCCTTCTTCGGTGCTCCGATTGAGGTAAAGAAGTTTGAGCTGACCGGCTGGATACCGTTCAGGAATGTGAAAAACAGGAAAATGCGGAAGTACCGCTCTGCAAAATGCAGGTACTCTTCTGAACCGGAACCAAAAATGCCGATAATCTGGCGCGGAAAGAGCTGGAAGCAGAGGAAGGCGACGATGGAAATGGCAGTCGCCGCAAAAACTGCTTTTTTATAAGCGTCCTTCACGCGGTCATATTTCTGTGCACCGAAGTTGAAGCTGACAATCGGCTGAAGTCCCTGGGAAATGCCGATGACAAAGGAGAAGAACAGCATATTCACCTTTGAAATAATACCGGCGCATGCAAGCGGAATGTCGCTTCCATAGACGGAATTGGAGCCGTAGTAGGTCAGTGTGTTGTTCATAACGATCTGAACAACCATCATTGCCACCTGATTGAATGCCGGAGTTGCACCAAGCGCAGCAATCCGTGCCCAGCAGGCCATTTTCGGTTTCAGATCGGAAAGAGAAAGCGGCAGCGTTTTAAAACCGCGCAGATAGAAGACAACGAGCGCGAACGATAAAATCTGTCCGGTGATCGTGGCGAGCGCTGCACCTGCCATGCCCATGTGGAAAACGAAGATGAACAGCGGTCGAGAATCGTGTTGACGATCGCGCCGACCAGGTTGCACAGCATGGAAAATTTCGGGCTGCCATCGCGCGGATCAGGTTGGAGCCGCCGATTGTGACGATCAGAAACGGGAAGCCGATGGAGGTGATTCTGGTGTAAGTACAGGCATAATCAATGACATCCGGCGTTGCACCAAAGAGAAGCATCATCGGACGCAGAAAAAGCTGAACGGCAACGCAGAGGATCACACCGAGGATTGCCAGCATGGAGATGGCATTTCCAACATAGGATTTCGCGTGCTCCGGATCCTTTCTGCCCATGCAGAGATTGAAATTTGCAGCACCGCCGATGCCGCAGAGCAGACCGATGGATGTGCAGACCATGCTGAGTGGGAACGCTACGTTGGTCGCTGCGTTTCCGAGCACGCCGATGCTGTGACCGATAAAGAGCTGGTCTACCATGTTATAGAGGGCGCTGACGAGCATCGCGATGACGCTCGGAATCGCAAAACGCCGCAAAAGAGAGCTGACCGGTTCCGAGCCGAGAGGATTTTCGGAAGGTTTCATAGAGGGTATCTCCTTTCAAATGGAATAAAAATTCATCGTTTGTATCGGGTGAACATTCACGGAAAAACTCCGAGACTATACAGTATACCATAGAAAGAAAACAGAAAACAAGAGGGTGACCGTTATTTTCAGGAACACTCTGTGTTTTTAAAAAAGGGATTGACAAAAATGAAATATTAACCTATATTGTAACAAGGTTAACAATTCAAAGACAGAAAGAATTGCATACAAGAACCTGCGAGGAGGACTTACATTCATGAAAAAATCAAAACTTACAACAAAACAGATTGTACTGACCGGCATGATGACGGCAGTGCTTGCGGTACTGTCCATTGTGACGATTCCGCTTCCGACCGGCGTTCCGGTGACGCTGCAGACCTTTGCAATGGCATTTTGCGGCTACGTGCTTGGCTGGAAATTGGGAGGTGCATCGTCCGCTCTTTATCTGATCCTCGGCGCGATCGGCGTTCCGGTTTATGCGGCATGAGCGGTGGATTCGGCGCTCTTCTCGGACCGGCCGGCGGCTTTATTTTCGGATTTATTCCGATGGCAATGCTCTGCGGTGCCGGAATTAAAAAAGGCTTCCCGGGCAAACCATTCGTTCTTGGAATCGCAGGTCTTGCGGTATGTCACGCATTCGGTGTGGTACAGTTTTCCATTGTAACAGGAAACACGATCCCGGCTTCGTTCCTTGCAGTTTCCGTTCCGTACATCGTAAAAGATGTGATTTCCGTTGTAGTAGCTGAAATTCTCGGTGTAGCCGTTCGAAAAGCACTGTCAGCAGCTCATGTAATGAACTACGGAACCGCAGCATAATCACAGAGCGTTTCTGAAAAACCAAAAGATAAAACAAGAGACAGGCATCCTGACAATCTGCCAGGTGTCTGTCTTTTTCTGTTTTGTCAAGCGGATATTCGCAATCCGCTTCGCTACTTGCCTGATTCGGTTAAAGTATTCCGCAGCAGCAGCGGTTATTTGAAAACGTGCAAAATGCATTTCATACAGTTTCAAAATTTTAATGAATTCCTAAGAAAGAGGCAAGAAGGCGTTAAGGGAGATATGGTAGGATAGAAAGCAGGAAAGAACAACAAAGGGGTTTGAAACCATGAGAAAAAGAACACGAAAACACCGGGGAACAGCGGGAAAAATGGTTGGAGGTTTTCTGGCATTTTTCTGCCTGATCCTGCTGACGGCCGGAATGTTCTGGGCAATCCAGGGATATGTTTCCTATCAGAAGGCAGTGAAGGAAAAGCCGCTCGCGCAGGCGGTAGAGGAAATCAGAAGCGAAGCACAGTGGGCTTCTCTTGAACAGGTGCCGGATCTGTACAAAAAAGCGGTGCTTGCTGTTGAGGATCATCGGTATTACACACATCACGGGATAGACTGGATCAGCATGGCGCGGGCCGTTGTACATGATATCCGCGTGATGAAACCGGAGCAGGGAGGCAGTACCATCACACAGCAGCTGGTAAAAAACATGTATTACGATCAGAATAAGACATTTGCCAGGAAAGCGGCAGAGGCGTGGACGGCACTCTATGTGGAACGGCAGCTCTCGAAAGAAGAAATTCTGGAATTGTACATCAATACCATCTATTTCGGGGATGGCTATTACGGACTGAAAGAAGCATCGCTTGGCTACTTCGGGAAAGAACCGCAGGAGCTGACCGACAGCGAAGCCGTTCTCCTCGCCGGAATCCCGAATGCACCGTCCGCCTACGCACCGTCGCGCCACGCGGATCTGGCGCTGCAGCGGGAAAAGCAGGTGCTGGCGGCAATGGTAAAATATGGATACCTGGAACAAAGTGAGACGGACAGCCTGCTGTGGGATGCGGCAGCCGATCCGGTTCTGGCACGATAGAAAGAAAAGTGAGGAAAAAAGAATGGGAAAACTGATCAGACTGGGGGCAACAGCGCTGTCTATGATTGGAATTTTGGTGATGATTCTCTGTGTGCAGGCGGCGATTTTATTTGTGAGGCTGTGCATCCGAAGAAAGCAGAAAAAAATTGAGCTGAAATAAGAGAAGGAAAAATGTGAGCAGAATTGCTGGAAGAAAAACGGTGATTCTGCTCGCGTTTTTTTCTGTGAGCAATCCGATTGCGTTTCCGCCGGGAAAAAGGTATAATGAAAAACAGGCAAAAAAATGGTAAAACAGACAGCTTTTGAGGAAAAATAAATGGAACAGAAAGACAGCGCAGAACGGATTTTAAAACAGATTCCCTATGAGATCGTGTATTCCGCCCGTAAAACGCTCGCCGTCCAGGTCAAAGCGGATGGAAGCGTGGTGGTGCGCGCACCGAAACGGATGGCAAAATACAAAATCGAAGCATTCTTAAAAGAAAAACAGGATTGGATTCACACACACCGGGAAAAAGCGTTGGCGGCCGCAGAGCAGAAAGCAGCGAACCGTCTGACGGAAGCAGAACGAAAAGCGGCGGTTAAACGTGCGGCGCAGATGCTGGCGGAAAAGACGGCACATTGCAAAAGAGATGGGCGTAACGTATGGCAGAATCACAATTCGTGAGCAGAAAACCCGCTGGGGCAGCTGCAGCAGCGCCGGAAACCTGAACTACAACTGGAAACTGGTGCTGATGCCGGAGCGAGTGATGGATTACGTCGTTATCCACGAGCTGGCGCACCGGAAAGAGATGAACCATTCCGCGCGGTTTTACGCGTGGTGGCACAGCAGATGCCCGATTACAAAGTGTGGCAGAGCTGGCTGAAGGAGCATGGAAGAGAGTACTGAAAAAGAGAGGCAAAACAAATGATACTGACCGAAGAAAAAACATATATCATCAATGTGACGGAAGTCGATACCGACGCAGAGCTCGGTTTAAATAAGAAAGATATTATGATCAAATACACGAATCTGGAGCTGCTGCACGCGGTTCTTGCAAGCACGATGCCGTACGGCCGTCTGTCGGCGCGCTACCGCGGAAAACGGAAGGCGGAGCTGCAGTCACGGATTGCGATGGTGGAGAGTGTGCTCGAAACACGCGGCGACCAGCTGGCAAAAGCGGAGCAGATTATGTATCTCGACACGGCGGAGCGCAGTGCAATCTGTCATTATCTCGGCATCATCTACACGCGGCTGATTGCGCAGAAGCTGTACGGAATTGACTGTATGGTGCCGCTGAACCTGATTGAGCAGCCGGGGGAGAAAAAATTTGTAAAATACAACGGTGCATACCGCCAGGATCTGATCGGATACGGAAAGCAGAACGCATGGAGCGTCTGGGAGCCGGTCGGCAGGAGCGAGAACAGCCAGGCGGCCTTTGGAAACGGATGCCGGGCGCGTCGGAGATCGAGAAGATCAATGAAAATCCGCTGGCGAAGAGCGCGGCGTGCATGACGTATTACGAGAGAGGCTATCTGAATGCCGTTGTAAAAGAGCCGGAGCGGACCGGGGACGGGACACTTTGGTTTCCAGAGGAGAATTATTTCAAAGCATATTATCAGCCGCTTTTCGAGCTGTTTGCGGACGAACAGCCGGGTGAGCTGTACGGAAGCAGCGGCGGCTTTGAACTGGAGCTGACTCTGCCGTGGACGGAGGAAGGAAAACGCGGCTTCCGCCATCTGCAGATCGGAACGGATCCGGTGACGATTGCTTGATGCGGGAAGGGAAGTACGATCAGATCTTAAAGCGGATGGAAAACGTTTTGGATTTATCAAAAGAGTGCAGATTCTGCGGGGAAGACGGCATCTGGGTAGGCGCAGAGTAAATGTCATCGGAAGTGCCGAAGCTGCCGGGATGATGGTACACAGATTCTGTGTGGGAAAAGCGAAAAAGAAAGGATAAGAGCAATGGCAAAAGAAACAGATACTCCAAAAGACGAAGGTCTGCAGGGGAATGAAAAGATAGAGGAAGCAATTCTGGAATTGCAAAAGGAGCCGACGCCGGAACTGCTGGCACACGTGCTGACGGTGATCCGACGCAGAATGAAAGAGGGCGGACAGGCGATTCTTTCCGTGGAACCGCCATCCGGCGACGATCAGATCCGGATCGGAACGGTAAAGAGCGCAGACGGAAAAGTCTGGTGGGCCGCGTTTACGAGCTTTGATAAGGAATTAAAGGGGAGCAGCAGCGTGAAATCTACGTTTCTCGTGAGTCTGGAACAGCTGATCCACATGGCATCCGAAACAAAGGAGATCAGCGGTGTGATTTTCAATCCGTGGAACCGCACGATCATGCTGGATCATACGCTGCTTTCGATTATCATCGGGGAAGAGAATGCGGGGCACTGAATTGCCGAAAGGAAAAAAGCAAGCACAGAAAGACTCCGAGGGTACATTATTATTTTAAGGAGGTTTTACATCATGGAGGGTTTTCAGGTAACAGAAATCGGGGAAAAAATTTACTGTATTTTGGACGCAGGAAATTCATCGTTCTATGTAGTAGAAGGTGAAGAAAAAGCGGCTGTCATTGATACCGGCATTACGGCAGGCACAAAGATTCTGCCGGTGATCCGTGAGCTGACGGACAAGCCGCTTCTGCTGGTCATCACGCATGCGCATCCGGATCACATGTATCACATGGATGAGTTTGATGAGGTGTACATGTGCCACGATGAAAAGAAGATGGATCCAGAGAGCTTGTGATGCTGACAGCGGGAAAATTAAAACCGTGGGAGGAGATTCATGACATCCGTACCGATTCCGTGATTCCGCTCGGCGGCACAGAGCTGGCCGTCTGTCAGACACCGGGCCATACGCCGGGCAGTGTTGTCGTGCTGGAGACGAAACAGAATTACCTGTTCACCGGAGATGCGATCGGAAGCGGCTGCGGTGTCTGGATGCAGGTGCCGGGCGGAACGAGCCTGGAAGAGTATTACGATGGTCTGGTTGGTCTGATGGCGTGGCTGGTGAAAAAGGGCGGCCGCATGAAATTCTTCGGCGGTCATCACACGCAGGTGTTTGAATCGACGGCGCATCCGGTTTACAATCCGCTCAGCCTCGGCGTTCTCGCAGATCTCATCGACCTTGTGGATCAGGTGATCCACGGCGAAAACCTGGGACGGCCAAGCAATGCGAAGCCGTTTTCGAAAGAACAGGTCCGCTACGCGTCGTACGGCCGCGCAGAAATGCAGTACTGTGCATCGCGGATTCACCGAAAATAAGCGCGTGAAATCTTAAAACTTCCATAAGAAGAAAGGTTTTTGCCCGCGGCGGCTTGACAAAATAAAAAAACGCGATTATGATAGATGCAGTTTCTATTCCAACAGAAAAAGAAAAGGTTATGAGGAAGAGGAGTACATGGCAGGCCCCAAAAGAGAGGATGGTTCACCGGCTGAAAGGCTGTCCGGAAGGTGGTCATGGAAGGTAGCTTCTGAACCGGAGAGCTGAAAAGCACAGAAGATGTGATGATTAGGTTCTCACGCATGAGTCACGTTACAGACTCCAAAACGAGATACAAATTAAGGTGGTACCGCGGAATTTTCGCCCTTTGCATGCATGTTATGTGTATGTGAAGGCGTTTTTGATTTAAGACAAGCCTCTGCGGGGATAAATACCACAATACACCAAACATAAAAAGGAGGATCTCATGAGCAAAGAACTCGCAAAGACCTACGATCCGAAAGGACTCGAGGACAGACTGTATCAGAAATGGCTGGATAAAGGATATTTCCACGCCACTGTAAACCCGAACAAAAAACCGTTTACCATTATGATGCCGCCTCCGAACGTAACCGGACAGCTTCACATGGGCCACGCACTTGACAATACCATGCAGGATATTCTCTGCCGTTTCAAACGGATGGAGGGATATGAAGTCCTCTGGCAGCCGGGTACCGACCATGCGGCGATTGCAACCGAGGTAAAAGTTACCAATATGCTCAAAGAGCAGGGCATCGACAAAGATGAAATCGGACGCGAAAAATTCCTGGAGCACTGCTGGGAGTGGAAGAAAGAGTACGGCGGACGCATCAACAGCCAGTTAAGAAAGATCGGCTCCTCCGCAGACTGGGAGAGAGAACGCTTCACCATGGACGAGGGATGCTCCAAAGCCGTAGAAGAAGTATTCTGCCGTCTGTATGAAAAAGGATGGATCTACAAAGGAAGCCGCATCATCAACTGGTGCCCGGTATGCCAGACTTCCATCTCCGATGCAGAGGTTGAATATCAGGAGCAGGCAGGCCACTTCTGGCACATCAACTACCCGGTAGTTGGAGAAGAAGGCCGCTTCGTAGAAATCGCAACGACCCGTCCGGAGACTCTGCTCGGCGATACTGCCGTAGCTGTCAATCCGGAGGATGAAAGATACACCGATATTGTAGGAAAAATGCTGAAACTGCCGCTGACCGACCGTGAAATCCCGGTTATCGCAGATGCTTACGTAGACAAAGAGTTCGGAACCGGATGCGTTAAAATTACACCGGCACACGACCCGAACGATTTTGAGGTAGGAAAACGCCACAACCTCGAAGAGATCAACATCTTAAACGATGACGGAACCATGAACAACAAGTGCGGCAAATACGCCGGCATGGACCGCTACGAGGCAAGAAAAGCCATGGTAGAGGATCTCGAAAAGCTTGGTCTTCTGGTAAAGGTTCAGGATCACGTTCATAACGTAGGAACTCACGACAGATGTAAGACAACCGTAGAGCCGATGATCAAACCGCAGTGGTTTGTAAAAATGGCGGATATGGCTGCCGCTGCCAGCGAAGCAGAGAAGAACGGCGAAGTAAACTTCATCCCGGACCGCTTCAGCAAAATTTATCAGAACTGGCTGAATAACATCCATGACTGGTGTATTTCCCGTCAGCTCTGGTGGGCCACCGCATCCCGGCTTACACCTGTGATGACTGCGGCGAGATCACCGTTGTAAGAGGCGGAATGCCGGAAAAATGCCCGAAATGCGGCAGCACCCATCTCACCCAGGACCCGGATACCCTGGACACCTGGTTCAGTTCTGCTCTGTGGCCGTTCTCCACGTTAGGATGGCCGGAGAAAACACCGGAATTTGATTACTTCTATCCGACAGATGTTCTCGTAACCGGATATGACATCATCTTCTTCTGGGTTATCCGTATGGTATTCTCCGCGCTGGAGCAGACCAAACAGGTTCCGTTCCACCACGTACTGATTCACGGACTCGTTCGCGATTCCCAGGGACGCAAGATGAGTAAATCCCTCGGAAACGGTATCGATCCGCTGGAAGTCATCGATAAATACGGCGCAGATGCGCTCCGTCTGACGCTGATGACCGGTAATGCACCTGGAAACGATATGCGTTTCTACTGGGAGCGTGTAGAAGCCAGCCGTAACTTCGCAAACAAAGTATGGAACGCTTCCCGTTTCATCATGATGAACCTGGAAAAAGCAGAGGTTCCGTCCAAGATGCCAAAAGACAAACTGACACTGGCAGACAAATGGATTCTCTCCAAAGTCAATACCCTGGCAACCGAAGTAACGGACAACATGGACCGCTACGAGCTCGGTATCGCCGTACAGAAGGTTTACGACTTTATCTGGGAGGAATTCTGCGACTGGTACATCGAGATGGTAAAACCGCGTCTGTACAGCGAGACCGACGAGACGAAGGGCGCTGCACTGTGGACCTTAAAAACCGTTCTTGGCAATGCATTAAAGCTGCTGCATCCGTTTATGCCGTTCATCACAGAGGAAATCTACTGCACACTGAATCCGGACGAGGATTCCATCATGATCGCCGCATGGCCGAAAGAGACCGAAGACTTTGCATACGCAGAGGATGAGGCAGCCGTTGAGATGATGAAAGAGGCGGTAAGAAGCATCCGTGGTGTCCGCACCAGTATGAACGTACCGCCGTCAAAGAAAGCAAGCGTATTCGTTGTAACGGAAGATGCTGCTGTACAGGAAACCTTCAAAAACGGTGCTGTATTCTTCGGAACTCTGGCAGGAGCAAGCGAAGTTCACGTACAGGCAGACAAAGCCGGCATCGCAGACGATGCGGTATCCGCAGTGATCCCGCAGGCAACGATCTACATTCCGTTTGCCGAGCTGGTTGACCTGGAAAAAGAGATCGCCCGCCTTACGAAAGAGGAAGAGCGTCTGACAAAAGAGATCGCACGTTCCAACGGCATGCTTGGCAACCCGAACTTTATCAACAAAGCTCCGGAAGCAAAAGTTCAGGCAGAGAAAGAAAAACTGGCGAACTATCAGCAGATGATGGAGCAGGTTCAGACAAGATTGGAGCAGCTGAAAAAATAAATGAAAAAAGGAAAAAAACTGCATGGAAACAAGGAAACCGTAGTGAAAGTCTGCAACTGGCTCTCTTTGCCGCTGCAGGCCCTGGGATGCTGTATTCTGTATCTGGTGATTGAAGCATTTTCCCGCCATTCGCTGGCATCTGCATGGAGCTACATGGTGGAAAGCCCATGGGTCTTTTTGTACAATGCATTTTTGATCTTCACTACTTTTATGGTAGTTTATCTGTTCCGCAGACGTGTGCTGGTACGGCTGGTGATGAGCTGTTTCTGGCTGCTGCTCGGCATCATTAACGGTGTGATTCTGGCAAACCGCGTCACGCCGTTTACCGGACCGGACTTGCGGAATTTAAGCGACGGCGCAAAGGTCGTGACGAAGTATCTGTCGAAAGGTACCATGATCCTCGTCGTAGCAGCCCTTGTGGCATTATTGGCATTTTTTGTATGGGTCTGGATCAAAGGACCGAAATTTCAGGGGAAAATCCGCTGGTATCTGAATGTGCCGTTGATTGCTCTGGTAATTGTACTCTTTACGGGAGCAACAAATCTGGCGCTTGCAAAGCGTGTGCTTTCCAGCTATTTCGTCAACATCGCATTTGCCTACCAGGATTACGGCTATCCGTACTGTCTGGCAGTCACCCTGTTTGATACGGGAATTTCAGAGCCGAACGGCTATTCCGAACAGCTCGTGAAACAGATTGAGACGAGTGAAGGCGAACAAAAAGAGGATGATACGGTAAAACCGAATATTATCTTTTTGCAGCTGGAGTCCTTTTTCGATCCGGAGCTGGTTAATTTCCTCAACATTTCCGAGGATCCGATCCCGTATTACCGGCAGCTGATGAAGGATTATTCTTCCGGTTATCTCCGCGTGCCGGTGGTGGGAGCCGGAACAGCAAACACAGAGTTTGAAACTATTTCCGGCATGAGCTCCGGTATTTCGGAGCGGGTGAGTATCCGTACAAATCGGTGCTTTCAGAGGAGACGTGTGAGAGTGCGCCGTATGTTTTAAAGAATCTTGGCTATGCGACCCATGCGATCCACAACAATGAAGCAAACTTCTATTCCAGAAGAAGTGTATTCTCACGTCTTGGTTTTGATACCTTTACCTCGGAGGAATATATGCCGGATATCTCGGATGTGACGGCGACAGGATGGGTAAAAGACCATATTCTGACAAAAGAGATCATAAAAACGCTCGATGCGACAGACGAACCGGATTATATCTATACGATTTCGGTACAGGGCCACGGTGATTATCCGACAGAGCCGGTGCTTGACGATCCGGAGATTACAGTGACAGGCGCGGAAGACCGGGAAAAAAATAATTACTCCTGGGAATATTATGTAAATCAGATTCATGAGATGGACAAATTTGTCAAAGAGCTGACGACAAAGCTTGCGGATTATCCGGAGCCGGTGGTACTTGTGATGTACGGGGACATCTGCCAACGTGGGACTGAAAGTAGAAGATCTGGAGAAC
>ENA-OQHY01000695-OQHY01000695.1-human-gut-metagenome-genome-assembly--contig:-NODE-695-length-17974-cov-3.345044_pt1 | contig 17974 bp, 22 predicted proteins | sample MGYA00242570_ERZ504733 | MGnify/ENA primary metagenome ERZ504733 (study PRJEB26092, sample SAMD00036219) | human gut metagenome | host: Homo sapiens | study: EMG produced TPA metagenomics assembly of... | reverse complement strand
TCTAATTTTTGAAAAAACAAACGGGATGCAAAGTAGTTATGGATTTATTCGATTCGAATGAACAAATGTATATTAAAGTAGCTAATGGTGAAGCTTATGATGTTTTAATTCCAAGTGATTATATGATTGAAAGATTAAAACAAGAAAAGCTTATTCAACCATTAGATCAAGATAAAATCACTTGCTTGGAAGATATTAATGATTCTGTTAAAAATTTATCTTATGATCCGAATAATGAATATTCTGTTCCTTATTTTTGGGGAAGTGTAGGAATCGTTTATGATAAAACAAAAGTAAGTGAAAAAGATTTAAAAGAACAAGGTTTTAATATTTTCTTGAATCAAAAATATAAAGGAGACATTTATTTATACGATTCGGAACGAGATTCATTTATGATGGCTTTAAAAGCACTTGGCTATTCTATGAATACTGATAATGAAAAAGAGCTTGCAGAAGCTTATAATTGGCTTTTAGAGTGTGTTAATACGATGTCACCAGAAATTGTAACGGATGAAATTATTGATAATATGGCTCAAGCTAGAAAAGCTTTAGGATTAATATATTCAGGGGATGCGACATATGTCATGTCAGAAAATGAAAATATTGGTTATTACATGCCAAATAAAGGGACAAATATATGGTGTGATGCTATGGTTATTCCACAAAGTTCAAAACATGTAGATTTAGCACATGAATTCATTAATTATGTTTCAAGTTATGAAGCAGCTTATGGTAATTCATCTTATGTAGGGTATACTTCACCAAACACGGAAGTTATGAACGATTTAGCGCAAAATGACTTTAAAGGAATTAATCTCCTGGGATTTGTAGGCGTGACCGTTTACAACTGCCAGACCGTTTTCATAATACTCAGTTGCCACCTCACCGGACGGGTTCGTACAGAAGGTACGCACTTTGTCGTCAAAAGTCGGGGTATAGTAAACGAGTTTTGCCTCGTACAGGTTCTTGTTCAGGAACTCCATGACCTCGTCGCGGACTTCCACGCGGACACCGATATCGACGGTTCCGACCTCGGTCTCGATGCCGTGGCCGTTGCAGATATGTGAGAACCAGTCGGCTCCCTCGCGGCCTACTGCGGAGACAATCTCATCTGCCTCGTAAACCGTTCCGTCCTCAAGTGTTACAGCTGTCGCACGGCCGTCCTCGATCGTAATATCATTGACCATCGTGTTGAATTTCATTTCCACGCCGATCTCTTTTAAGTGATCCTCGAGGCGGCTGTAAATCTTGTATCCCTCCTCGGTTCCGAGATGGCGGATTGGACATTCGATCAGCTTCAGGTTGGCGTTGATCGCTCTGCGGCGGATCTCACGGATCTCTTTTTCTTTATCGACACCGTAAACATTCTTGTCTGCGCCGAAATCCAGATAGATCTGGTCGGACTCATGGATCAGCTCAACCGTCTTTTCATATCCTAAAATCTCCGGCAGATTTCCACCGACATCCGGGGAAAGAGAAAGCTTTCCGTCGGAGAATGCGCCTGCTCCGGCAAATCCCGTTGTGATCGAGCACGGTTTGCAGTTCACGCATTTTTTCGTTTTTCTCTTTGGACACTGACGGCTCTCGATCGAACGTCCTTTTTCGATCATCAGCACCTTCAGATCCGGTTTTTCTTTCAGCAGTTCATAGGCACAGAAAATACCTGACGGGCCTGCGCCGATAATAATGACATCATATTTCATTCTTTTTAATTTCCTCTCGTTTTTTAATCCCATCACGATCAGATACTGGCCGTCCGGCAGGGCAAAGACTTCGCTCTGCTCTTCTAATTCTGCATCCGACATTTCTTCCACGTCCATGCCCTCTTCTTCCATGTAGGCGCGCACGTCGTCCAGATTGTCGGCAACGACTGCAAGGCAGTCCTCCAGAAAGGCCTCTGCCTCATCGTAATTTTCAGCCACCGGCTCGTCGAATAACTGGCCCTGATTCATTAAAAATGTGTTGATGCATTCTTCAGTATATTCTCCCATTCTGGTTTTCTCCTCTGTTCGTTTTATTTTTCCTGATTCTTTCTGTGAAAAAGCGTTAAGATTTCCTCCGGCCGGTCGAGCAGCTCCATCGCATGGTTGTCGATCAGCTCCTGGCGCGGGCGGAATCCCCACGTCACACCAACGGTAAACATGCCTGCGGCGTTTCCGGTCTGCATATCCGTATTGGTATCGCCAAAGTACAGGCACTCTTCCGGTCTGGCGCCGAGTGCGTCTGCAATCGCGAGCGCACCGATCGGAGACGGCTTTCTCGGGATTTCTGCGGTCTGCCCCTGAATCCGGTTGAAAAAGCCCGGTCCGTACACGCTCTCCACGACGTGGATGGCCGCCTCGTGCGGCTTGTTGGAACATACGGCAATCGGAACTTCTTCCCGCAGCGCGGTCAGGGTTTCCCGCATATTAGGATACGGTTTTACGTGATACAGCGGGTCCTCGTTGAACCACGCGCGGCCAAGGCGGATGCCCTCCTGCAGATAGTTGAGTTCTGCATCTCCGGCGTCTTTTAAAGCGCGCTCCACTGCCAGATCGAAACCGTCTCCGGCGTAAAAGTTGAAGGCTTCTACCGGGCGCGGCACAAGTCCAAAATGTTCCAGAACGCGGTTGACTGCGTGCGCAATCGACTCTACAGTGTCTGCGATGGTGCCGTCCAGGTCAAAGATACAAGCTTTTATCATATTCTGACTTCCCTTCATTGTCTCTTTTGTTCTTCGATTTTCTTTCTTCTCTCTCTTCTTGTCCGCAATCATTATATCCTGTATTTTCTCCCTGCGCAACCATATTTTCTTTTCCTGCACTTTGTGATAAAATGAAGCTGTTTTTCAGATTCTTGGAAAGGAAAAAAAGAGAATATGAATCAGACTGTGAAAATATTTTTTACCGATATGGACGATACCCTGCTGAATTCCGAAAAGCAGGTGACAAAAGAAAACATGGATGCCATTTCAGAGGCACTTGCCGCCGGCCACAAAATTGTGTTCAACACCGGCCGCCCGCTCTCCGGCTTTCTGCCGATCTTAAAAGAGCTCGGACTTGACCGCGAAGGTGCTATGCCATCGCTTTCAACGGCGGACTGATTTACGACTGTGCTGCGCAAAAAACGCTGCACCGCCGCACGATTCCGCTCGAATATGCACGCGTGATTTTCGAAAAAACGCAGGAGGCAGGCCTCTACTGCCACACCTACTCCGACACCTCTCTTCTCTGCCGCCATGCGGGCGAGGAAACGCGTATTTACACGCAGGCAATCCACATTCCCGTTGTGGAGGATCCGCTTCTGCCGGAACACCTCGCCAAGGAGCCGTGCAAGATGATCGTGATTGATCTCCACGACCGTGCAAAAATGGACGCTTACCGCGCTGCCATGGAGCCGTGGGCAAAAGGAAAAATTTCGATGTTCTACTCCAGCCCGCATTACCTCGAGCATGTCCCGGAACACGTTTCCAAGGGCCATGCCGTGAAAAAACTCTGCGAGCTTCTTCAGATTCCGCTTGCCAACACCGTGGCTACCGGAGATCAGGAAAATGATATTTCGATGATCGAGGCCGCTGCCGTCGGTGCCGCCATGAAAAATGCGACCGATGCCGTAAAGGCGAGTGCCGATTATATCACGGAAAACGACTGCAATCACAGCGGCGTGGCGGAGATTCTTCGTAAGTTTATCCTTGCCTGATTCTGTTTCTGTGTCAGGAAACCTTCTTTTTCTTGTTTTCTTTGGCACTTTTTCCGAATTCTGTAAGATTTTACTTTCTTTTTTGTTGAAACTGTATTACAATAGTTTCAAAGGACGGCATTTGAAAGGAGACTTGAATCGAGATGTCACGGAAATCAAAACGTATTCTGCTTACTCTGGCTTCTGCCGCTGTCGGCGCAGCCTGCGGTGCGGCAGTCTATTTTATCCGGAAAGGAAAAGCAGATCTTGAAACAGATTTTGACGATTTTAAAGACGAATTTGAAGAGGAAGAGCCTGCTCCTGCTGAACGTACTTATACGACCCTTCCGAAAACGAAAGGTGCGGAGGATGCTGCACCGGATCCGGAATCTGCAGCTTGCAATAAAGGTTCCGAAACAGCTGATACAGAAGCTGAAAGCGAAACCGCAGAGTCCGAAGAAGAAGACGCTGAAAAAGAAAGCTGTGCGGATCGTGAAGTTTCTCCACAGGAAGAAAGCGAAGTAACCACAGAATAAAACCCAAAAACAGAATATAGAAACATAAGGAAGTAATTCCTGGGGAGGGAAACCTCCCCTTTTTATGGAAAGGAGATTGTTATGGAACTTGCAAAACGCGATGACGTTCCTGTAGAACTTACCTGGGACCTGTCTTTAATTTATCCAACCGAGGAGGCCATGCTGGCTGATGCGCAGAAAATGAAAGAATTAAGTCTTTCTATGGAAGCATCCTACAAAGGAAACCTCACCGATGCAGCCACGATCAACCACTGCCTCGACGATTACCAGGAGTCTACCGTCTGATCACACTGACCGCCAACTACTGCGATCTCGCCGTCTCTGTCGACTATTACAACAGCGCAAACCAGACGCGCAACGACCGCATCAACAGCCTGATCTCTGAGATTTTCAGCCGTCTCACCTTTATCGAGAGCGAGCTTTCCGAACAGTCCGAGGATGTTTTGAACGAGGCCATGCAGCAGTCAGATACGAACCGCTGCTATCTCGCCGAGATTCTCCGCAACAAGGCACACCGCCTGAGCCCGGAAACCGAACGTGCCATTTCCGCTCTGTCCCAGACCTTCTCGGCTCCGTACCAGATCTACAACATGGCAAAGCTTGCGATATGAAATTTGATTCTTTCACCGTAAACGGAAAAGAATATCCGCTCGGCTACTCCCTGTTTGAAGATAATTACGAATACGAAAAAGACACCGATATCCGCCGCAGTGCATTCTCCGCCTTTTCTGCAAAAATCAGACAGTACGAAAATGTAACGGCAGCTGCTTACAATGCCCAGCTGCAGACAGAAAAGACCATGGCCACGCTGCGCGGCTTCAATTCCGTCATCGATTCTCTGCTGTTCCCGCAGCAGGTCAGCCGTGAGCTGTACAACCGCCAGATCGATCTCATCACCACCCGCTTGGCTCCGCATATGCGCAAATATGCCCGCCTGCTGAAAAAGGTTCACAACCTTGACCGCATGACCTTCGCCGATCTGAAAATCGCCGTCGACCCGGAGTACGATCCGTCTGTCACGATCGAGGAATCAAAACAGTACATCGAAAAAGGTCTTGCCATTCTCGGTGATGATTACGTTTCCATGATTCAGGAGGCCTACAAAAAACGCTGGGTTGACTTTGCACAGAACCAGGGAAAATCCACCGGCGGCTTCTGTGCCAGCCCGTACGGAAAAGGTTCCTTTATTCTCTTAAGCTGGAATAACCGCATGGCAGATGTTTTCACGCTGGCGCATGAACTCGGCCACGCCGGCCATTTCCGTCTCTGCAACGGCGCACAGGCGATTCTCGATACCGAGGTTTCCTCTTATTTTGTCGAGGCGCCGTCTACCATGAACGAGCTTCTTATGGCTCATTATCTGCTGAAAACGACCCCGGACAAACGGTTCCGCCGCTGGGTTTTAAGCTGTATGATCAGCAACACATATTATCATAACTTCGTCACCCATCTGATGGAGGCTGCTTACCAGCGCGAGGTTTACAAGCTCATCGATGCCGGCGACAGCGTACAGGCTGAGACGTTAAGCAGCATTATGAAAGAGACCCTGCAGAAGTTCTGGGGCGATGATGTGGAAATTTCCGATGACGCAGCGCTCACCTGGATGCGCCAGCCGCATTACTATATGGGACTTTACTCCTACACCTACAGCGCCGGACTGACCGTTGCCACACAGGTCTGCAAGCGCATCGAAACCGAGGCCAGACCGCTGTCGATGACTGGAAAAAGGTACTGACCGCCGGAAGCACGAAGACACCGGAAGAGCTGGCAAAAATGGCCGGCGTTGATATCTCGACGGATGCACCGCTTCTCGATACGATCGAGACGATTGGATCGATCATCGATGAGATCTGCGAGCTGACCGAAGAGCTGGGCTGCTGATCCTGTCCGCATTGTAACTCTCTATCAAACAGTAAAAACGGATTGTTCCGTCAGTTTTTGTTACTGGCGAAGCAATCCGTTTTTTTCATATCTTTTTTCACGCATTCCAGCACTTTTTCAGAATCGCAGCTGCCTCTGCAATCTCCTCCTCAGAAAGCCCGGCGTACCCAAGCAGCACTGTGCCGCCCTGTGCGGGATCTGCGGCAGCGCCGATGCAGTACCGTTCCAGCCCGTACACGCGCACACCATCCTCTTTTGCCCGCTGCACCGCCTCCGCTTCGGAGAGTCCTCTCGGCAGGTGGACCAGCACATGGACGCCCGCATTCTCGCCGGACACCGTGTACTCCCGCCCAAACTCCTTCAGAAGCCGGATCAGCAGGTCGTGTTTCCCTTTATACTGTGCACGCATCCGGTTCAGATGGCGCTCGAACGCGCCGCTCCGCATAAACTCTTCCAGAATCTTCTGGTCCGTCTTCGAAACTGTCGCGGAAAAGCATCTTCCGTTCTCCTCGTAGGCAGGCAGCAGCGTCTCCGGCAGCACCATGTAGCTGATGCGGATGGACGGCGCAATCGCCCGCGAAAACGTTCCAAGATAGATCACTTTTCCCTCTGTGTCATTGCCCTGCAGTGCCGGGATCGGGCGGCCCTTGTAGCGGAATTCACTGTCGTAATCATCCTCAATCAGATACCGCCCATTTTCCCTCGATGCCCACGCAAGGAGCTGCATCCGCCGCTTCATCGGCATGACCATGCCCATCGGGAACTGGTGCGACGGCATGATGTACGCCAGATCCGCCCCGCTTTTTTCCAGCTCCGCCGGCCGCATGCCCGCTTCGTCCATCGAAATCGTACACATCGCATAGCCAAGCTTCGCAAAACAGCGGTAGGCACTGATGTAGGTCGGATTTTCCATCGCCACTTTATGGCCACGCCCTAAGATCACCGAAAGCAGCATCAGCAGATAATCATTTCCCGCTCCGACGATGATCTGCTCCGTGCGGCAGTTCACGCCGCGTGCGTGGTGCAGATAGTCGCGGATTGCCTCCCGAAGACCGTGCTCGCCCTTCGCATCCCCGAGCTGGAACAGGCTGTCATCTGCGTCCAGCAGGACTTCTTTCGAGATCTTCTTCCAGCTGTTCTGCGGAAATCCGCCCGGCGCCGTACCGGTCACGGCAAAATCGTAGCGGAACGGCATCTGTTCCGCGGCATCATCCTCTTTTGTCTCCTCTTTCTTTTCATCGAGGCGGTACAGCCCCTCAATTTCACAGACAAAGTAGCCTTTGCACGGCACACTCTCCAGATACCCTTCGGATACCAGCTGCTCATACGCCAGATCCACGGTACTCCGGCTCACCGACAGATAGCCCGAAAGCGCCCGCGCCGACGGCAGCCGCTCCCCTGCACGGATCCGTCCGCCGCGGATTTCCTCGCGGATAAAACCGTAGATCTGCTCATAGAGCGGTGTCTTCCGATGCGGATCCAGCGAAATCGTCAATTCATTCATCTTCCCATCTCCCTGACAAAAAGAACAGCCGCTTGGGATGTCGGTTTCATCCAGGCGGCTGCTCTGTTCCATTTCAAAATTCTTATTTATTTCGCTGCCGGCAGCTTGAAAGAGCTCTTCAGGGATACGATACGGTTGAACACCAGCGCATCCTCTTTGGAATCTTTTGCGTCTACACAGAAGAATCCGTTTCTGACAAACTGGAAGCTGTCGTATGCTTTCGCATCTTTTAAAGACGGCTCCAGATAGCACTCTTTTAATACGGTCAGGGAATTCGGATTCAGGTTCATGGAACCATCCTCGTTGTAAACGCCCTTCTCCTCGTCGATCAGGTTTTCGTACAGACGGCACTCTGCTTTGACGGCGGTCTTTGCTGCTACCCAGTGGATCGTTCCTTTTACTTTTCTTCCGTCCGGGGAATTTCCTCCCTTGGACTCCGGATCGTACGTTCCATGGATTACGGTGATATTTCCGTTCTCGTCTTTCTCGCATCCGGTGCAGGTGACGAAGTATGCGTTCATCAGGCGGACTTCATTGCCTGGGAACATACGGAAGTATTTGCGGACCGGCTCCTCCATGAAGTCTTCGCGCTCGATGTACAGCTCTCTTCCGAACGGTACCTGACGGCTGCCAAGCTCCGGATTCTCGAGGTTATTCTGTACTTCCAGCATCTCAATCTGGTCTTCCGGGTAGTTGTCGATGACAAGTTTCACCGGATTTAAGACTGCCATGGTACGGGCTTTTTTCAGCTTCAGATCCTCGCGGATGCAGTACTCCAGCATCGCATAGTCAACGGAGCTGTTTGCTTTGATACACCGCACAGATCTACGAATTTCTTGATGGACTCCGGTGTAAAGCCTCTGCGGCGGAGTGCTGCGATGGATACGAGACGCGGGTCATCCCAGCCGTCTACCACGCCGTCCTCTACCAGCTTTTTGATGTAACGTTTTCCGGTAACCACGTTAGTCAGATACAGCTTTGCAAACTCAATCTGGCGCGGCGGCATCGGATATTCCAGCTCGCGTACAACCCAGTCGTACAGCGGACGGTGGTCCTCAAACTCCAGCGTACAGATAGAATGGGTAATGCCTTCGATGGCGTCCTCGATCGGATGCGCGAAGTCGTACATCGGGTAGATGCACCAGGTATCGCCGGTTCTGTGGTGATGCATATGGGCTACACGGTAGATAACCGGGTCTCTCATGTTGATGTTCGGTGATGCCATATCGATTTTCGCACGGAGTACTTTGCTTCCGTCCTCGAATTCGCCGTTTTTCATGCGCTCGAACAGGTCCAGGTTTTCCTCCACGGAACGATTGCGGTACGGGCTCTCTTTTCCAGGCTCGGTTAAGGTTCCGCGGTACTCACGGATCTCCTCTGCGGACAGATCGCAGACGAATGCTTTTCCTTTTTTGATCAGTTTTACGGCTGCCTCATACATCTGTGGGAAATAATCGGATGCGTAGTACAGATGATCTTTCCAGTCTGCACCAAGCCACTGGATATCGGCTTTGATGGAATCAACAAACTCGGTTTTCTCTTTCGTCGGGTTTGTATCATCGAAACGCATGTGGAACTCTCCGTTGTACTCCTGTGATAAACCGTAGTTTAACAGGATGGATTTTGCATGTCCGATATGAAGATAGCCGTTTGGCTCCGGCGGGAATCGTGTGCATACATGGTCGTAAACGCCTCTGCCAGATCTTTGTCAATCGCAAGCTCGATAAAATTTTTGGAAACAACTTCTTTTTCTTCCATAATAAGGTCAGGCCTCCCTCGAATCTTTTCGTTTGGAGCACTGTCCCGAAAAGGGCGCAAAATGCTCTGTGTATTCTATCACTATAACACAAAAGCATTCTCCTGCAAAGCATTTTTTTCGGTACACAAAGCCGCCGGAGCGGACCGGTGCCTATTCTTCTGCCTCGTGTGCGGTCACCTGGCGGTGCTCCACGGAGGTCGAGAACACGATCTGCGTCCGCGTCCGTCCAAAATGCTGCAGCTCGCCGATAAACTGGTCGAGCTCAATGGTACTAACAAAAAGGCCCTCAATGAGCATGGAGTAATCACCGGTAACGCAATTACATTCCACGACATTGTGGACCTTTTCAATATAGGGATAAAATTCTTTTTTCTGAACCGGCTCAACCTCGAGTTGATGAACGCTTTGATCGGATATCCCAAAAGCGCCGGATTTAATTTGACCTGATATCCTGTAATGTAGCCTTCCTTCTCCAGCCGCTCAATTCTGGCGGAAACTGCCGGGGAGGATTAAAAATACGTGTTCCGCGATTTCTTTCAGCGGCATCCTGGCATTTTCCCGAAGGAGATTCAAGATTTTGCATCGATGTGATCGAGCTCATGGCGCATCGCATCTTCTTGCTTTTTCATGTTTCATACGCTGCTCTCCTGTTTTTTCACTTTTATACTGTTCAGCATATCACGTTCGCCGTTTTTTGTCTACGAAAACGTGTCCTCGCGGAAACTGCTTTCGAAAAATAAGTAAAAGTGCCTCTTTCCCTTGGTATTTAAAATCAAATACAAAAATAAATAAGATTCCACAGTTCTTCGGCGGCGGTATTTACAAATTTCTGCCCTGGTGTTATTCTTCCGGTATCGAAAGGCAAAGCAAGAATTGTTTCAGACAATATACACAACTCAATGCGTGCAGAAAGAAGGAGATTATTATGAAGACAAGAATTGAAGCAGATCCATTGGTTCCCTTGAAGTCCCATCCGACGCCTACTACGGGGTACAGTCCTGCGGGCAAAACGGAATTTTCCCATCACGGGAACGTCGATCCACCCGGTCATGATCCAGAATCTGGCGAAAATTAAAAAGGCAGCTGCCATCTCCAACCGCGAAGCACAGAGACTGCCGGAGGAAAAAGCGGCTGCCATTATCTATGCCTGTGATGAAATCATTGCCGGCAAATTAAAAGACCAGTTCATCGTTGACGGCATCCAAGGCGGCGCCGGAACGAGTGCTAATATGAACGCAAACGAAGTCATCGCAAACCGCGCCATCGAAATCCTGGGCGGCACCAAGGGTGATTATACCATTGTCCACCCGAATGACCACGTCAACATGGCACAGTCCACAAACGACGTTATCCCAAGTGCAGGAAAACTGACCGTACTCGATCTGCTCCCGGATCTTCTGCATGCGCTCGAGTCACTCCACGCAGCACTGCTCGATAAGTCCCAGGAATTTGACCACATTTTAAAGATGGGAAGAACCCAGCTTGAGGATGCCGTTCCGATGCGTCTCGGCCAGAGCTTCCACGCTTACGCAACGATGATCGAGCGTGATATCCGCCGGATCGAACGCGCCAGAAAAGAGCTGTTCACCCTGAACCTCGGCGGAACAGCCATCGGTACGACGATCAATGCTTCCGATTACTATCTCCACCACATCGTACCGACCCTCGCTGCTGTGACAGGCTATCCGCTGATGCAGGCGGACGATCTGTTTGACGCGACGGAGAACCTCGACGGATTTGTGACGATCTCCAACACGTTAAAGACCTGCGCCGTCAACCTCTCCAAGATGTGCAACGACCTGCGCCTGCTGTCCAGCGGACCGCGGACCGGATTCGGCGAGATCAACCTGCCGCCGATGCAGAACGGATCCTCGATTATGCCGGGCAAGATCAACCCGGTTATCCCGGAGGTTGTGACACAGGTTGCCTTCCATGTCATCGGAAACGACACCACAATCACGATGGCGGCTGAGGCTGGCAGATGGAGTTGAACGCGTTTGAGCCGGTTGTCTTCTACTCCCTGTTCTCTTCCATCACCTCGATGACAGGCGCTGTGAATACGCTTGTGAAGAACTGTATTCTCGGCATTACCGCAAATGAGAAACGATGCGAGGATCTCGTTTCGAAGAGTGTCGGCATCACAACGGCGCTCTGCCCGTATATCGGATACCAGAAAGCGGCCTCGATTGCAAAGAAATCGCTGAAGACGGGCGAGAGTGTTACTTCTCTGGTTCTGAAAGACGAACTGCTGACACAGAAACAGCTCGACGACATTCTCGATCCGTACGCTCTGACCGGACCGGAACTGCCGGCAGAAGACGATCTGGCTGGCTGAATGTAACTGCTGCTTTCCTTCATAATTTCTTAACGATACGCAAAAAGGCTTCCCGGATTTCCTTGCTGTCCGGGAAGCCTTTTTCTGTCGTTTTCTTTTGTATCAAACTCTGTTTAAATTCTCGCTACGCCGCTCTTTCTTGCTGCCTCTGCAACGGCTGCTGCCACCGCATCTTTGACACGCGGATCAAAGGCGGCCGGCAGGATATAGTCTGCATTCAGTTCCTCGTCGCTTACCAGACCGGCAATTGCGTAAGCTGCTGCGACCTTCATTTCATCGTTGATATCAGATGCTCTCACATCGAGCGCTCCGCGGAAGATGCCCGGGAAGCAGAGTACGTTGTTGACCTGGTTCGGGTAATCGCTTCTTCCTGTGCTGACAACGGCTGCTCCTGCTGCTTTCGCCTCGTCCGGGAAAATCTCCGGCGTCGGATTTGCGCAGGCAAAGATGATCGGCTCTTTTGCATCGTACGTACCATATCGGGAGTGAGCGTACCCGGCGCAGAAACGCCAATAAAAATATCGGCTCCTTTGATTACCTCTGCAAGCGTGCCCTTCTCATGGTTGTAGTTTGTGATCTTCGCCATCTCCTCTTTGATCGGGTTGAGGCCGTCGCGTCCCTCGTAAATCGCACCTTTGCGGTCTGTCATGATGACGTTTTTGAGACCCATCGAAATCAGCAGGCGGATAATGGCGATTCCGGCTGCACCGGCTCCTGAGGTAACAATTTTGACTTCATCCAGTTTCTTTCCAACCAGTTTCAGCGCATTGATGACACCGGCCAGTGTGATCACGGCTGTTCCATGCTGATCATCGTGGAAAATCGGAATATCACAGCATTCCTTTAATTTCTTCTCGATCTCAAAACATCTCGGTGCGGAGATGTCCTCCAGGTTGACACCGCCGAAGCTTCCTGCGAGAAGACGCACGGTATTGACAATATCATCCACATCCTTGCTGCGCACGCAGAGCGGGATTGCATCGACACCACCGAATTCTTTAAACAGCACGCATTTTCCTTCCATGACCGGCATGCCGGCCTCCGGGCCGATATCTCCAAGTCCGAGAACTGCGGTTCCATCTGTAACAACAGCTACCGTGTTCCATCTTCTGGTCAGCTCGTAGCTCTTGTTGACATCTTTCTGAATTTCCAGGCACGGCGCCGCCACACCCGGTGTATAGGCAAGACTCAAGGCATCTTTTGTATCTACGCGCCCGGCGAAGTGACCTCAAGCTTTCCGCGTAATTCATAGTGCATCTTTAATGATTCTTTTGCGTAATCCATCGCTTTTTTCCTCCATTTCATGTGTGACTGCGTCTCATTAATAATAGGAAGAGAGATTCACGCGTCACACGGGATGTCTGTTCGCTGCACCCCTATTATAACAAGCGTTCTCTAAATTTCAACCGGTGTTTGATTAATGAAAAAAATTTCCACTTTTCCACCAAAAACAGCTGCTTCATTTGCGAAATTTTATCAAAAATACTCTTTTTCTTTCTCTCAGCCGCAGTCCGATCCTGCCCGGAGGGCTTTTTTTGCTTTACAGTAAAATTCAACAAAGTTTTTTATAAAGCAAAAATCTGCCCGCCTCCCATCCTTTTCAGACTGGAAAACAGACAGATTTTTTTCTTTACTCCGCCACAATATTCTGCAGCCAGACTCCTTTCTTGACAAGGACAAATCCAATCACGCACTTGATCAGGTCAACCGACATAACCATAAAGTAGATTGCGTAGATCGAAAGTCCGGTAAAACGGCTCAGGCAGAAAGCCACCGGCACACTGACAACCCAGATGAAGACGCTGTCGAACAGGAACGTGATGATCGTTTTTCCACCGGAGCGCAGGGTAAAGTAGCTTGCATGCAGGAATGCATTGACCGGCATGAACATGGCCACTTCCACGATGAAGATTGCCGCCATGTGGCGTACTTCGTCCGTCGTGTTGTAGAGGCGTGGGAAGATTGGAGCCACGAGCGCCATCAGCGCGCCGATCACAATGCAGAGTAATACGGAAAACGTGATCAGCTTCGTATCGGTATCCTTTGCCTCTTCCATCCTTCCGGCTCCGAGGAGCTGTCCGACGATGATGGCAACGGAATCGCCGAGTGCGATGAAAACGACGTTGAACAGGTTCGAGATCGTGTTGGAGATATTCATCGCGGCTACGACATTCAGTCCACGCACGGAGTAACACTGCATCAGGATCGCAACGCCGCCTGCCCAGAACGTTTCGTTCAGCATCAGCGGTGTTCCTTTGATAAGGATCTGTTTCGTCAAAGCCGCCGGAACACGGATCGTGCGGTACAGATGCTTCGTAAAACGATATTTTTCTTTGTTTCCGTGCGTGCGGATCAGCACGATCGCCATCTCCACGTAACGGGACAGCACCGTTGCAACTGCCGCGCCGACAACTCCGAGCTGCGGTGCGCCGAATTTTCCGTAGATTAAAATATAATTAAAAATCAGATTGACAAATACGGCTGTGATACCGGCTTCATCGGAAGCATCGTCTCGCCGCATTCGCGCAGCGTGCTGGCATAAAGCTGCACAAACAGGAACGGCGGAAGTCCTACCAGCATGACCTTCATATAAGAAATGCCATAGGCTAATGTCGCATTCATGTCCTGGCTTCCCTGATCTCCTGTCAGGTAGAGACGAATCAGAGGCTCGTGCGCACCAAGGAAAATAGTGATTGCCGCTGCCGTCAGGATCACGCCGATCCAGAGCTTGAAGCGGAAGGTGTTTCGCACACCCTCGTCGTTGCCCTGTCCGAAATACTGCGCAGTGAAAATTCCTGCACCGGATACCCCTCCGAAAATGCAAAGGTTATAGATAAAAAGAAGCTGGTTGACAATTGCAACGCCGGACATCTGCTCGGTACCGACCTGTCCTACCATGATGTTGTCGAGAAGACTGACAAAGTTGGTGATACCGTTCTGAATCATAATCGGCATCGCAACGCCAAGCACCATCAGGTAAAACCGTTTGTCCCCAATAAATTTTCTGTGTTTCTGCATGGTTTCCCCCTTTTCTTGTTGTATAAAATAAATGACATAAATCGGAGCCCTTCTGGATTTCTCCAGGCAGGCCCCGAACAGTAATGCTTATTATACACGATTCATGTTTAGAAAGAAAGATCCTTTTTATCTTTTTTCTGGCTTTTTTTGACATAAATCGCCGCAGTTCCAATTGCTTCAACAGGATTTTATTTTGTTTTTCCCATCATCTTCTCAAATTTTCCCGGAACTTTCACATAAACCTGGTATTTCTCCTTGTCAATGCTGCAAAGCGGCACAAAGGAAATGCCATCAACCGAAAAGTGCAGACCGTCTTTCTTTTCCACCTGCGCATCCAGTGTTTCTTCCGTTAATGGCAGGTGCAGGAAATCTTTTTCTTCCGTCAGCGCTGCCAGTACGTAAGGGCCATACAGCAGTGCTGCCGTATCACGCACATCTGGTGTCTTCTCCAGTCCTCCTTCTTGACCTTGATTTCATCCGCCCGGATCACATCGCGCCTTGTCTTTTCGGACGTCAGCAACTCGATAAGATCCTGTTCCTGTGGACTTTGTCAAATCAATTTCTCAAGTAATGACAGGATCACCTTCAGCACACCGGCCAGTACCATCACAAAGATGGGATTCTTTTTGCCTTTCCGTAATAGAACAAGGCAGATGATAAAAATCGCGACAAGACTCCAGTTCGTCTGGGCCAGCCGGATGACCGTTCCGCCTTCGCTGCCCCAGAACGCCGTGACCAGGATCGAGATTCCTGCCGAACCAATCATGGCCACAACCGCCGGGCGGAGGGAATGAAGGATGCCCTGGAGCATTGCCATTTCGCGATATTTCAGATAGAGCTTTGCCAGCAGCGTAACGAGAATGCACGACGGCAGAATGCATCCGAAGGTTGCTGCGAGTGCACCTGGAATGCCGGCGATTTTACTTCCGACAAAAGTGGCCGAATTGACTGCGATCGGGCCTGGTGTCATCTGGGAAAGAGTGATGAGATCGGTAAACTCCGACATCGAAAGCCAGCCATACCCCTGCACTACCTGTCCCTGGATCAGCGGCATTGCGGCATAGCCTCCGCCGAAGCTGAACAGGCCGATCTGGAAAAAGCTTAAAAACAGCTGAAAATAAATCATTTCCCATTCCTCCGTTTCGCCAGAATCGTCCGCACCGCACCGATGGCACCGCAGACCAGTACAATGTAAATCACGTTGACCTTGAAAAAGCAGGCTGCAGCAAATGCACAGACAAGAATCACCAAGGAAAATGGATCCTTTTCTTTTACAACACCAGTCCCCATCTCATACGTCACAGATGCAATCACTGCTCCGACACCTGCCTGCATCCCTTCCAGCATCTGACTCACAAAAAAATTATCCCGAAACGCCTGGTAGCAGACCGAAATCACAGAGATAACCAGAAACGGCGGAATAATCGTTCCAATAATGGAAACCAGCACACCGATCAGCCCCGCCAGCTTATACCCGACGACAATCGCTCCGTTTACCGCAATCGGCCCCGGCGACGACTGTGCAATCGCTACCAGGTCCAGCATCTCATTTTCCTCAATCCAGTGGTACTCATCCACGAACTTTTTCTTCATCAGCGTCACAATCACATACCCGCCTCCGAACGTAAACGCGCTCAGATACAGCGTGGAAAGGAACAGCTTCTGCAGTACCTTACGTTTTGACTCCATTCTTTTCACCTCGTTTTTTCCGATCTGTCTCCCGTTGTTTTTACATAATGAAAAAATCCCGGTTTCCCGGGATCTTTCTTAAGTAAGCTGATGACGGGAATCGAACCCGTGACCTCCGCCTTACCAAGGCGACGCTCTACCGACTGAGCCAAGGCAGCCTGCGCATTTTCGCGACTCATTTAATATAGCATTATCACTGCTTTTGCTTGTCAACAATTTTAAAACTATATTTTTACTTTTTTTTCAGACCGGCGCTTTTCTTCCAGAAGCTGGCGTGCTTTCGCTTTGATCCGCTGCAGGGCATTGTCGATCGTCTTCGGACTTTTGTCCATAAATTCTGCAATCTTCAGATATTCCATTCCCTGCAAATGAAGATACAGCACCTTTCGCTCCAGCTTACTTAATTTTTCTTTCAGTTCCTCTTCAAATGCATTCGTATACTCTTCTCCAAGAATCATCAGCTCCGGATTACTCTCTTTCCCTGCTTCAATCGTATCTACTATGGAAAGCCCGTTCTCCTCCGGATTGTCACTGGCAGATGCGTAAATCGACACATAGGAATTGAGCGGCAGATGTTTTTTCCGCTGTGAAGCCTTAATCGCCGTATACATCTGGCGTGACACACAAAGTCCGGCAAAACTTGAAAAGCTTGCACCTTCTTTCGGCTCATAATCCTGCACCGCTTTAAAAAGACCGATCATCCCCTCCTGGATCAGATCATCATTTTCTCCGCCCCACAGATACATGGCACGCGCTTGTTTGCGTACCATGTCTTTGTATTTTTCCATCAGATAATCCGTGATCTCGGTCTTACCTTCCCGAAGCAGTTCAATCAGCTGCTCATCCGTCATTTTCCCCAGATCCATTTTCATTCTCCGATTTTCCTAACTCATGCGCTGACGCACGATCTCATAGGCAAGGACACCTGCTGCCACAGACGCATTCAGGGAGTCAATATCTCCCTTCATCGGAATGGCTGCCGTCATATCACAGGTTTCTTTTACCAGACGTCCAACACCTTCGCCTTCGTTTCCGATCACCAGACCAATCGGTCCTTTCAGATTCACGCGGTACATCACATCCCCATCCATATCTGCACAGACGAACCAGAGTCCCTTTTCTTTCAGTTCTTCCATGGTTTTCACCAGATTGGTGACTTTTGCTACCGGTGTGTAATTCAGCGCACCTGCTGATGTCTTTGCAACGATTGCAGTAGACCTGCTGCGCGGTGCTTCGGAATGATCACACCATGCGCACCTGCAAGATTGGCAGTACGGATGATCGCGCCGAGATTATGTGGATCCTCAATATTGTCCAGAAGGATCAGGAAAGGATCTTCCCCTTTCTGTTTTGCAAGCTCCAGCATATCTTCCACCTGCGCATACTCGTAAGCCGCTGCCTGTGCAATGACCCCCTGATGTCTTCCGGTCTCTGAAATCTGGTTCAGACGTTCTTTGGTTACAAAATTCAGGATCGTATCATGCTTTTTTGCTTCTCTTACGATACTTCTGATCGGTCCGTCCTGACATCCATCAAGAATATATACTTTGTCAATCGGTTTCCCGGAGCGAAATGCTTCCATTACTGCATTTCTT
>ENA-OQHY01000694-OQHY01000694.1-human-gut-metagenome-genome-assembly--contig:-NODE-694-length-17977-cov-4.628235_pt1 | contig 17977 bp, 24 predicted proteins | sample MGYA00242570_ERZ504733 | MGnify/ENA primary metagenome ERZ504733 (study PRJEB26092, sample SAMD00036219) | human gut metagenome | host: Homo sapiens | study: EMG produced TPA metagenomics assembly of... | reverse complement strand
GCGACGGCCTGGCCCACAGCACCATCGCCGCCTGCGACTATACCGTGAAGATCCCCATGTCCATGGGTAGACTCGCTGAACGTAGCCGCTGCCAGTGCCGTCGCCTTCTGGCAGCTGGGCCGTACCTGACACAATCCGCTTGACAAATCTCCTGATTCGAGTTACACTTACAGGGTCATCTGGTATGGGCCTGTAGCTCAGTTGGGAGAGCAAGCGTTGCATTCCCGATCTGGTGTTATAGCTCATTTGCCCCCATTCGAAATTGGGTGCTTTTTTGTGGGCTCGTAGCTCAGTTGGGAGAGCGTTCGGTTCGCATCCGAAAGGTCGAGGGTTCGACTCCCTTCGAGTCCATAAAACGCGTATCGTGTCAAACGATACGGCGTTTCTTTTTTTTCATTCTTTACAAAATCGTGCATCATTCGTCTTGACAGCGTAAAGTGACGTGTGCCGAACTTTTCGGCATAATGTTCATCGCTTCACCAGAAGTTTTGTCAAAAACGACGATTCCCCCATTCGGAGTACCCAGCCCCCTAACGGGTGCTTGTTTAAGGTCCGTTTTCCGCCCACTCGGAGTACGCACCGAGAGCGAATGACTCTTAAATTCTTCAAACTCCTCCAGCGGAACATTGAGGATGATCTCAATATCATAATCCCGTCCAACACGGACTTCCTTGATGAACTGGTTGAGGATTGCCTGCCGCTGCTGAAAGGATGCGTTCTGATAGGTGCTTGCCCAAGTGAACAGATTGCTGCAATCATTTTCAGCTTTCTTGTTTTCCTGCTCAATCTCCTCCAGCTTGTTCTGTGCAGCGGTCAGGGCGTCCTGTGCTGCTTGGATCGCAGCTTGATTTTCATCCAGAAGCTGCTGGATCATATCACGGTCAATGCTGCTCTTTCCCCGGATGACGCGAATCATTTCATCCTTCAATGCATTCCGTTCGTCATCCTTGAGGTCGAGTTCACTCTTTGCGCGTGATACTTCTTTCTGCGCTACTTCCATGTCCTTGCGAAGCATATCCTGAAGCAGCTTGCTTTTGGAACACTCTAAAATCTCCGAAAACTTGGTGCATACGATACTCTCTACGATTGCGTCCAGTTTTGTTACACCGTAGCCGGACTGTCCATCGCATTGACCCGGATGCCGTACATTATAATGGCAGCTATAACGGAACCGCTTTTCCTTCACCGTGGAGCCATCCGCACGCAGTCTGGTGCGTCCGCTGCTCGTGATGTTCAGGCGATTTCCGCAGTGTGCACAGAACACCTTCCCACAAAGCAGAGCATGAGGACTGTAACTATCAGAGTCTTCGCCCTTCTCTCTGCGACGAGCATCCCGCAGCTCCTGAGCCTTTTCAAATACTTCCGGCTCGATGATCCTCAATTCCGGGCATTCCTTTTCGACGTTGCCGTTGATGAGGTAGCAGATAGGTTTTATTTCGCACCATCCGAACCAGCGTCGTGGTCGGGATGTTCTTGCCGTTCCGTCCCATGATGTTGTTCTCTACAAGGTAGTTGCAGATTCGCTTTACACCGTAGCCTTCATAAACGTATTTCTGGAATATCAGACGGACGATTTCTGCTTCTTCCTCGTTGATTTCCAGCTCACAGACTTCCTGATTTTTCTTGTTCACGCGACCCTTTTTTACACGCTTGTATCCGAAAGCAACCGTTCCACCGGTATAGTGACCTTCCTCTGTAAGCTGTTCTATACGGGTGCGAGTACGGATAGAAGTTTTGATACTTTCGCCGGATGCCTGCCAGTAGCGGATATAGTTCATCAGCTTATCGACATGGGAATCAAACCGCTGCTGACCTTCATTTACGCTCCAGACCTCGACCCCTTGCTTCGTGAACCATTCCACGATAAAGGGCGTTTCGTCGTCACGCCGACCCAGACGGTCAAACATGAACACCAGCAGAACATCAAACTCTCCGGCAGCAGCCGCCTGCTGAAGCAGCTGGAGCTGATCGCGGTCTTTTGCAGATTTCTTAAAACCGGAAACGCCTTTTTCGGAAAACTCCTTGACGATTTCCCAGCCCTGCCGTTCTGCAAATTCGTGGCAGGCTTCTTTTTGCATGGGTATGTCATCCTTTTCGACCTGTCCAATGGTCGAAACGCGGTATAAGGTATATACACGTTTTTTCATCGTTGTCACTCCTATGTAAAACTAAAACAACGATACTGTGCGCACACTCGTTTGTTTGAATTGGTTGCTGCATCAACTGTACCATTATTTTAGTGCTGGACTATCCTTGTTGCAAGGATGTCGATTCAATTGTAATTCTTGGCTTCTTCGCGGAGGGTATCATGAATCAGTTTCTGAAGAACCTCCATGCTGTCACCATCTTCTGCATAAGTGATTTTCACTTTGCAGCCATTAACGATATACGAATCCTGCGACACAGGAATCACATTCATATTGGTCATATCTAGCCCTTCTTTCAAAAGTAGCGATAGCGCGATATAATTATGTAATAAGAGGCACCCACAGCTTGCAGGTGCCTCTTGGCATAGGAAATATGTTTTAGAACTTCATCGGCAAGGCGTCCTTGCGGCCTTTGCCGTTGTAAGCCATGTAGATGGGAAAAACGTATTTCTTCCATCCGGGCAGCTTTGCAGGGTTATCCCTGCCAACACGGTAAATCTCCATGGGATGGACGCTGCCAAGCGCACGAACCAGCCGTTCCTCGCTGAACTCGCCGTGATACAACTCCACAAAGTGCATCATGCCACGCAGGACAGATGCACGGAATGAATCGGGCTTGCCATCCCACGCAGCCACGATTATCCGCAGGGATTCGCAGTAGATCTTTTCGCCCATCTCGTTATACAGCTTGAGCGCGGTGCCCACGCAGCTGATGCGGTAGTCGCTCAACTGCAAACTGTCATAGTTGAATGCCAGCCCCACCCGGTTGGTAGCAGCGAGAAATTCTTTGGAAGGAGCATCATCGCCTGCAACCTTTGCTCGCAGCTTGATGCCCGCAGACAAAGGGGCAGAATGACCGTTCTGCTCGGCAAAGAGCAGGGCTTCCTGCTGCATGGTCATACCGGTGTAGACCTTGCAGAGAATCGGCAAGGCTCTGCCGCCGTTACGAAGGATGCGCGCTTCGATGGTGTGCTGGCCATCCACCACATAATACTTGCCGTTGCGGAAGCTGATCTTCGGCTCATTCGCAACGTATTCGTTGAAGTCAGCAGCAATCAGTTCCACCCGCTTGCGCTGCACACCCCGCTGGTAGATTTCACGGGGGTAGATCAGCTTACTGCTGTGAATCACCCTCATTTGGTAAGGCGGGGTGATATTGAAGGAAGCTGCAAAATTTTCAGTGTCATTCTTCAGGCGCATCTGATTTCCTCCTTAATTCGCCAAATGTATTTTTCAGCTTCGGTCAAAATCTCAGTCACTTGCTTCTTACGCTTCGGGCTGGTGAGCAAGCTGGGATTAAAGGTGAAGCTGTATTCAAGCCGCTGGATCATTGCGTGAACAGCGGATTGCAGTTCGGTGTATAACATCATTTCTTCGACTGTTCCTGCATCCTCAAAATCGGATTTGATAGGAGTGTAGGGATAGACAGGCGGCTTACCGTCAACTACTTCTGGCGGTGCGTAAGCCGCCGTAGAACGGACGATAGGTTTGAGCTTTTGGATGCTTCCCATTGGGTTCAGAGCAAGGCTGATTTTCACAGCATCATCGACCCGCCCCATCTCTTCTGGGGTGAGGTGTCCGACAAATCTTTTGACACGGCTTTTGTCGATGGTGAAGATTTGCTCAGCCTGAACGATGGACGGCTCCAGCCCTTCCGGTTCCACCAGACAATGCGTTGGTTGCGTAGCTTTCTTTTCTGTCTTACTTGTCAAAGTCGCAACGATCAATGTCGGTGAGCAGGAGTTTCCCACATCGTTTTGCAGGATGACCGCTGGACGGGTTCCGCTTTGTTCGGAGCCCGTGCGGTTGTCAAGTCGAACGAAGTAGATGTCTCCGCGTTGGAATTTCAAAGTAGATTCCAAATTGCGAAACCTCCGTTTGGATATGTAAGAAACCCGCTGCACCTCCTAGGCAGCGGGCTTCTGTTGAAGTATGAGAGCAATTCTTTTTATACGATACACATCACTTCCTCCGATGATTGAAATGAAGCACCAGCATCAGCGGTGCATTACAACATAATCGTAACCACGCCGGGTCTGACAGACAGTGCAAGTATCCATGCTGTTGTCTGCACTCGGCACGATAGCAATTTTGAAAGCTTGGCTTCTACGAAATGTCGCAGACAGGTTGCACAGAGGGTTCGGATGGACTTGATCATTTCCGGGGTCAGTTCCATCTCCTCGTAAATCTCCTGTTCGCGCACCGTAGGATTCAACTCGTCCATTTGAGTAGTCCTCCGTGTTAGTAAAGGTGATTAGCGGATAAATATGTAAAAGAACAGGAGTGACCGGAGACCGAAAACAGCATCCGGTCACTCCTGATAAAATATGTTCAGGTCTCGCATATTCGCCCTCGGCTCCCTGCGAGTGGGGAATCATTCGGCAGCGGATTTGTACCGCTTCATTGGCATCTCAGCACCCCGCCTACATTCTGACCGGGCCGCGAATTACGGAAGTATCATTATCTGAGTACCGAACAACTGAACTCTTCAATTTTCAAGGTGCGTGAGGGCGGACATTTTACCAACGGCAGGAGCCGCTTTTTGAAATTGTCCCCTCACTTGGTAGCCGACGAAAATGCCGTTTAGACAACCCTGATTTGAAAGTCTTTGATAAAATTAGTAATTCTACGAATTTTCTTACTTATATTTTGCTTTGTTGTGCCAAACAGTTTAGAAATTTCAGCAGTGTCATACTCTTCATAGGCGTACAAAGTTATAAGTTCTAAGTCAGAATCCGAGAGTTGCTCAAGTGCAGCAAGTAGATGTTCATCTTCGATTTCTCCGATCCATGCAAAGCTGCTCTTGGTTTCGTGGTATGTATCTGTTGTGGTAATGGCTTCCTGATAACGCAGCATCAAAGGCGATGCTTCTTCCTCGGAGCTTTCATACGCAGGTGCCGTGAATTCCTGTGTCCGCTCAATGCAGGTACGTTCGGAGTTGAACTGCTGGCGGTCATAGTCGTACATCTTCTGAATGGCATCATCTGCCATTCCCGCTTCTGCATACTCAATTCGCAGCTTTTCCCAGTGTGCTTCAAACTTTTTTAACTCATAGCCCTTATTAAAAGCCATCGTAAACCTCCAAATTTTCGATAAAGCGTGAAAAGTCGAAAATTCGGAGTTGCTAGGGATATCGTGCGACCAGTTCCAGCCACGAAAAACGGGCAAAAAGAAACATGAAGTGTCCTTTCCACCGGATGCGGAGGTTGAGGACACTTCACTGCTGGACAGCTTGCGGGCTTTTCTTGGCAACAAAAAAGAAGATGCACTAAAGAAAAGGTACCGACACTGTTTCCATCCAAAAATGGAAAGCGGTATAAGTATCCTCGGCCTTTAATGCATCTCAGGCTTCGATATGTTTTTGTTCTGACGCATCGAAGCCCATAAAAAAGAAAACCGCCGTGCGATCAGCTTTTGCAGGGCATCGATTCGAGCCCTGTAAGCATATCACACGACGGTGTTATGAAAGTCATCTGGCGGTGTTATGAAAGTGTTATGGAGCCATTTTTGCCCCTTTCTGAAAAATTTTAGGTGTTATGAAAGTCACATGAAGGTGTTACGAAAGTGTTATAGGAACCATTCTCACCAATTGGCTCCAAATGCAAGGATTTCCTCGTATTCTTCCGTGGTCAGATGTTCCTTTGCTGCGGCCAATTCATTGGTTGCAAGTTCATTCATTCCTTGCGCTTTCAGGGAGCGGATCAGCCAGCCGTATGCTTTCGGATTATCTGGCGCGATGGTCAGCGACTTCATGGCATACTGATTGAGCAGGTCATAAGAGTGCAAATAGTCCAGTTGCTTCAGCAATTCACTGACAGCACCCATATAGGAGAGATGGTATTTTGTGGAAAATTGGATAAGCCAATGCTCTCCATCTGCGGAAGACAAGACCTTTCCTCGATAGAGGTCAAGGGCATTTTTGAGGATGTCCACTTTGTTGATCACAGAGGATGCTCTGGCAGCAGAAGATACCAGTTCATCAAAACGCTGATAATCGGTCATGATGTGGAGTTCTGGGTTGAGTTGGTATCCGGACGCAGAGGACAAAATCAACGGCTCATCCGAAATAAGGCTGAACTTTTGGCGCAGGCGATAAATCAGTCCCTTGACGTTTTTGGCTGGGTTGTCTGAATCATCTGGCCAGAGCGTTTGGGTGATCTCCTGCGGAGAAATGGCATTTTTACGGGAGATCAGCAGGTAAGAAATCAGCCGGCTGATTCTCGGAGAACTAAAGTCAGCTTCTTTCAGAACACCTTTAGACGTGCTAATGCTCAGTTCGCCAAACAGACTGACATAGATGTCTTTGCTGCTTTGGATGGAAGTAGGAATATACGCCATCTGGAGTCGGTTCAGCATTTTCTGCTCGTTGTACGATGCAAGCAGCACATAGGCAAGAATCCGCAACATACTGGTCTGCTGGATATACCGCTTAGGATTCCGGACGGCAAGCAGAGCGACTGGGCGCGGCTCCAAGGAAACGGCAATAACAGACCGGATGCCAAGCCGCTGGTACAGGTTATACTCCGCAGGATAGGCTTCTTTTGTCGCTTCGGCGTCCGAGACGACCATTGGAATTCCCTTGCGGACAGTTTGTACCCACCGATCAAGAAATTCAGCGGATTCATATTCTTCGGTTAAAAGCATCGTTTTGTCCGTTGCACCCGTGTTGAACCACCAGAAAGGTGTCCACAAGTTCAGATCAAGATCGACCTGAATCAAACCGCACCAGTCAGCATCGTAGAATTGGCAAGTGGCTTTCAGCACCTGCTGGGCAACTTCTTTCGGGGAAAGATGCTGGTAATACAATTGCGATTCAAGGTCATTCATACTGTTCTCAAAATCAATTGCACGTTGAATATCTCCAAAGCTCCGTTCTTCGTACTCATGATCAGACTGACGCATAAAATTTCACCTCGTATCAAATAAAAAGCACAGCATCAGGGCCTCACTCGCTCTGTACGGTGAATCCCAGTGCTGTGCTGGTATCAATCATGCAACCGCAAGAGCTGAACAAAGCTACATCGTAGTGTGGTTGGGCGGCTCAAGCAAAAATGAATCTCATTTCGTCAAAAATCAACCAGAAAATTATTAAAGGAGTCATTCAAATGAAACGAAATCAGAATTTCGACCATAATCACTCTCAAAAAGTGTTTTCCTGCCGCTACAACATGGACACCAACCGGGTGGAAGCCCGATTTGAAGATGGCACCACCCTTTCCATTGATTGTATCGCCATAGAGGACGAGTACAGCAACACTCCGGCGCAGCGGGCAGAACTGGACTGGCTACTTATATAACAAGCCCTTGGAATATACCAGCTTGTGCTGAGTGGAGAAATCGAACATTATCTTTCACTTGGTTGCGATCACGGTAGACTAGAAGATTGACCTTTTTTCATAGAAATGTGATTGGCTGTTACAGAAGGGCTCTTCAAAAAGCATTACAGAAAATCCGGAAATGAACCATAATAACTCAAAAAAGTTTCCGGAATTTCTGTTTTTGTACGATTGCTATCGTATTTTCATTTTGCAATAGTTTTCATAATTGACCATTGTCCATTACAGAGAATATAGGTCTCTTCCTATAATTGGCTGACATTTTATAGCACACACATTTATTTCTGCATGGAATACCCACTGCTTCCATAAAATATTTACTCGAATAATTTTCCGCAAAATGGACAACGATCTTTCACTGTTAGTACAATTGAAAAGTGCTTCCCACAAAAAGGACAACGACGTGTTATAAAATCAAAAATATAGTCTATCAAAAGTACAACAACAGCTGCTATACGAAACTCAAATGCCCATAGTGCGCATACGACTATTGCTATGAAGATGAATACAGCTTTGCATAATGTGAGTTTTGTTTGGAATTTCATTTTTTATTCTTCTTTCAAGCATTTTCCTTATAAGACGGAAGATTATGCTCAAAGCAATAGTAGGCTTTTTCCAAGATATAGCTATCGTTGTCATAGTTAGTAGCTTTTCTATATTCTGTCTTCTTTGCAGTTTGTGAGGTAAATCTTTTTGTTTTAGGATTTACCAGTGCATAAGTTACAGTCGTATCCTCAATGGTTGCTCTTTCCAAAAAAGCATTTGGCTGCCATGAGTAATCCTTATAAAATTCACATTGTCTAATTTTCAGATGTGTATAAATATTTGTTGATGCGTATTGACTGGGATCACTGTAAATGAAAATCTGAGAGGGAGTTAGCCAGAAGCTGTAAATGGAATCCAAATATAGGGTTTTGTTAATCCAATCAGAATATTAACACCTCTGTCTAGTACCGCAGCTGCAGCAGGACTCACAACACTTCTCCTTTCATTTTTTACAGGTTTATTTCCGTACGTTATCTGAAAACGATATGGAACTCCCTTATAAGAATCTCGCGCTGCAGGTCTTTCGACAACAATTTTTTCATATGTAATTGTCGAATCATATGGGATGTTACGTTCGGTAAGGATTTTTTCCTGTTCGACAGGCGACAAGCCGCTTAAATCAACCACTTCACTTATATACATTCCTGCCGATGGAGCATCTATCTTCGACGTGTCTGCATATGCCGAAGTGGGGATAATATGGGACATTGCCAACAATGCGGTACTTGCACCCGTGAGTTTAAGAAATTCTTTGCGAGTCATCTCTTTCATATTTATTCTCCTTGAAGTTTACTGATTATCGCATACCGTTACTTGATATAATATATTGTTTATACGTTTCTTCAACTCTGCATTGGAATCAACCCTTTCATGTAAAAACAAAAGACACGAAATTGTTACGTCCACCTTAATTCTTAGATTAACTATTGATAGCATCAAAGCACAATAAGCAATCAAAGTCCACGATTTTGTATCAAAGTAGAGAAAACTTGTAACGAAATCGGTGTGGCCGCAAATAACATGACCCTCAACACTGGGCATCCAGCATTGAGGGTCATACTTAAATAACCGTTTGTATTGCACTCGCACTATGCCTCAAGTCGATTGTCAACCGAAGGCTTTTATTATGTCATGAAGAATTTCCATCTGCTGCGGCGAAAGATCATTTCCTTTTTGACTTGGTGAAAGCAATTCATTACGGAGTTTAATTAAAGTTTTCTTTTGCGCACCAGTCAATCCAGAAAGAGATAGTACTTCTGGCGCATCCAGTCCTAGGAGTTCATCTGTTGAAATGCTAAATAAGGATGAAATGCTTGCAAGAACATCCAACGGAATTGCATGTGCATCACTTTCATATCCACTGATCGTGGATACAGCCTTATTTAACCGTTTAGCCAAATCTGCCTGCGTCCAGCCACGACTTTCCCTCAGCTTTTTTAACTTTTCTCCTAAATAATGCTCCATTCCCGTACACTCCCATCTTATATAAAGAGTACTATTTGAAATTTCAACATAATCGTACTATACTATATATAATGTTCGATCATGTTGAAATTTGATTGACTTGTGAGGAGCAGGGCTGTATGTTGTGTGATAAAAAGCATTCCCATGTGCAATGGAGGGATTTCAAAATGAATGTCTTGGTTTGTGATGATGACCAGCAGATCGTTGATTCTATTATTGAAGAACTCAAAAAGAAAAGCGAGGAAACGCATGTAGCATTAAGATTTTATGGTTTTTCTCAACCAAGTCAAATAGACTTATCACTTCCGTATGATTACTTCCTATTAGGAACACTGTAAATACAAGGCTTTTCGGAGCCTACAAACCAGAAAAAATAATATTTGATCTATCACATTACGCAAAAAGCCGTCCGGCATGAAAAACGGGCGGCTTTTTTGCGTGGATAGACGGAAAGGAGGCGCAAAAATAACTACAAAATTTTAGCGTTCAAATTTGTGCAACTTTAACGAAAAGGAGGATCGTAAATGGCCGATGAAAAATTGAATACTGGCCCTGCGGAGAATATTTCCCCGGAGGCCGCCGAGCCTATCACCACACCCGAACAGGCCGCAGCGTCTGAGCCCCAGCAGGAACAGACCGGGCCTGCCATACCTGAGTCCGGCGATGTGGTTGTGTCCTTTGACAAAATCAATGAACTTATGGCGGAAAAGAGGCAGAACGCCCGCGCCGAAGTCGAAAAGTCGGAAACCCCCGAAACGCCAGAGGCGGCAGCCCCCGGAGAAACACCGCAGCCCGCCAATACGGAGGAACCGAAAAAGCCGCGCCGTGGCCGTCCGCCGAAAGCGGAAAAGGCTGCGACTGAAAATCAGAAAGCGGAGAAATCGGCTGGGGCTCGCAAGGGCCGCCCACCCAAGGCGGATAAGGCGGCCCCTGACAAGCCCAAGCCGTCCAAACGAGACAAAGTGTCCCGAAGTGACGGAAAGGCCCCGGATGCCAAGGAGCCCGTAAAGCCCACACAGGATACGGCACCGAAGGAAGCTGCTGTGGAACAGACGGCTCCCGCGCCGACCACACCTCCCCGCCCGGTTGAGGAAGGCAAGCTGGTTTATCTGAAACTTTCCGAGGTTCATCCGTTTCACACATTCCGTCCGCACCCCTTTAAGGTACGGGACGATGCGAAGATGCAGGAAATCGTTGCTTCTATCCGCGTAAACGGTGTAATGGTTCCCGGTCTTGCCCGCCCGGAGAAAGACGGAAACGGCTATGAAATTGTAGCGGGCCATCGCCGTACTCACGGCAGTGAGCTGGCTGGACTGGAGGAAATGCCCTTTATCGTCCGTGAAATGACCGACCACGAAGCGGTACAGGCCATGAAGGACAGCAACAAGCAGCGTGACGGGATGCTCCCCAGCGAATTGGCCGCGCTGCTGGAACTCGAGGTTGAGGACATCAAGCATCAGGGCGGGCGGCTGAAAGGCGTTGCGGAAGGCGATGTCGGAAAACGCTCGGTTGAGATTGTAGGCGAGGCGCATGAAATGAACTATAAAAAGGTCATGCGCTACTTGCGGCTCAACTCCCTTGTGCCGGAGCTTCTGGATAAGGTAGACGATAAAAAGATGGGCTTCATGCCTGCCGTGGAGCTTTCCTACATCAAACCGAAAAATCAGAGGCTTATTGCTGTTTCCATTGACGGGGAGCAGGCTTCGCCCTCGCTGGCCCAGGCTAAACGGCTCCGGGAGCTGGATAAGGAAGGCAAGCTTAACGGCGATGTCATTGACGGTATCTTATCAGAACAGAAAAAGGAGGATCGAGGCGTGATTATTTCTACTGCGGAACTGGAAAAGTATTTTGGCAAGGAGGTCACTCCCGCCAAAATGAAAGAACAGATTATGTCCCTGCTGGATGACTGGAAAGAAAAACAGCCGCCGGAGCTGGCAAAAGCCCCGAAAAAGCAGGAACTTGACAAGTAACAACTTCGAGACACTTTGTCCCGAGGGCCCCGCCCTCGAGCAGAGGCTCTGGTGGTATATATCCCCCGTCGCCGCCTGTTTTTTAGTACAGCCGGGAGTGGGCCGTCAAGGGTGCAGCGCACCGCCGTTTTCGGCGGCTCGCCCTTGACGGTCTGCCCCGGCTGTGCTATTTCCCCGGCAAGCGGCGGGGGTATATCCTCCAGAGCCGCCCCCTTTCCCAAGACTGGGAAAGGGCGTGGGGTTTGGGTTGAACTTTCTTATTAAAATATCGGAGGTATGAACGATGAAACGACCCCTTGCTTATATCACCGCTGCATGGCTCGGCGGCGATAGCGAAAACGCAGAACTGGCGGCGCAGTATTGCCGCACCGTGTATGAGGCAGGCTTTTCTCCTATTTGTCCGCCTTTGTACTTGCCCCTGTTTCTCAACGATGCTGTTCCCGAGGAGCATAAAAGCGGCATCGACATGAGCCGTGACCTGCTCCGCCGTTCTCATGTGCTGGTTGTCTGCGGGCACAGTATGACCGAATCCATGAAAAATGATATTGCCGTGGCCCAGCGGCTGGGAATTACGGCAACAACCCTTGAGGGCATCCTGACCGTCAAGGGACAGGGCCGCCGCTAATGGCACCCCTGTTTGAAGCCTACGTTACCAACGCCGGAAAGTACAGCGAGGGCCAGCTTGTGGGTGAAACACTGAAATTTCCCACAACCGCCCAGGAGGTAGAGGCTCTCTTGAAACGGATCGGCGTGGATGGCGTCCGCTATCAGGAAATTTTTATTACCTCTTTCGATGGGGATGTGCTGGGGCTCTATGACCATTTGAGCGAGTATGAAAATCTGGACGAGCTTAATCATCTGGCCTGCCTGCTTTCCGAGCTTACCTCATCGGAGCTGGAAACACTGGAGGCCGTCCTCGACAGCGGCGATCACTGTTCTTCGGTGCGGGACATCATCAATCTGACACAAAATCTGGACTGTTACGGCTTTTACCCCGGCGTATCCGATGAGGAAACGCTGGGGCGTATTTATGTGGACGATCTGGAAATGTTGGATGTGCCGGATCAGGTAAAACCGTATTTCGATTATGAGGCGTATGGCCGGGATGCCTGCATCCACGAAAACGGCCATTTTGCCCCGGGCGGCTATGTTGTCAAAGAAAGCGATCATTTCGTGGAAGTGTATCACGGCTTGCAGGATATTCCCAAGGAGCATAAGGTATTCTCTTTCCCGAAGCTCTCTATCCGGGAGCAAATGGCCGCTTATCAGGAAATCATAGACGGTTCTTCTTTGGAGGGCTACCGTCAAATGCAGAAAAAAGACCGTGGGGATCGGTGATGGCACTTCGAGACAAATTGTCCCAAGGAAGGAGGCGGTGTAACTGATTGATGAAGATATTTCCCGGCGCACGATAGCCATATCCGTAAAAACAACCAAGCTGACGGCGCGGGGACTGGCGTATGTGCTGGGCATGGTGGGCCGGAAGATCCGCAAGGCATACCGTGGGCGGCAAGTACCGCATGGAAAACAAAGTGTGCGAAAGCTCATGGCCCACGGTACAGCCACCAACAGCATTGAGCTATCCGGGGATGCCAAGTCCTTTGACCGCGTGGCCCGGAAATGGAATGTAGACTATGCGTTCTATAAAACCGGGCCGGACAAATACCTGCTGTTTTTCAAGGCTGGACAGGCAGACGCAATGACCGCCTGCTTTTCTGAGTATTCCCGGAAGGTGTTAAGCAAAGCAAAATCGAACCGTGTTCCCATCCGGGAACAACTGCAACAGGCGGCAGATCAGCTTTCCAAAGAAAAGCCGAAGCAGAAAGAACGTGCAAAGGAGGTGGCCCATGAGGACAGATAAGATCAGAAAATATCTCATTCCGAACATTCCCTATCTGTTCATCCTGTGGGCGTTCCTCAAGCTGGGAACGGCCTACCGGCTGGCAGCGGGTAACGATTTTTCACATAAGCTCATCGGACTGGGCCAGACGATTGGCCCGGCCTTTGCTGACTTTGCACCCGGTCTTGCCCCGCTGGATTGGCTTGTTGGTATTGTAGGCGCAGTTGGTTTCCGGCTGCTGATCTATTTCAAAAGCAAGAACGCTAAGAAGTTTCGGCGGGATGCAGAATACGGCAGCGCCCGGTGGGGAACGGAAAAAGACATCAAACCGTTTGTTGATCCAAGGTTTGAAAACAACGTGATTTTGACCGGGACGGAGTTTCTCACGATGAACACCCGCCCGAAAATCCCCGCAAATGCCCGAAACCTGAATTGCTGCATTATCGGCTCATCCGGCTCCGGCAAAACTCGCTTCTGGCTCACGCCCCAGCTTTTACAGGCTCATTCCTCTTATGTGGTGGTAGATCCCAAAGGCGGTGTGCTGGGACAGGTCGGAGCTTTCCTGCAAAAACGTGGATACAAAATCAAGGTATTCAACAGCATAGATTTTTCAAAATCCATGCACTATAACCCGCTGGCGTATATCCGCAACGAGGCCGATATTCTGAAATTCGTGGATGCCCTGATTTCCAACACCAAGGGCGAAGGCAAGGAAGGCGATCCATTCTGGACGAAATCGGAAACGCTTTTGTACTGCGCCCTGATTGCCTACATCATTTTCGAGGGGCCTGCCGAGGATCGGAACATGAATACCCTTGTGGATATGATTTCCGGCATGGAGGTCAAGGAGGATGACGAGGACTTTATGAACGCGGTGGACTATATGTTTGCCGGGCTCGAAAAGCGCAAGCCGGATTGTTTCGCGGTCAAACAGTATAAAAAGTACAAATTAGCCAGCGGCAAGACGGCAAAAAGCATTTTAATTTCCTGCGGTGCGCGGCTGGCTCCCTTTGACATCCCGCAGCTTCGTGAAGTCATGGCCTATGACGAATTGGAGCTTGACCGCATCGGAGATCGGAAAACGGCGGTATTCTTCATTATTTCCGATACCACACAGACCTACAACTTTTTAGTGGCGCTTGCATTTTCGCAGATGTTCAACCTCCTGTGTGAACGGGCAGACAATGTTCACGGTGGCCGCCTGCCGCACCATGTACGAGTGCTGTGGGACGAGGCAGCCAACACGGGACAGGTGCCCCAGCTCGAAAAGCTGGTCGCGGTTATCCGCTCCCGCGAGGTGAGTTTGTGCTTGTTGTATCAGCAGTTGGCACAATGCAAGGCCATTTACGATAAGCACGCCGAGACAATCCTCGGCAACATGGACAGCGTGGTGTTCCTTGGTGGCCGCGAAGCCAGCACCATCAAGGAAATCTCCGAGAACTGGCTGGGAAAAGCCACAATCAGTATGCAGACCGACAGCCGTTCCCGTGGACAGTCGGAAAGCTACAGTCAAAATACCCAGCGGCTGGGCCGGGAACTGATGACCCCAGCCGAACTTGCAACCATGCCGGGAGATAAATGTATTTTGCAGCTTCGGGGCCTGCCCCCGTTCTTCTCTCCCAAGTATGATCTGAAACGGCATCCGAACTACCGCTATACGGCGGAGGCCGATAAACAGAAAAACGCTTTTGACCTCGACAGGCTCATTAACCGCCGCAGGCGGCCCGGTCTGAACGAGGCGTGTACGATGTATGAGGTGACTGTGCCGGACGATGCACTCACGGAAGAGGACGAGGACATCCTCAACTATGATGACATCGACGATCCAGACGCCTTTGCATAAATGCTTCGAGACAAGGTGTCCCGAAGTTTGTAACCTGCCGCCTGCATGGGCGGCTTTTTTGTTACCGGAAAAATCCCGGAGAAATGGAGGCTTATATGGCATTTTTCTCATCTGCAATCGACACTTTACAGACCCTCGTTATCGCTCTCGGCGCTGGCCTTGGCGTATGGGGTGTGGTCAATCTGCTGGAGGGCTACGGCTCGGATAACCCGGCTCCAAGTCCCAGGGCATGAAGCAGCTCATGGCGGGTGGCGGCATCATCGTCATTGGCACTACACTGATCCCTCTGCTGTCTGGCCTGTTTTAAGGTAGGCGCTTATGGATTTTCTCACCGACTGGCTCACAAACTGGCTCAAAGAGCTTCTGATTGGCGGGATCATGGGGAACCTCGAAGGTCTTTTTGATACCGTCAATACCCAAGTCGGAGAGATTGCGGCACAGGTAGGGACTACCCCGGCGGCGTGGCACGCCGGGGTTTTCTCCCTGATCCGACAGCTTTCCGAAACGGTGATCCTGCCGATTGCCGGAATGGTGCTGACCTTTGTTGCCACTTATGAGCTCATACAGATGCTTTTGGAAAAGAACAATATGCACGAGGTTGACGTTGCGAACCTCTATAAATGGATGTTCAAAACAGCCTGTGCAATCCTGATCCTGTCAAACACATTCAATATCGTCATGGCCGTGTTCGATGTCTCGCAGAGCGTCATCGCGCAGGCAGGCGGGCTCATTCAAGGCTCTACCGATGTTTCGGCGGATATGCTTGCTGAACTGGAAACCTCGCTGGAGGCGATGGACTTGGGGCCGCTTTTGGGGCTGTGGCTGCAGTCTGCGCTCATTGGCTTCACGATGAAGGCGATGGGAATTATCATTTTCGTTTTGGTGTATGGCAGGATGCTGGAAATCTATCTGCTGACCAGTCTGGCCCCCATCCCCGTTGCTACGCTTTCCAACCGGGAGCTTGGCAGCACCGGGCAAAACTACATCAAGTCCCTGTTTGCCGTGGGCTTTCAAGGGCTGCTGATTCTTGTATGTGTTGCAATTTACGCGGTGCTCATTCAAGGCATCGCAACAAGCGGCGATCCCATCGGGGCGATTTGGGGAACTGTGGGCTACACGGTTTTGCTTTGCTTCATGCTCTTTAAGACCGGGAGCATTGCCCAGCGTATCTTTGGCGCTCACTAACAGGAGGAGATGCTTATGCCGAGAAGATACGGGGCGGATGGAACGCGCTTATGGAATGGAAAAACGCCGGAGGAGTTTACTGAAGCGGACGCTTACCGCTTTATGGCGGAAACGGAGGCCGTCCTGCAAAGAAAAGAGCTGATGGACGATCCCGCCCAGCCTGCTCCGGCAAGCGGAAAGGAGGAATTTTATCTGAGTAAGAACGACGATGTATTGCTGACCCCGGAGCAGATTGCTGCGGAGGAGCGGCGCTGGCTATTTGATGCTCCCATCGCGGAGCTTGCAGAAGTCAAGGGCGTTAGTATTGACGAGGCGGTAAAAATGCGGACAGATGCTGTCTTGCAGGAGGCGGTTGTTCCGATCACGGTATCTGTCCGCCCGATTGAGCCGCAGGGAAAACTGATCGGCTTCGCCAGCGTCAATTTTGGCGGTGTGGTCATCGACGATTTTAAGGTTGTGGACGGGAAAAACGGGATTTTCCTCGGCGCTCCCTCTAAACCTGATCCTGCCAGCCGGACGGGATACCGGGCTACGGTTCGGATTCCTGACCGCGCCACACAGGAACGGATCAATGCGGCTGGTGTGGAGGCGTATCATGCGGCGGTGGAACAGCTTGTTGCACGGGCCCAGGCGGTACGGCCTGCCCCGATCAAGGAGCAGATGGCCGAGGCTGCAAAGCAGGCGGGAAAAGAAAACGCTGCCCGGCCTGCGCCTGCCAAGACAAAGGAGGCCCGTAATGACCGATAGCCGCACTTTGGGACAAAGTGTCCCGAAGGAGGGCTTGTTTCTCATGGATGGCATTGAGGGCCTGCGCTCCCTGCCGAAGCATAGCGTGGATATGCTGTTGACTGATCCGCCTTACGGCACAACCCGGAATTATTGGGATGTGCCCTGCCGCTCCCGGAGCTGTGGGAGGCGGTGAAATGGGCGGTCAAGCCGAATGGCGCGGTGCTGTTCTTCGCGCAGTGCCCCTTTGACAAGGTGCTAGGCGCATCCAACCTCGCCATGCTCCGCTATGAGTGGATTTGGTACAAGGAGCGCGGAACGGGCTTTCTCAATGCAAACCGGGCTCCACTGAAAAAGTCCGAGAACATCTTGGTGTTTTACCAAAAGTCCCCGGTCTACAATCCACAGTTTACTTACGGCAAGCCATATACGTGTTCATTCCCGAAGCGGTACAAGCTCTAACTATGGGAAATTTGAACGGCAGGCTCAGAGTCCAACGATGCCGCCGCTATCCCGGAAATGTGCTTTTTGTGCCTACGGTGTCCGGCGGCATCCATCCCACACAGAAGCCCGTGGAGCTTTGTGAGTATCTGATCCGCACCTATACCCGCCCCGGCGAATTGGTCGCGGACATTTGCGCGGGCTCCGGCACAACCGCGATTGCAGCTATCAACACAGAACGTCGCTTTGTATGCTTTGAAACGGCCCCGGCCTTTTATGCCGCAGCCAGTGAGCGTATTCGTGCGGCGCAGGCAGTAAAAAGTTCTGGCGAGAAAGGAGTGTAATTATCCAGCAGTATTCTATCATTACGCCGATCCCCCTTGGCGCTACTCGGCTAAGAAAGTACAGGGCGCGGCGGAAAACCATTATCCCACTATGAGCATTGAGGAGTTATGTGCGTTGCCTGTGGCTGATCTTGC
>ENA-OQHY01000693-OQHY01000693.1-human-gut-metagenome-genome-assembly--contig:-NODE-693-length-17982-cov-1.918846_pt1 | contig 17982 bp, 27 predicted proteins | sample MGYA00242570_ERZ504733 | MGnify/ENA primary metagenome ERZ504733 (study PRJEB26092, sample SAMD00036219) | human gut metagenome | host: Homo sapiens | study: EMG produced TPA metagenomics assembly of... | reverse complement strand
ATGATTGAAGAAACAGAGGCTGTGGCAATACGGAAGATTTTTGAATTATATACTTCATCGGAAATCGGTTTGGGTGGTATTGCGAATCAGTTGAACTTACAAGGTATACGGAAAATTCCGAGGCAGAATGGCACATTAGAGGATTGGACAGGACATTTTATTAAACTGATATTGGATAACCCGGTTTATTGCGGTAAAATTGCCTATGGACGGAGAACGAAGGAAAAAGTGACTTCCAGTTCATTGCTGGCGGCAAAGCTTTTGGAACGTCCGGTAACGCGACCCGATCCTGCGGGCGTTTTGGCCCGGCAAGGCTCGCCTCGACGCTTCCCATATCCAGCTCAAGCGTGCTGGTAAATACCGGCTCATCACCCGTGTTTCGCCACATCCCCTGCGCTTTAGTGTAGGCCTCGACCAGCGCGACCTGCTCTTCACTGCGACCACTCAGGCGCATATATTCCAGCGTGACGTCATCGATGGGGAAGAAGCCACAGGTCGCGCCATATTCCGGCGCCATATTGGCGATCGTGGCGCGATCGGCCAGCGGCAGCGAATCCAGCCCGTCGCCGTAGAATTCAACAAATTTACCCACCACGCCATGCTTACGCAGCATCTGGGTGACGGTCAACACCAGGTCGGTGGCGGTAATGCCTTCCGACAGCTTACCGGTGAGTTTGAAGCCCACCACATCAGGAATGAGCATCGACACCGGCTGACCAAGCATAGCCGCTTCCGCTTCAATACCCCCGACGCCCCACCCCAGCACACCGAGGCCGTTAATCATGGTGGTATGTGAATCCGTCCCGACCAGCGTATCCGGATAAGCCACCCACTCTTTATCCTGCAATTCACTCCAGACGGCTTTGCCAGATATTCGAGGTTAACCTGATGGCAATACCGGTCCAGGCGGAACACGCTAAAGCGGCTGAACGCCTGTTGCCCCCATTTCAGGAAGACATAGCGCTCGTGGTTACGTTCCATCTCCAGACGTACGTTTTCACCAAAAGCGTCATCATTACCAAAGTGGTCAACGGTCACGGAGTGGTCAATCACGAGGTCAACGGGAGAAAGCGGATTCACTTTTGCCGTATCGCCCCCGAGGCGCTTAACGGCTTCGCGCATGGCGGCTAAATCAACCACGGCAGGAACACCGGTAAAGTCCTGCATCAGGACCCTCGCCGGGCGATAGGCTATTTCTCTGTCGGCATGGGCACTCTTCAGCCACCCCGCCAGCGCCTGGATATCCTCAAGGGTGACGGAATCGCCATCCTGCCAGCGTAAGAGGTTTTCCAGCAAAACTTTCAAGGACTTGGGTAAACGCGAAAATGTCCCAAGCGTTCTGGCAGCCAGTGGCAGGCTATAGTAATGCCAGGTTTTGTTTTCTGCCTGTAATGTGTCCTTACTGGCTTCGCGTAGGGTTAACGACATAAGCTCCTCCTTAATTACAGAGATGTCCTGACAATCATCAGGGCTGTAATTAAAGATAACACAAAGATGTCGTAACGTTTTGATAACAACCCGAATTGATAAATTTAGGAATGGTCCAGTGAAGTGCGAAAACAAAAAACCCCGCCGCAGCGAGGTTTTGGATTTACAGGAAGGCCAGCCAGATGAGCTGAGACCAGAACAGGATCGACACAGAAAAAACGCCGAGCCATGACCAGTATTTGTGAGACATCATGTTATTCATCATAGGGTACACCAGGCATTATTTTTAAAAAGGCTCCGAGGTTTGCCTCAGTTCTATATTGCTGATGTGTATTTATTAAAGAGTACAAAGGTGCAGAGTCTTTATTCAGACTATTTGCATCATTACGCAATTAACTAAATTATTGTTTTTTGGGTTCGTCTTCTGCGAACACATCAATAAAGGCTTGCTGCTGTGGCGTCAGTTTCCAGGACGCGGGGACAACGGTCGCAGGTGCTTTGCGTCCTTTGTGACCACTGTCACGATGCTGACACATCTGTTTTACCGTTTCTGTACGTACCGTCACTGCCATATTCAACCCCAATATTTCCAGGCAAGGAGAGCAACCACTACCCAAAACAGGGCGGAGACGAGAAAGACCGCCAGCCAGGCTTTACGCTTGAGCGCAGGATCCCTTTGCGGTTCTTCACTTCCTGAAGGCATTGCTAACCTCATACAATCGATATCGCTTATCATTTAGGACCAAACAATTGGTACAATTAATCATCTGTTGAGATAAATCCTAAAGAAACTTTAGCCGAAAAGCCAGTGAATTTACGCATCAATTGGTGGGAAATATTCAATCTTTTGACCAGAAATAAATAATTGAAAAGAAATATTTGCGTAGCCGTAAATTAGTTTCTACTTTTGTCGCCAATTCACGACATTAAAACCATACAGATTAAATGGGTAATGACATTATATGGCAGGGAAAATGTAGATGATGATAATTATGATTTAGCTTTAAGGAGTTAATTCGGTATCTTTCCGTGAGGGAAAGATACCGGGAGTGATTATTTTGCCGGAAGTTTGATGTCTTTAAACATCTCTTCAATATCTTCATTTGAACGTAATGCAACCGCCGTATCGACCACGTCACGCGTTAAATGCGGGGCAAAGCGTTGAATAAAATCATACATATAGCTGCGCAGGAAGGTGCTGCGACGGAAACCAATTTTGGTCGTGCTGTGGCTGAAAATATCGTGCGCATCAAGACGAACCAAATCCGGGTCTGAAACCGGGTCGACGGCCATGCTGGCAATCACCCCAACGCCCAGGCCAAGCCGCACATAGGTTTTAATGACATCAGCATCCGTGGCGGTAAAGACAATGCGCGGCGTTAATCCCGCCCGGTTAAAGGCCGTATCAAGCTCAGAGCGTCCGGTGAAGCCGAAGGTGTATGTCACTAAAGGATATTGCGCCAGCTCTTCAATAGTCACCAACCCTTTCCCCGCCAGCGATGATCCGGGGTCACTACGATAGAACGGTTCCAGTGGTAGCACGGTAGCATAACCAGATCGTCATACAGGTGAAGCGCTTCTGTCGCGATGGCAAAGTCCGCGTTGCCCTTTGAAACCGCTTCAGCGATTTGCGTGGGCGAGCCCTGATGCATATGCAAAGAGACGCGCGGATAACGTTCTATAAAGCCTTAATAACGCCTGGCAGCGCATAACGCGCCTGAGTATGCGTTGTGGCAATATAAAGCGAGCCTTTATCCGGCCAGGTATGTTCACCCGCCACGGACTTAATAGCGTCAACTTTGGAGAGGACTTCCCGGGCAATACGAATGATTTCCTGCCCGGCGGGTGTCACCTGCGTGAGGTGCTTACCGCTGCGAGCGAAAATCTGGATACCTAATTCGTCCTCCAGCATACGAACCTGTTTGCTGATGCCCGGTTGCGAGGTATATAACCCCTCAGCGGTAGAAGAGACGTTGAGGTTGTGATTCACCACCTCAACGATATAACGAAGCTGCTGTAATTTCATGCCAGACCATCCGATTTAGCGCACGCGGTCAATCGCTTAAGACGATTTGATAATAAGAAAAGGGTTAACTATAACCACTATATCATTTATAGCCTGACTGTATAGTACGGAACAAAAAATAATAACAAGGTAATAAAAAAGGGCCGGAAGCCCGGCCCTTTTACAGGTAAGTTACGGTAAGGGAAGATTATTTCTTGCCTTCAACCCATTTTCCGTCGACAAAGAAGGCGGACCAGCCGGTCGCTTTCCCCTCTTTCTCAGCCGCAACGTACTGCTGTTTTGTTTTACGGCTAAAACGTACCACCGTTTTATTGCTTCAGGATCCTGCTGTGGCGCATCGGCCAGATAACGCAGTTTCTCAGGCAGACGGTCGCGGAAGCGATGCAACTCTTCCACCAGCGGCGCGCGGGTTTCACGCGATTTCGGGAAGGTGTTGGCCGCGAGGAAGACCCCGGCAGCACCGTCACGCAGCACGAAATAGGCGTCAGACTTCTCACACGGCAACTCTGGCAGCGGAACCGGATCTTCCTTCGGCGGCGCGACTTCACCGTTACGCAGAATCTTACGGGTGTTCTTACACTCGTCGTTGGTGCACGCCATGTATTTCCCGAAACGCCCCATTTTCAGGTGCATTTCCGAGCCACACTTCTCGCACTCAACGATAGGGCCGTCATAGCCTTTGATGCGGAACTCACCCTCTTCGATCTCATAACCATCACACGTTGGGTTATTCCCGCAGACGTGCAATTTGCGTTTCGATCGATCAGGTAGCTGTCCATCGCCGTGCCACATTTCTTACAACGACGTTTGGCACGCAGGGCATTGGTTTCTGCATCGTCACCTTCCAGCACGTTAAGAACTTCGTTCTCAGGTACCAGGTTGATGGTGGTTTTGCAGCGCTCTTTCGGCGATAACGCATAGCCGGAGCAACCGAGGAAGACGCCTGTTGTCGCAGTACGGATCCCCATCTTACGGCCACAGGTTGGGCAATCGATGCTGGTCAGTACCATCTGGTTAGGCAACATGCCGCCCTCTTCAGGATCTTTCTCCGCTTTTTCAAGCTGGTTGGTAAAGTCGCTGAAGAAGCTGTCGAGCACTTTCTTCCATTCCGCCTGATGGCTGGCAACCTGGTCAAGGCTGTCTTCCATCTGTGCGGTAAAGTCGTAGTTCATCAACTCGCGGAAGTGGCTTCCAGACGGTCAGTTACGATCTCACCCATTTTTTCAGCGTAGAAACGGCGGTTTTCAACACGCACATAGCCACGGTCCTGAATGGTCGAAATGATTGACGCATAGGTTGACGGACGACCAATACCGCGTTTTTCCAGCTCTTTTACCAGCGATGCTTCGCTAAAGCGCGCAGGCGGCTTGGTAAAGTGCTGAGCTGGCACAAGGTCAACCAGAGAGAGTTCATCCCCTTTGTTCACCGCCGGCAGCGTTCGGTCTTCGTCGCCTTTACGCAGTGCAGGCATGACTTCGTCCAGCCGTCGAAACGCAGGATACGGCCACGCGCTTTCAGACGGAAATCACCCGCACCAACGGTAAGCGTAGTGGAATCATACTGCGCGGGTGTCATTTGACACGCGACGAACTGGCGCCAGATAAGCTGGTACAGCTTCTGGGCGTCGGCTTCCATATCCTTCAGGGATTCCGCTAACACAGATACGTCAGAAGGACGAATGGCTTCGTGCGCTTCCTGTGAGTTCTCTTTGCTGGCGTACTGGTTAGCGCTTTCCGGCAGGTATTTCTTACCGAAATTATCACCGATATAGCCGCGCACCATGTTAACCGCATCCTGACTCAGGTTAGTCGAGTCAGTACGCATGTAGGTGATGTAACCCGCTTCATACAAGCGCTGGGCCATCATCATGGTTTTCTTCACACCATAACCCAGACGCGTGCTTGCGGCCTGTTGCAGCGTAGAAGTAATAAACGGTGCGCCAGGCTTACTGCTGGTCGGTTTATCTTCACGCTCCAGAACCTGATAGCGTGCTTTTTCCAGCAGCGCCACCGCGGCCATGGTCTGGTCACGGTTTTCAGGACGGAAAGGCTTGTCGTTCTGATGGCTCACCTGCAGCGGCAGAGCATCCCCGCCCGGCGTGGTGACATTCGCGTCGACTTCCCAGAACTCTTCTGGCACAAACGCTTTAATTTCGCGTTCACGTTCAACGACAAGACGCACGGCAACGGATTGCACACGGCCTGCGGACAGACACGGGCAATCTTTTTCCACAGCAGTGGAGACACCATGTAGCCCACAACACGGTCCATAAAGCGACGTGCCTGCTGCGCGTTTACACGGTCAATGTTCAGTTCGCCCGGCTTTTCAAACGCCTGACGAATCGCATTCTTCGTAATTTCGTTAAACACTACACGGCTGTAGCGTTTGTCATCACCACCGATAACTTCCCGCAGGTGCCACGCAATGGCTTCCCCTTCGCGGTCAAGGTCGGTTGCGAGATAGATGTGGTCTGCTTTTTCAGCAAGCTGCTTCAGCTCATTAACGACTTTTTCTTTCCCGGGCAGCACTTCGTATTGTGCATCCCAGTTGTGCCATGGGTTAACACCCATGCGGTTGACAAGCGCGCTACGTTCATCCTTTTTAGGCTTTTTAGCCCCTTTGGTGGAGGTAGAGTCTGCGCTCTTTTTGCTGGCTGAGCCACTGGTCGGCAAATCGCGGATATGACCCACGCTGGACTTAACCACGTAGTCATTACCCAGATACTTATTGATCGTTTTGGCTTTTGCCGGGGACTCAACGATGACGAGAGCTTTACCCATATTCACCTTTACCTAATTTAATTCTTCCAGGAATACGCCGCACGTTGATTTCCCTTCCACTGACGACGCGTCATTGATATTGCGACTGCGTCAGGGGATATCAACCCCTTTGTCTTGCCGAACGTCAGAGAAAAGACGCCCAGGTGATTGAGTTTTCGGGTATTTTTCTCACGCCTCATATGATTCGTGACGAATTACCGGTCGAATGTCAAGCAATTCTGTTGCCAGAATGACGAAAGCGCACACTCTACCTGATAAAATCCGTTACGCAACTTTATTAGCATGCAAAAGCAAATCACGCCAGCCAGGCTCCTGCGCCTTATCCCCTCAGATTACAGGGAAAATTTGCCCCCAAAGCGCCCTCGGCGTAGACTATTGTCACTGTTTAAGGAGTGGATTATGCACAATACGACCCAACCAATTGACCGAGTCTCTCTGCTTATCGAAGCAAACAAGCTTATCCGTGATCATGAAGATACTCTGGCGGGCATTGAAGCCACCGGCGTAGAACAGCGTAATGGCGTGCTGGTTTTCAGCGGCGAATACTTCCTTGACGAACAGGGGCTACCTACCCCGAAAAGCACCGCCGTGTTTAACATGTTTAAATACCTGGCGCATACGCTTTCAGAGAAATATCACCTGGTTGATTAATGCTAAACGTGAGGCCTGAGCCTCGCGTTTTTGTTTACAGCAACGGTTTTTGTCCGCGCTGTAGCCAGCGGAGCAACAGCCGATCGGCACTTTCTGCCGCACTGTTGGTAAAGCGATCGAGCAGACGCTTGCGCTGCGTAAAGCGCACGCCCACCAGCTCACGGCCATCCATCAGGTTCAGCAGCAGGTCATCGCTGGTGCCCACTTCATCTACCAGTCCTTTCTCCTGGGCCTGGATACCGTACCAGTGCTCCCCCGTCGCGACCTGCTCAATATCGAGCGATGGGCGCATGCGGTGCACAAAGTCTTTAAAGAGGTGGTGCGTTTCATTGAGATCTTCACGGAATTTCTGACGCCCTTCTTCCGTGTTTTCCCCCAGCAGCGTCAGAGTGCGTTTGTACTGCCCGGCCGTGTGCAGTTCAATGTCGATCTCTTTGTTTTTGAGGAAGCGGTTAAAGTTAGGGATTTGCGCAACCACACCGATTGAACCAATAATAGAAAACGGTGCCGCCACAATTTTATCCGCGACGCAGGCCATCATGTAGCCACCGCTCGCCGCGACTTTATCCACCGCAACGGTCAGCGGGATCTGTTTTTCACGCAGGCGCTGCAGCTGTGACGCAGCCAGTCCGTAACCGTGTACCACACCGCCCGGGCTTTCAAGACGCACCACCACCTGATCCTGCGGTTTTGCCACGGCAAGAACGGCAGTGACCTCTTCGCGCAAAGAAGAAACTTCATGCGCATCCATGCTGCCTTTAAAGTCGAGCACATAGACGCGTGGCTTTGCCTCATCCTGCGGTGCATTGAGCTTTGCTTTCGCTTTTGCCGCTTTGGCTTCCTGTTTATGCTTTTTCTTCTGCGCTTTAAGCCACTGCTTCTGTTGATGGCTATCGAGCAGCGACAGAGACATATCTTCCTGCATCTCTTTATACTGCTCACTCAGGCGGGTAATGCGTAACTCCCCACGCTGACGCTTACGCTGCGTCAGGTTTACAATCAGAACGGCAATCACCGCAATGGCAATCACCACCGTTGCGATTTTGGCCAAAAACAACCCATACTGAGAAAGTAATTCCACGCGTTCCACCTTGTTTAACCACGATTCTTTCACGGCAGTGTACAACAGCCCTGCCCATGCGTCTCGCTCGTGACATTACCTCTGCGAGCCTGCTTCAGGAATCCCCTCATGGGGGTTTAAATATTTGCAAATTGTTAATTTTACAGTAATGCCTCCTGTAGACTGATTGAATTCTCATGCTAATTCGGGCATAAAGCCGAAAAGTCATAAAGAAGGCGTCATTGCGTCACTGCGCGCCAGAGGAGTCCCCCGTGCATTATCAACCGCAAAAAAATCTGCTGCAAAATCGCATCATTCTGGTCACCGGTGCCAGCGACGGAATTGGTCGCGAGGCGGCCCTGACCTACGCTGACTATGGCGCGAGCGTTATTCTTATTGGTCGTAACGAAGAGAAACTGAAAAGCGTCGCGCAGGAAATAGAGGCGGCAGGCGGCATTCCGGCCCCGTGGTATACCCTCGATTTACTCACCTGCACGCCAGCGGTGTGCCAGGAGCTTGCTCACCGTATTAGCGCCCACTATCCGCGGCTGGACGGTGTCCTGCACAATGCAGGTTTGCTGGGAGAAGTCCGTCCTATGGATGAACAGGATCCCGATATCTGGCAGCAGGTGATGCAGGTCAACGTCAACGGCACGTTTTTCCTGACGCAGGCATTGCTTCCTTTATTACTTAAATCCGAGTCCGGCTCGCTGGTCTTTACCTCCTCAAGCGTAGGCCGCGAAGGTCGAGCCAACTGGGGGGCATATGCCGTCTCGAAATTCGCGACTGAAGGGATGATGCAGGTGCTGGCGGAGGAGTATCAAAGCCGCCATCTGCGCGTAAATTGCATTAACCCGGGTGGAACGCGCACCAAAATGCGCGCCAGCGCCTTCCCGTCGGAAGACCCGCAGAAACTGAAAACACCCGCAGACATTATGCCGCTCTATCTCTGGCTGATGGGCGACGACAGCCGACGTAAAACGGGGATGACCTTCGATGCCCAGCCGGGCCGTAAACCAGGGATTTCGCAATGAGTGAAGAACGTCATCAACAACGCCAGCAGCGTCTGAAGGAACAGGTCGATGCGCGCGTTGCGGCCGCACAGGACGAGCGCGGGATAATTATCGTCTTTACCGGTAACGGCAAAGGTAAAACTACCGCGGCATTTGGCACCGCCACGCGTGCTGTCGGTCACGGGCAGAAAGTGGGCGTCATTCAATTCATCAAAGGCGAATGGCCCAACGGCGAACGTAATCTGCTTGAACCGCATGGCGTTGAATTTCAGGTGATGGCGACAGGTTTTACATGGGATACGCAGAACCGGGAAACCGATACTGCAGCTTGTCTTGCAGTCTGGGAGCACGCCAAAAGAATGCTGGCAGACCCCGCCCTGAATATGGTTCTGCTGGATGAGATAACCTATATGGTGGCCTACGACTATCTCCCGCTGGATGCGGTACTGGAGGCGTTACAACAACGCCCGGCGCACCAGACGGTTATCGTCACGGGGCGTGGCTGTCATCGGGAAATACTGGAGCTTGCTGATACCGTCAGCGAACTGCGTCCGGTCAAACACGCGTTTGACGCGGGAATCAAAGCGCAAATCGGTATTGATTACTAAGAAAAAAGCCCGGTGATCTTCACCGGGCTTTTATGTTAACCGTTGTTGTTACGGCTGCCAGAGCGGCGGTTGCTGCTCACCTGGCTATGGCGTTTCACCGCACGACGGATCTGATTCGCTTCATACGACGACGATCTTTTTCCACCGCCACTTTAGAGGTGGTTTCTGGCGTCAGGCCAACCAGTTCACGCAGGTAGTTAGTCTGTGTCAGATCCAGCTCGGTATAACCACCCCGTGGCAGACTTTTGGCAGCAGGATGTCGCCATACGGACACGATCAGACGGCTCACCTGCACACCTACCGCTTCCCAAAGACGACGCACTTCGCGGTTACGGCCTTCAGTCAGGGTAACGTTGTACCACTGGTTAATGCCTTCGCCACCGGTGAATTTGATGGTTTTAAATGCCGCAGGACCGTCTTCCAGCTGAACGCCGCGTGACAGATCGCGCAGTTATTCTCATCAACCTGGCCGAAGACACGCACGGCGTATTCGCGTTCCACTTCACGGCTAGGGTGCATCAGACGGTTTGCCAGTTCACCATCAGTGGTAAACAGCAGCAGGCCGCAGGTATTCACGTCCAGACGACCCACGGCAATCCAGCGAGCGCCGCGCAGTTTAGGCAGACGGTCAAACACCGTCGGGCGACCTTCAGGGTCGTTGCGCGTACACAGCTCGCCTTCTGGCTTGTAATACGCCAGCACGCGGCAGATCTGCTCAGCGGACTCTTTCACGGAAATAAGATGACCGTCGATGCGGATCTTCAATCCCGGTACGATTTCTACGCGGTCACCCAGCGTGGCGATTTTACCGTCCACACTCACGCGACCCGCTTCAATAATGGCTTCGATTTCACGGCGTGAACCGTGGCCGGCACGCGCCAGCACTTTCTGTAACTTCTCGCTCATTGAGCTTCCTCAGGTGTCGCCTTCACAGGCGTCGAATCAGGTCAAAAGAGGGCTCAGCCCTGCTTTGATGGCCGCGTAGTATATCTGCTTACACCCTTACAAGAAAGGCTTAACATCACCCACGCCTTCACGAATCACTTCTGGCGCATCTTCGGTTAAGTCAACAACGGTGGTTGGCTGCTGACCAAGGTAGCGCCATGAATAATCAACTCGACCACCTTTTCCAGACGGTCTTTAATCTCTTCGGGATCGGATTCGGTGAACTCGCTGCCAGGCAACATTAAAGAGGTCGAAAGCATCGGCTCGCCGAGGGTTTCCAGCAGCGCCTGCGCAATCGGGTTGGACGGTACGCGCATCCCGATGGTTTTACGCTTTTCCTGTAACAGTCGGCGCGGCACTTCCTTGGTTCCTTTAAGAATAAAGGTGTAGTTGCCCGGCGTGTTATTTTTGATCAGACGAAACGCCACGTTATCGACATACGCGTAGGTCGACAGTTCAGAAAGATCGCGGCACATCAGGGTAAAGTTATGGCCGTCCGGCAGCTGACGAATGCGGCAAATGCGCTCCATCGCCCCTTTGTCTTCAATTTTACAGCCCAGCGCATAGCCAGAATCGGTCGGGTAGACAATCACGCCGCCTTTGCGAACGATCTCCACGGCCTGATTAATTAAGCGTGGCTGCGGGTTATCCGGATGAATATAGAAAAACTGACTCATACTTCCCTCTCTTCAATTTTCTGCGGCTGTTCCCAGAGCTGCCAGACGGGCTCAACGCCTGCGGGCAACCAGAGCTTGCGTCCCAGCTCGATCCACGCACAGCTGATGGAAATCCGACCCTTGCGAACCCAGCAGACCGAACTGACGCGCGTAGGTTGCGAGCTGCGCACGCTCATTGGGCGCCTGCTGACACTGGGCGACTTCCATCGCCTCACCGCCACATTCGGCAAAATGTGCCAGCAGTCTTTTCAGCCATTTAGCAGAAAGATTATACCGCCCCGGATGGGCGAGCACGGCCTTACCGCCAGAATGATGAATGACATCAATAGCTTGTTTTATTGTACACCACTGTGGCGGAACGTAACCGGTTTTCCCGCGTGCCAGATATTTTTTAAACACGTCCGCCATCGTCGTGGCTTTGCCCGCCTCAACCAGAAAACGGGCAAAATGGCCGCGCGTCACCGCCCCACCGTTTGCCAGTTTCTGTGCACCTTCCAGCGCTCCGGGAATATGCGCTTTTCCAGTCGCTCACCAATCATTTCGGCGCGTTCGTTGCGGCGCGATTTTTGTTCTTGCAAAAACGCACGCATTGCCGGATGTTCAATATCGATATTGAGGCCAACAATGTGAATTTCGTGATTTTCCCAGACGTGAATTCGACGCCGGGCACCAGATTCAGCGCCAGTCCGCTGCGGGCAATTTCGGCGCGCGCCGCGGGAATAGCATCTGTCGTATCGTGATCGGTTATCGCCAGCGTGCCAACACGCATTTCAACGGCGCGATGAACCAGGGCTTCGGGTGTCAGCAGGCCATCAGAGGCCTGAGTATGGGCTGTGTAAATCATAAAATTACGGCGTAGGTGGTATCGCTCAAAGCACTTCCCATAGCAGGTTAAAGACATCCGAAACCCCTATGATAACGGCTTGGCGCGAAATTCTGAAATCAAGGGTTGACAACTTGCCATCGAACTAGTTAACTAGTACGCAAGTTCACACGAGAAAGGTATCTGAAAATGACAGCACATTTCACTCTGCACGGTTGGTGGCGCACATCCTGATTATCGGGCAGTGTCACACGTCTGCAAAATGCAAACAGATACCCAGCCCGCGACTAAGCGGGCTTTTTTTTGAACAGAATAAATGAGAACAACATAATGCAAACAGCCAAACCACACCTCGAATTGCTGACCTGCGAGGCGGTCTATCGCCACAACCCAACCGCGCTGTTTCATCAGGTCTGCGGTGCGCGTCCGGCAACGTTGCTGCTGGAATCCGCAGATATTGACAGTAAAGACGATCTTAAGAGCCTGCTGCTGGTCGACAGCGCATTGCGCATTACCGCACTGGGTGACACTGTCACGATTAAGGCGCTCTCTGAGAACGGTGCCGCGCTGCTGCCACTGCTGGACGCCTCCCTGCCTGCGGGCATCGAGAATGAACGTCACCCGGAAGTGCGGATACTGCATTTCCCGCCGGTCAGCCAACTGCTTGACGAAGATGCACGCCTCTGTTCTTTGTCAGTCTTCGATGCCTTCCGCCTGCTGCAAAACCTGGTCTCGGTACCAGAAGATGAACGCGAAGCAATGTTCTTTGGCGGGCTGTTTGCTTACGATCTGGTCGCCGGTTTCGAAGACCTGCCGGAAACCGAACAGGGCAACCGCTGCCCTGACTACTGCTTCTACCTGGCCGAGACCCTTCTGGTGATCGACCATCAGAAAAAATACACCCGTATTCAGGCGAGTCTGTTCACGCCATCCGTGACCGAGAAAACACGTCTTGAGCAGCGCATTGCTCAGCTGCAACAGCAAATGACCGAAGCGCCACCCGCACTGCCGGTTCAGCATGTAGAGAAGATGACCTGTGAGGTTAACCAGACCGACGATCAGTACGGTGCCGTGGTGCGTCAGATGCAAAAGGCGATTCGCGCCGGGGAAATTTTCCAGGTCGTCCCGTCCCGTCGTTTCTCACTGCCCTGCCCGTCGCCGCTGGCGGCCTATGACGTGCTGAAAAAGAGCAACCCAAGCCCGTATATGTTCTTTATGCAGGACAACGAGTTCACCCTGTTTGGTGCGTCACCGGAAAGCTCCCTGAAATACGACGCCACCAGCCGCCAGATCGAGATCTACCCGATTGCCGGTACACGTCCGCGCGGGCGTCGCGCCGATGGCTCTCTGGATCGCGATCTCGACAGCCGTATCGAACTGGAAATGCGCACCGACCACAAAGAGCTCTCCGAGCACCTGATGCTGGTTGACCTGGCGCGTAACGATCTGGCCCGTATTTGTACTCCCGGCAGCCGCTATGTGGCTGACTTAACGAAAGTCGACCGTTACTCCTTCGTGATGCACCTGGTCTCCCGCGTGGTGGGTGAACTGCGCAACGACCTCGACGTGCTGCACGCCTATCGCGCCTGCATGAACATGGGCACCCTGAGCGGTGCGCCGAAAGTCCGTGCGATGCAGCTTATCGCCGCCGCGAAGGGCGTCGTCGCGGCAGCTATGGCGGTGCGGTGGGTTATTTCACCGCGCACGGTGACCTTGATACCTGCATCGTTATCCGCTCTGCCTATGTTGAAGACGGCATCGCCACCGTCCAGGCGGGCGCCGGGGTGGTTCTTGATTCTGTTCCGCAGTCTGAAGCTGACGAAACGCGCAATAAAGCTCGCGCGGTATTGCGTGCCATCGCTACCGCACACCATGCACAGGAGATTTCTGATGGCTGACATTCTGCTGCTCGATAATATCGACTCCTTTACCTATAACCTGGCAGATCAGCTACGTGCGAATGGTCACAACGTCGTTATCTATCGTAACCACGTGCCGGCGCAAACCCTGATTGAGCGTCTGGCAACCATGCAAAACCCGGTGCTGATGCTCTCTCCTGGCCCCGGCGCCCCCAGTGAGGCGGGCTGTATGCCTGAACTGCTGACCCGTATGCGCGGCAAGTTGCCTATTATCGGCATCTGCTGGGGCATCAGGCGATTGTTGAAGCCTATGGCGGATACGTCGGCCAGGCGGGTGAAATCCTGCACGGTAAAGCTCCAGCATTGAACATGACGGTCAGGCGATGTTTGCCGGGCTGCCGAATCCGCTGCCGGTGGCGCGCTACCACTCGCTGGTCGGCAGCAACATCCCGGCTGGCCTGACCATTAACGCCTCGTTCGAAGGCATGGTGATGGCCGTACGTCACGATACCGATCGTGTCTGTGGAATGCAGTTCCATCCGGAGTCAATCCTCACCTCTCACGGCGCGCGTCTGCTGGAACAGACCCTGGATTGGGCGCTGCAGAAACTGGAACAGACCAACACCCTGCAACCTTGTTCTGGAAAAATTGTATCAGGCACAGACCCTGAGCCAGCAGGAGAGCCACCAGCTCTTCTCCGACCGTGGTTCGCGGTGAACTGAAGCCTGAACAACTGGCGGCCGCACTGGTGAGCATGAAGTTCGCGGTGAAGCCGCAGGAAATTGCCGGTGCGGCAACGGCGCTGCTGGAAAATGCCGCCCCGTTCCCCCGCCCGGACTACATGTTTGCGGATATCGTCGGTACCGTGGTGACGGTAGCAACAGCATCAATATCTCCACCGCCAGCGCCTTCGTGGCGGCTGCCTGTGGTTTGAAAGTGGCGAAGCACGGTAACCGCAGCGTCTCCAGCCGGTCGGGATCGTCAGACCTGCTGGCCGCATTCGGCATCAATCTCGAGATGAACGCCGAACGTTCGCGTGAAGCCCTGGACGACCTGGGCGTCTGCTTCCTGTTTGCGCCGAAATATCACACCGGTTTCCGCCATGCGATGCCGGTTCGCCAGCAGCTTAAAACCCGCACGCTGTTTAACGTGCTCGGCCCGCTGATCAACCCGGCCCATCCGCCGCTGGCGCTGATTGGCGTCTACAGCCGGAGCTGGTTCTGCCGATTGCAGAGACCCTGCGCGTGCTGGGTTATCAACGTGCCGCGGTGGTTCACAGTGGGGAATGGATGAAGTGTCGCTGCATGCGCCAACGCTTGTGGCCGAACTTCGCGACGGTGAAATCCTGAGCTATCAGCTGGAGGCGAGCGACTTTGGTTTAACGCCTTACCATCAGGAAGCGCTGGCGGGCGGCACGCCTGAAGAAAACCGTGACATTCTGACGCGCTTATTACAAGGTAAAGGAGAGGTCGCCCACGAGGCCGCCGTGGCTGCCAACGTTGCGATGCTGATGCGTTTGCACGGCGAGGAAGACCTCAAAGCCAACGCACAAAAAGTTCTGAACGTACTGCGCTCAGGTGCAGCTTACGATCGCGTTACCGCACTTGCGGCAAGAGGGTAAAGAATGCAGACCGTTTTAGCGAAAATCGTTGCCGATAAGCCATCTGGGTGGAAGCACGTAAAGCACAGCAGCCGCTGGCCAGCTTCCAGAATGACGTTGTCCCGAGCAGCCGTCGTTTCTATGATGCTCTGCAGGGCGCACGCACCGCGTTTATTCTCGAGTGCAAAAAAGCGTCCCCGTCGAAAGGCGTTATCCGTGACGATTTCGATCCGGCGCGAATTGCCGGTATCTACAAACATCATGCGTCAGCCATCTCCGTGCTGACGGATGAGAAGTATTTCCAGGGCAGCTCGATTTCCTGCCCGTTGTCAGCGGGATCGCGCCACAACCGATCCTGTGCAAAGACTTTATTATCGACCCGTATCAGATCTGGCTGGCTCGCTTTTACCAGGCCGATGCCTGCCTGCTGATGCTCTCAGTGCTGGATGACGAACAGTATCGCCAGCTCGCTGCGGTCGCGCACAGTCTGAACATGGGCGTGCTGACCGAAGTGAGCAACGAAGAGGAGCTGGAACGCGCCATTGCGCTGAAAGCCAAAGTGGTCGGCATCAACAACCGCGATCTTGCGTGACCTGTCGATTGACTGAACCGCACGCGCCAGCTGGCGCCGCGTCTGGGCTCTGGCGTCACCGTGATCAGTGAATCCGGTATTAACAGCTACGCTCAGGTCCGCGAGCTGAGCCATTTCGCCAACGGTTTCCTGATTGGTTCTGCAATGATGGAACATGACGATCTCAATGCCGCGGTGCGCCGCGTACTGTTGGGTGAAAACAAAGTGTGCGGCTTGACCCGTGAAGAGGATGCCCTGGCCGCGTATGAAGCCGGTGCGATTTACGGCGGGCTGATTTTTGTCGCCTCCTCCCTCGCGTGGTGACCGAAGCGCAGGCGCGTCAGGTGATGACGGCAGCGCCACTCAGCTATGTGGGGGTCTTTCGCAACGCAGATATCGCCGACGTGGTAGCAAAAGCCGAAGCGTTATCTCTGCATGCGGTGCAGCTTCATGGCAACGAAGATCAGGCCTATATCGATGCCCTGCGCAGCGCACTGGCACCTCAGGTGCAAATCTGGAAAGCGCAGAGCGTGGGCGACAGGTTGCCTGAGCGTAACCTGAATCATGTTGATAAATACGTACTCGATAATGGCCAGGGCGGCACGGGACAGCGTTTTGACTGGTCCCTGTTGCACGGCGAAGTGCTGGACAATGTTTTGCTGGCGGGTGGACTTAGCCCGGATAACTGCGTGGAAGCCGCCAAAGCGGGCTGCGCGGGCCTCGATTTCAATTCAGGCGTAGAGTCGCAACCGGGCATCAAAGATGCCAGTAAGCTGGCCTCGGTATTTAAAACTCTGCGTGCATATTAAGGAAGAGAAGATGACGACATTACTAAACCCCTATTTTGGTGAGTTCGGCGGGATGTACGTCCCGCAAATCCTGATGCCCGCCCTGCGCCAGCTGGAAGAAGCTTTCGTGAGCGCGCAGAAAGACCCGGCGTTTCAGGCTGAGTTTACCGACCTGCTGAAAAACTACGCCGGCCGTCCAACGGCCCTGACGAAATGCCGTAACCTGACCGAAGGCACCAAAACCACGCTGTATCTTAAGCGTGAAGATTTGCTGCACGGCGGTGCGCATAAAACCAACCAGGTGTTGGGTCAGGCGCTGCTTGCAAAACGGATGGGTAAAACCGAAATCATCGCTGAAACTGGCGCAGGCCAGCACGGGGTGGCATCAGCCCTTGCCAGCGCCCTTCTCGGTCTGAAATGCCGCATTTACATGGGCGCAAAAGACGTTGAGCGCCAGTCGCCTAACGTATTCCGTATGCGTCTGATGGGCGCAGAAGTGATCCCGGTGCACAGCGGCTCCGCGACGCTGAAGGATGCGTGTAACGAAGCGCTGCGCGACTGGTCTGGCAGCTATGAAACCGCACACTATATGCTCGGCACCGCTGCGGCCCGCACCCGTTCCCGACGATTGTGCGTGAATTCCAGCGCATGATTGGCGAAGAGACCAAAGCGCAGATCCTGGAAAAAGAGGGTCGCCTGCCGGATGCGGTGATCGCCTGCGTTGGCGGTGGCTCTAACGCTATCGGCATGTTCGCTGATTTCATCGACGAAACCAGCGTCGGCTGATTGGCGTTGAACCTGCAGGCCACGGGATTGAAACCGGTGAGCACGGCGCACCGTTGAAACATGGTCGCGTCGGGATCTACTTCGGTATGAAAGCGCCGATGATGCAGACCGATGACGGCCAGATTGAAGAGTCATACTCTATCTCGGCAGGCTGGATTTCCCTTCCGTTGGGCCTCAGCATGCCTTCCTGAACAGCACCGGTCGTGCAGACTACGTTTCCATTACCGATGACGAAGCCTGGAGGCGTTTAAAAACGCTCTGTCGCCACGAAGGGATCATTCCTGCCCTGGAGTCCTCTCACGCCCTGGCGCATGCGCTGAAAATGTGAAAGAGAACCCGGAAAAAGAGCAAACTGCTGGTGGTTAAA
>ENA-OQHY01000692-OQHY01000692.1-human-gut-metagenome-genome-assembly--contig:-NODE-692-length-17998-cov-7.273124_pt1 | contig 17998 bp, 22 predicted proteins | sample MGYA00242570_ERZ504733 | MGnify/ENA primary metagenome ERZ504733 (study PRJEB26092, sample SAMD00036219) | human gut metagenome | host: Homo sapiens | study: EMG produced TPA metagenomics assembly of... | reverse complement strand
GCCATAGAGTCACTTCCGCCGGACACTCCTGCCAGGACCACATCATTTTTTCCGATCATCCTGTTTTGCTTTATATAAGCAAGAATTTCTCTTTCCATTTTTATCCTGATTTCCTTTTCTATCTTAGAGCGTGTCTGAAAAATCATTCCCGCAATCTGCACGCCCCACTTGCGGGATATTTCACCCGAATTCAGTTGCCGTAGCCCACTACGGCGCCTCATCCGGGCAAAATATCCCACAAATTGTGACGCACATCTTGCAGAAAGCCTTTTTCAGACACGCTCTAACTTATCGCAATTCTCATGTTTAAAATATACCACGATTCCTATATCACTTCAATGATTTATGATTATAATCACAATTTTTTTCAGGTATTCACATTTATTTTTTTTAGGTCTCTTTTTATTTCCTTTTTTTTATGATAGAATATAGAAAATGTGCAGTTTCCATGTGTCTGCACTGAACGTTTTGACGGATAAATTCATCCGCTTTACTACATACTCATAATCGAATGACTGTTACTGCTCAGACTATAGAAGCCCCTGCCTGATTCGGTTATGATCCGTTTAAAAGTTATATTAATTAGGAGGAAATCAAATGGGACGACTTACTGTGTTAAAACAAATCGCTGCTGATCTTGCTTCTCAATTCGGACCTGACTGTGAAGTGGTAATCCATGATCTGAAAACTTCGGAGCCGGAACATTCCATCGTCTACATCGTAAATGGTCATGTTACAAACAGAGATATCGGAGACGGACCATCCAATGCTGTTTTTGATGCGATCCGCAATCAGGAAAAAGGAGCAACCCCCGAAGACCATACCGGTTATCTGATGAAAACAGCAGACGGCAAGATCCTGAAGTGCAGCACTTCCTACATTCATGATGACGATGGTACCCTTCATTATGTTTTCGGAATCAATTATGACATTACCAAGCTTACTATGATCGAATCTGCCTTCATTCTCTTGTCACTCCGGAAAATAAGGAAGAGAAGCCCAAAGAGATCACTCATAATGTCAATGATCTTCTTGATCATCTGATCGAAGAATCTGTAGCTCTGGTAGGCAAACCTGTTCCTTTAATGAATAAGGAGGATAAGGTTACTGCTATTCAGTTCTTAAATGATGCAGGTGCTTTCCTTATTACCAAATCCGGAGATAAGGTTGCAAATTATTTCGGAATCTCCAAATATACATTGTACAGTTATATTGATGTAAATAAGTAAAAACAGGAAAGAATGATATAAAAACAGACCTGCATGGTACTTCTCCATCAGGTCTGTTTTTCTTCTGTTTTTCTTTTTTCATCCAGCGCCGGTATATCGTTAAATATGCTCTCTCTTTCATCTCCTTCCTCGTATGTTTTTTCGATATTCCTTTATAGACTGATTATAACACAGAACAACAGCATTTTTCTCTTTCACGCGAACAGTAATTATATGGCGTGAATGGTATGGAAAAAGGTTGTCTTTAAATTTGAAATCTTTTATACTTGATATATATACAACATTTTGATGATAAATTTTATTAATCCTTATCAGACGGAGGTGCTGTTATGTCTGAACAGATTTTATCTGCTGTTCATGGTGTCACTACCATGCTCTTTGGAATTTACTGTTCTGCATTTTTTCTTGGGATCAAACCGATCAGAAAAAATATCCTGACTATGTTTCTGTTATTTTCAGGGCAGGGACTGTTATATGTAATTGATCTGGCATTATTTGGGGAAACTCTTGCAAATATGTCCTATCCTCTGATCGTACATTTTCCATTGGTTTTATTCCTCTCCGTTCATTATAAGTATCCTCTGATTTCTTCCGCTGTTTCTGTCTTTTCTGCCTATCTGTGTTGCCAGATAAGCAACTGGACCGGATTATTCGCTTTGGCAATAACAGGATTACAGTGGTGTTATTATTCTGTACGGATCTTAACAACAACCTTAACTTTTGTCCTTCTTTATCGATATGTATTTCGATCTACAAAAACAATTTTTACAAAGAATGCACGTGAGCTTTCCATCATCGGTTTCCTGCCATTTGTATATTACGTTTTTGATTATGCTTTCACCAAATTTTCAACTTTACTTTATTCCGGAAATAAAGCAGTTGTTGATTCATGGGATTTGCATTCTGCATTGCCTACCTGGTATTTCTCATCATCTACTTTCAGGAATATGAGAATAAACAGGAGATAACGCAGTACAGCAATCTTCGTGAAATGCAGCTTCAATCCATGCAAAACGAAATTGAACAGGTAAAGATCAGCAGCCAGAAACTGGCGATCCTGCGGCATGATATGCGCCACCATCTGAGTATTATTCTGACTCAGCTGCAAAATGGACATCCGGACAAAGCACAGGAATACATCCATGAAATTAATTCTGCGTATGACGATACAATCATCGCTGCCTATTCCGGAAATGAGATGCTGAACTCTGTGCTTTCCATTTATCATTCCCGTTTCACAGACAGAGGATTGTCTCTTATATGCAATGTTTCTACAGGAAAAGAACTTCCATGTTCCGATCTGTCCTTCTGTACAATCCTGTCCAATGCGCTGGAAAACTCCATGCATGCACTGGAGCAGCTGGAATCACCTTCAAAATGGGCCCGGCTTACTCTTTCGCAGAAAAAGAATCACATTCTTTTCCAACTGGAAAATCCCGTAGAAAAGATTCCGACATTTGTAGATGGAGTTCCGGTTTCTATCAGAAACGGGCATGGAATCGGTGTCAGGAGTATTATTTATTATGTGGAACAATTGCATGGACAGTGTCATTTTTCTATCGTGGACCATTGCTTTGTCCTGCGAATTATCATCTGACACAGAATTTCCACTGCCGGATACAATACATAACATTTATTCACTCACAGAAAGGTTTTGATAAAAATTATGAATATTGCAATTTGTGATGATGAAATACTCTTTACCCGGGAATTAAGTTCACTTCTGACTCACTGGGCGGAAAAAAATGATTTTTCACTTACCCTGTATCCATATTCCAACGGTGATGATCTGTTAACAGCTCTCCGGACAATTCCGGTAGATCTGATCTTTCTCGACATCATCATGCCATTATTAAACGGCATAGATACAGCAAGAGAAATACGCAGCATGGGACTGACTGTTCCTGTGATTTTTCTGACTTCTTCCAGAGAATTTGCCCTGGATTCCTATGATGTAAAAGCTTTTCATTATCTTTTAAAACCAGTAAATACTCTGAAACTTTTTTCTGTTATGGATGATTTTTTTAAAACCTATCATGTTCCGGCGGAAACTTTCATCGCACATACTACAGACGGATTCTGCTCAATTACGCTCAATGATGTAGATTATCTGGAAGCTCAGAATAAACAGGTTCTGGTCTGCCTTTCAAATGGAACTACTTTAAAAATCCGCGAATTATTTACAAAGTGTGAAGGGGTCTTTACTCCGGCAAAAGGATTCTTTAAATGTCACCGAAGCTATATTGTAAACCTGTCCCACATAAAACAGTTCACAAGAACTATGGTCACTACCGGCATTTCCTCTGTCCCTATTTCCAGAAATAACTATTCTGCATTCAAAGATGCCTATTTTTCATATATGTTTGATTCTAACTCCGGTTAATCCGATAATTACAGCATTTGCGAGTTACCGTTCCATTTCATGTGCCTGTTTGTAGATTTCACAGGCAGCATAATTCACACATCTGTCATGTGCACAATCCATAAATGTGAGGGTTCTTTTATCTCCTTCCATCGTATATTCGCAGCAGACAGTCTGCCCTCCATTACATGTTCTGCAAAATCCCGAAATAAACTCTTCTTCTATCTCCATTTTATCCCTCCTCAATTTTCCTTATGTCTCATTATCGTTCCGAAAAACAAAAATACAGGCAACAATATATTCGTTACTGTTCACAAATATTTTTATTTATTCGTCCGTTTTTTGTTGCATTTTACAACAAACAGATTTATAATCAGTATAACATAGAAATGTGCGGAAACACTATAACAAACATAAAATAATCGTAACTGTTCAGTACTTTCACAGTTACGAGTCAAAATCCATTTAAAATCGCCTTCGGCGATGGGATTTTGACTTGTATGTCTCGGGATTTTGGCATGTTCATGCCAAAACACCTCGCGGGATAGTAGACTGCTGAATAGTTACAAATAATCAAAAAAGAGGGAAAATGTCATGAACAAAGAACTTTATAATGAGGCAATACGCTCCGGTATCCTGTCACGCAAACTGATCGAACAGTTGATGGAAAGTATGAATTACAGCAGTATCTCTTTTATCAACTGGACTGTAGAGGTACTTAAGATTATTAAAACACGTCTGGAACGCGGAGATAAAATCACAGACGAAGTATCCGGAATCACTTATGATATAAAATCTTTCCGAAATTTTGTAAGTACCAATTTTTCTTCCTATATTACAAGTCAGGTCTTTGACGCTCCCGATAAGGCAGAGAAAGTATATTTTTCTCTGGAAGCCACCGAAGACGGACATGCCTACAATATGGTTATGGCAAGTTCATCAAAGAACAAAACATATAAGTGGATTTCCAGTCTCAGCGAACGCTTTTCATTAGTGGAGATGATCGCTACCGGAATTGTATATCTTAAAGATAACAGGACAGATACATATCAGCCATTTATTTCCGGAAATGGTAAGTACTGCAGATATGACGTAGAAAAAGGACAGATTGTCGAATTATAAACCGCTGAGATTGATTTGCATCTTGTTATATTATGCATAATCTTAAAAATTACTGCATACAGAACAAACAACAATCATTGAGTCAGTACATATCCAAAAATCCCCTGCCATTCAGCAGGGGATTTCAATTTAATCATATTCAGATTAGTTGTTGATAAGTTTGTCTTCGCCATTCCAGCTGTAAAGTTTACGGATTTCTTCGCCAACTTTCTCAGACTGATGCTCAGAAGCTTTCTTTCTCATAGCTTTGAAGTGAACCTGTGCACCTGCATCAGACATATCAAGTAAGAAGTCTTTTGCAAATGTACCATCCTGGATATCAGAAAGAATTTTCTTCATAGCTTTCTTTGTATCTTCTGTGATGATCTTAGGTCCTGTGATGTAGTCGCCATATTCAGCAGTATTGGAGATAGAATATCTCATTCCTGCGAATCCTGACTGATAGATCAGGTCTACGATCAGTTTCATTTCATGAATACATTCAAAGTATGCATTTCTTGGGTCATAACCAGCTTCAACAAGTGTTTCGAAACCAGCCTGCATAAGTGCGCAAACACCACCGCAAAGTACAGCCTGCTCACCAAAGAGGTCTGTCTCTGTCTCTACACGGAATGTAGTTTCAAGAAGACCAGCTCTTGCTCCGCCGATTCCAAGACCATATGCCAGTGCAAGATCCTGAGCTTTTCCTGTGTAATCCTGCTCTACAGCGATAAGACAAGGTGTTCCTTTTCCAGCCTGATACTCACTTCTTACTGTGTGACCAGGTGCTTTAGGAGCGATCATTGTAACGTCAACATTCTTTGGTGGTTTGATGCATCCGAAATGGATATTGAAACCATGAGCAAACATTAACATGTTGCCTTCTTCAAGGTTTGGCTCGATGGATTCTTTGTAAAGTTTAGCCTGTAATTCATCATTGATAAGAATCATGATGATATCTGCCTGTTTAGCTGCTTCAGCTGCTGTATATACCTTAAAGCCCTGCTCTTCAGCTCTCTTCCAGGATTTGCTGCCTTCATAAAGACCGATAATGACATCACATCCGGAATCCTTTAAGTTCAGAGCATGTGCATGTCCCTGGCTTCCGTATCCAATAATTGCAATTTTTTACCATCCAGTAAGCTTAAATTACAATCTTCCTGATAAAAAATCTTGTTAGCCATTTTATTTTCCTCCTGCTAATCGTAAAAAAATTTATCGTTAAGGGATGCTCCCCTAGCAAACTATAATATGTACTGTTTCTGAGATATTTTTCAATTTCCTGCGTTCCGAAAAGCCTTCCGGTCTTTCATCAGAAATAGGTTACATCCTGCGAACCTCTTGATAAACCGGTCATTCCTGTACGTGCAAGTTCGAGAATCTCGTAATCACCCATCAGCTCAAGAAATGCTTCCAATTTATTATGGTTGCCTGTCATCTCCAATATCATGGAATCCACACTTACGTCTGCAACTTTCGCATGGAAAACATCCGCTATGGAAATGAGTCCCTGTCTCTGCTCCGGTTTCGCAGCCACCTTGATCATCATTAATTCATGGCATACGCTGTTGTCCGGCTCCAGGATCTTAATATCTCTTACATCTACAAGCTTGGCAAGCTGATTCGTGATCTGCTCCAGAATCAGTTCATCCCCGCTGCACACAACGGTAATTCTGGAAAAACGCTCGTCCGCTGTTACACCTCCGGTAATGCTGTCGATGTTATAGCCTCTGCGGCTGAATAATCCAGATACTCTGGTTGTTACACCTGCAGTATTATCTACTAACAGGGATAATACTCTTTTCTGCATGTCCCACCTGCTTTCAACGTGTACATTTTCACCACGTTAATATAATAAATAGCTCGTATGGTTACCATTATATCAATAATCGTGATTTTGTCAATAAATTTTTCACACAAAAACAAATGTCTTTCTGTGACAGTTTTTGTAAAAATATCGAAATAACTGCCTATATCAGATATTTATTTCTGAACTCTTCGATCATTTTCGGTTTCAGATAAAATACGGTCTGGAAAAACTTTTCCATAGAACCATATGTCTTTTTCACTGTTTCAAAAACAGCAGCCAGATACTCCTCTTTTACATTATATATAATTGGAAGCTTCTCGGTCATTTTCTCATCTGCCTCCGGCCAGGTCTGTACAAGTCTCTGCATATATACCAGTTTGGGCTCCATATAACGGTTTGTGCGCAGATAGTCTTCATATATCACATCTTCCTCCACCCCCAGCAGACTGAGCAGAAAAGCAGTCCCGATCCCTGTACGGTCCTTTCCAGTTCCGCAATGCCACAAAACAGCACCTTTTTCCTGCCTGAAAAGAATATCGATAAACTTCGCATACTGTTTCAACACCAGCTGATCCATGCATAAATTCCTGTACTGTCTGATCATATATTCTTCCATATCATCCGGGAGTCCTGCAAGCATTTTCACAAACTGTTCTCTGTTGCTGATAACCTGCACATCCTCATCCACAACCGGTACATGGTAGTATTCTACTTCTGCTATAATAGTATCCGGTTTACATTTTCTCTCTTCTGCCGAACGCAGGTCGATCACCGTCTTCAGATTGTATTCTTCTCTAAGTCTGTTCTTATCGCTCTCTGAAATGTGATAAAGTTCCCCGCTTCTCAGAAGCCTCCTCGGCAGGATGTGTCTGTCATCAGCTGTAACGATCGCACCCAGATCTCTGGTATTCGGCAGACTATGAAGAGATATCCTGCCGCCCTTCGGGAAACCTGTTGCCATATCCGGGTTTAATATCTTAAGAATGCGGATACACTCATGAATCTCTTTTTCTGTCATATCGAACTTGTATCTCTTCTTACGTCTGGTAACAATTACAAGATAATTTACACTCAGCTGTCTGTCATCACCTTCATCTGCTCCCTCTTTTCGCATATATGCCCATACAATGTCTTTACATGGAAGATTGTTTATCATCATATGTCTGGTAAAAACCAGAAATCCATCTTCTATTCTTATCTTTCCATACTTCATGATCCACCACTCCACTGTCTGCAATTTTATTACTGTTCACTCCGCTCTTAGAGCGTGTCTGAAAAATCATTCCCGCAATCTGCAAGGCATACTGAACAGCAACCATTTTTTTCAGAATAACACAGAAATCGGAATTTGACAATTCCTGTCAAACGTTTATAATCATGGTGTTATTGTGATATAGCAGTCACATTATGAACCGTACTTTTTGTACAGAAATCATTTTTTGAAAGGATTTATGAAAATGGAAAATCTTATTTTCTGTCTTAATGCTACAATCCCGATTTTTCTCACCCTGATGCTCGGGCTCTTTTTTCGGAAGATCGGACTCTTTGATGACACCTTTGTCAGCCGTCTGAATAAGTTCGTATTTAATGCAGCTCTGCCTGCGCTTTTGTTTCTGGATATTGCAAAGTCAGATTTCTACAGTGTATGGAATACGAAATTTGTATTGTTCTGCTTCTTTGTCACACTGATCAGTATCGGAATTTCCACAGGACTTTCCTATCTGCTGAAACCGCGAAATATCCAGGGCGAATTTATCCAGGCTTCTTACCGGAGCAGCGCTGCGATCCTTGGAATTGCAATTATCCAGAATCTTTACGGAAACGCAGGAATGGCACCGCTTATGATCATCGGAAGTGTGCCGCTTTATAATGTGATGGCAGTTATAACACTGTCACTGTTCGCTCCTGGCGGCGGTAAACTTGATACCGCAAAGCTTATCCGAACCCTGAAAGGAATCGCCACAAACCCTATTATCCTTGGTATCCTGACAGGTATGGTATGGTCGCTGCTTCATCTGCCAATGCCAACAATTCTGAATACTGCCGTAGATAATCTCGGAAAAACAGCGACTCCTCTTGGGCTGATGGCCATGGGTGGCGCACTGAAATTCGGCAAGGCATTCGCAAGGCCGAAACCACTGATCGCATGTAGCTTTCTGAAGCTTGTGGGATATGAAGCTGTATTTCTTCCACTGGCTGTGCTTCTGGGATTTTCCCATGATATGCTGGTTGCGATCATTATCATGCTTGGCTCTGCCACTACTGTAAGCTGTTATATCATGGCCAAAAACATGGATTATGACGGCGATTTTACTTCCGGTGTGGTTATGACTACCACTCTGTTAAGCTCCTTTACCATGACAATCTGGCTCTATATATGCAAAAGCCTGGGACTGATCTGAGCCCAGGCTTTTTATGTTTATATCAGCTTCAGATATTCCAGTCCGTTTCTGATTCCATAATGGAACATATCCTGTGTAATATGATCAGCCAGAGCTTTTATTTTCTCCGAACCATTTCCCATGGCAACCTTCACCGCCGCATATTCAAACATGGCGAGATCATTATTGCTGTCTCCAAACACAATGGTATCCTCCCACGGAATATCAAAGAGTCTGCACACTGCCGAGATCCCCACTGCCTTGTTAAAGCCCTTTGGGACAAGTTCAATGGTAGTTCCCGCAATCCCGGAACCACTCTCATGACGGATAATGTCATAATACTCACTCAGTTCCCTGCAGGCAGCTTCTGCATCACAGCCTTTTATCATCTTTGCACTGATCTTATTAATGCGCATACAGTCTTCATTTCCCCTGATGGGACGCCATTTAGATCCTAAAGATTCTGTAATCAGATCCGTATACCAGTTCACATCTGTATTATATTCATCCTTATCATAATACATGAAATCTGCACCTTCCATAACCGGGACCAGACCATATCTGCGCAGGATTTCCACTGATTTTTTTGCAACTTCCGGGGGCATCTCTTTATTAAAAAGACGTTCTCCATCCTTTTCAATGGTAGCCCCGCAGGCACTGATCATACCGGTAAACGGAAGCTCTTCCAGATACCGGGAAACAAAGGCCCTGCTCCTGCCTGTGCAAAGCCATGCGTCATGACCGTTTTCTCTTAATTTCTTCAATGCCTCCTTTGTGCTCTGGGGTACACCCTTTTCCATATCGCAGAGTGTTCCGTCTGCATCAAAAAACACTGCTTTTCTGTTCACTTTCTTATCTCCTGATTTTTATATTTACGTTTATCTTCCAGTGTGCCGACAAGCTATGCAAAAAATACTGTCGCTGCCTTAACCAGGCTCTCTGTATCTTTCGCACCTGTTGTTTCATATACAGAATGCATGGCAAGCTGTGCCAGACCGATATCCACTGTTTTCACAGGAACCTGGGTATTGGAAATATTTCCCAGCGTGGAACCGCCTGCCATATCTGAACGGTTTACAAAGGTCTGGTACGGCACCTTTGCCCTGTCACAGATATCCTTGAAAATTGCAGCGGACACTCCGTCTGTACAATATTTCTGGTTTGCATTGTACTTGATCACGATTCCCCCGTTCAGCACCGGACGGTTTACCGGATCCGTCTTATCCGTATAGTTTGGATGGAGAGCATGGGCATTATCTGCAGAAATCATAAAACTGTCTGCAAGTGCCATATAATATTCCTCCTGAGTGCGTCCCAGTCCCATATTGATCCGCATCAGAGTATCCTTAAGGAATGTGGAGGCAGCCCCCTGTCTTGTACTGCTTCCCACTTCTTCATTATCCAGCACACAATGTACAGAAATGCTTTCTTCACGATTTCCCTGCAGGAATCCCTCCATAGAAGCGAATGCACACTGCAGATCATCCAGTCTGGGTGCAGAGACAAATTCCTCATTTACTCCCCACAGAGTACCCGGAGTTCTGTCATAAAGAAACAGATCATGTCCCAGAATATCTTCTGTCTTTACTTCTGCGGCCTCAGCCACAGTTTCCATAAATCTGCCCTTTCCTTCCTTATCGCTGAAAAGAGGCAGCATATCCTTCTGCACATTATATTTATATCCGTCATTTACTTCCCTGTTCATATGAATGGCAAGATTGGGAATGACCAGCAGATCTCTGTCCACAGTCACCATCTTCTCTCTGATTTTTCCATCCTGACGGACGATCAGCCTTCCTGCCACTGACAGAGGTCTGTCAAACCATGGAGACAGAATCATTCCACCGTAACGCTCCACATTCAGTTTGATATAAGCATTCTCCACCTCTATCTCAGGATTCTCCTTGATCTTAAGAGAAGGGGAATCACTGTGGCTTGCCATAATATGAAACTTCCACACAGCTTCTGCGGAATGGAAAAAGCTATGATCGCAGAATGATTTCTGGTCACATAATAATTTCCGCCTTTTTTAAGCTTCCAGTGATCCTCCTCTTTCAATTCTTCAAAGCCTTCTTTGTCAAGCCTTTTGGTCATCTCCGTCACTGCCTGAAATGCAGTGGGGCTTTTCTCTATGAATTTCAGTAACTTCTTTGCTGTTTTTCTGTACATAGTTCGATTCTCCATTTGAATGATTTGAATGATTATGAAATGATACCTGATTTATACTATTTTTTATTATAATCAGTCTGTCCTGGTAATAAAAACAGCAGTCATTATTTCCATAAGAAATATGTGCTGCTGTTTTTATATCAGTCTTTAATGATCAGAGCCATAAAAACCAGATCTGTATTTCCTGTATTCGCAAGTGCATGTCCATGATTGTCCGGTGTGAATGTAATATCTCCTGCTTTTACCGGGCGATAGGTACCGTTGTCATTGTATTCGCCCTGTCCCTGTAAAATATAGTAGGTTTCACTTTCTCCATGATGTTCATGATATCCCAGTGAACATCCCGGCTCCAGGGTTACCTGTGCATACAGTCCACATTTACCGTTCAACTGCTCTGCGTCAAGGATTTCTTTGATGATTACGTGACCATTTCCACCTGCCATGTGTTCTTCGCGTCTGATTTTCATAATTTTTTGCCCTCCTGTAGGTGTTTTCTCTTTTATAGAATTTCCATTGAATATATCATAGCACTGTTTGTAAAAAATAGCAAAGTAAATATCAATGGAACATTCAGAAAGATATCGTTACTGTTCACTCCGTTCACAGTAACGTAGCCAAAATCCCGAGACATTTATTTTGCAGTATTTTCAGATTTGTTCAGAAGGCTGTCCAGAAGCTGTGAAATGGTCTGATTTAATACAGGATGTCGCAGATACGGAGCAATCTGATTCATGGGTACAAGAACGAAATCTCGGTTGTGCAGATCAATATGAGGAATATGAAGATCTGGCATATCAATGATTTCCTGATCATAAAACAGGATATCCAGATCCAGTGTCCTCGGTCCCCAGTGAATGATACGTTCCCTGTTTGCCGCCTGTTCTAACTGATGCAGTCGCACAAGCAATTCCTCAGGAGTAAGAAGTGTCCGCATTTTCAGAACTCCATTTAAAAATTCATCCTGATCAGTAACTCCGTAAGGTTCTGTGATAAGATAATCGGAAATTGCCTCTATACGGCATCCTTTTGTCTCTGCCAGACCACGGATCCCATTATCTATATACATCTTTTTATCACCCATATTAGAGCCAAAAGCAATATAAGCAGTATGCCATTTCCGTGTAATTTCCACAGATACGGTTTTCAGAGGAAGACCAACCGGTGCCCACGGCTTTTCGATCTTCAGAGTGATTTTTTCAAGTCCGGAAAGAGAGCAAAGAAGCATTTCTGCAAGATTCTCTGCAAGAGATTCCAGAAGTTTATAAGTATGTTTTCTGGTGAAATCAGTGATCATATGGCTGACTTCGCCATAGTTTATGGAGGCAGACAACTCATCGGTTAATCCCGCCAGACGTGTTCTGGTAAAAAGCGTGGCAGAAATAACAAATTTCTGTCCCAGAACATTTTCCTCGGGATATACACCATGGTTTGCAAAAACCTCCAGCTCTTTAATTTCTATTTTATCTAATCTGGTCTCATCCATAACAGCAAATCCTTTCTGTATGTTATTTATATTTACCATCTGTTTTGTGCCAGTAATTTATCTGCGTCCCAGGATTGCTTCTGTCATCTGGATCACACGCTTGTTTTCTTTAACATCGTGGACACGGACAAAAGAGCATCCCTTCATTACGCCAATTACACTGGTAGCCAAAGTCCCCTCCACGCGCTGATCTACAGGAAGATCCAGTGCCAGTCCGATCATGGATTTGCGGGATGTACCAAGGAGAACCGGAAATCCCAGATTCTGAAAAAGCTCCAGGTGATTCATTGCTTCCAGATTCATTTCAAATGTTTTTCCAAAACCAATTCCCGGGTCAAGCATGATTTTTTCATCTTTAATGCCAGCCTGTCTTGCAAGATTGACACATTCCTGTGTTTCGGCGAGCATATCAATAAGAAAGTTTTGATATTCTGTATTAGATTTGTTGTGCATCAGACAACAGGCCACATCATATTTTGCGATCACAGCTGCCATTTTCGGATCATATTTTAATCCCCAGATATCGTTAACCAGGTCAGCTCCTGCCTGAATAGAACTTTCAGCAACACTGCTCTTAAAAGTATCTACAGAAACAGGAATGTCAAAATGTTTTTTGACCGCTTCAATAACAGGAAGAACTCTCTGTGCTTCCTCATCAGCACTGACAGGAGTATGACCGGGACGTGTAGATTCGCCTCCGATATCAATAATATCTGCACCATCAGCAAGCATTGCCTCTGTATGTTTCAAAGCTTCATCCATATGATTCCATTTGCCGCCGTCCGAAAAGGAATCAGGAGTAACATTTAAAATTCCCATTATGTAAGTATGATTCTTAGTGTCAAAAAAACGGTTTCCAATTTTCATGAGCAAAGCCCATCCTTTCTTTTGTGCTTATAAAGAAGATCAGTATTCAATTTTCATATTTTTTTTATCATCAGACCAATAGCATTCAGAAGCTGCGGAACATAAAAAACAATTTCTGGACTGCTTATCCGCTTTATAAAGAAGTGCTGCCAGCATACTGCAGGAATCTCCTTTTCGGTGATGTCCAATGGAAGACAGAATCAGTTCTTTTTCCTTCTCTGTAAAGTGCAGATCTGTCAGAATTTCCCTTGCGATTTCTACTCCTGCAATATCATGGGGAATGTTGTACTGATATTGCTGTGCACGTCCGATATCATGAAGAAGTGCTGCTGCATAGATAAGCTCTTTGGACAACTCCAGATGTTCCTCCAGTGCATAAATGTACATCAGCCGTGCAACATCCAGAAAATGTTCAGGCGTATGACGGCAGAAGATCCGTTCACTCTCAAGTTCCTGTATTTTTTTATAATGTTCCTGATAAACCGGATGCCTCCAGATCTGATTGACACGATCCATATCTGAAAAATTGTTATTCATCCTTTTACCATAGAAAGGAACATTTTCTGCAGTTCCTTATCTTCTGTAAACGCACCACGGGTTACAGTAGTGATCGTTTTGCTGCCTGGTTTTTTTATTCCGCGCATGGTCATACAGGTATGTTCCGCTTCCAGCATTACCATAATTCCTTTTGGATCCAGAGTACGCTCCAAAGCATCTGCAATCTGAACAGTAAGGCGTTCCTGGATCTGTGGTCTTCTGGAATAAACCTCTACTGTACGTGCCAGTTTGCTTAAACCGGTAACTTTGCCGTTGGGGATGTATGCAAGATGAGCTTTTCCATAAAAAGGCATTAGGTGATGCTCACACATTGAGTAAAAGGTGATGTCTTTTTCCAACACGATTTCATTATTCTCCACAGGAAACTGCTTCAACAGATGCTGGTCCGCTTCATGGCCAAGACCTCCGTAAATTTCTTCACACATACGGGCAATCCTGTCAGGAGTATCAATCAGACCTTCCCGCGTGATATCTTCACCGATACCTTCCAGAAGCAGACGGACTGCCTGCTCAATTTTCAGTTTGTCAACCATTAAAAAATAACCTCCTTTGTATTTTTGAAATGGAGATTATCCTTTTGACCAAATTAAAAGGGATATCTCCAATTGTGATAGAATGTATGTCGAAAACATTCCCTAACACAATATGAGATATCCTCTTATATTGTTTGCAACGGGTGCGGATAATATACCGTAAGACGCACTTTTCGTTTCAGTGACAACTCCCCATTCACCGAACACTTAACGCATAAAATCCTATTTTGCATATCATTCATTTCGGTATTCAGTATACCATGTAATACGATAATAGAAAAGATTTTTCTGACCTTTCAGAATAATTTTTTTCCTGCTACCAGAACTAATAGTTTCGAAGCACACTTTGCAGATACTCTTTATACTGTTGCTTTACATCTTCCGGTCCGTACTGATACCATATTCTCGGTCCAGAATCGTACATAATTCCGTAACACATCTATTTCTATCCATGTTATATAATCTTTCCGGACAAATGATTAATTTCATGCTAACAGATCTGTACCGTCCATCCTGACAATTTCTGGCGCTGTTTTTCCAGTTAAAGTCATAATACTCCACTTCTATTTCCTGGTATCTAGACTCACGAGCAAACTTAGCCATATACCAGGTTATCCACATAGTGATTCCTTCCTGATGATAATGTGCCTGTGCTTCAACTTTACTGTATCTTCCAATATCGCTATATCGCGCCAGTATCTGCATATCTGTTTCTGTGCCTTCTCTTTTCCTTCAGGATTGTAATATATGTCTTTTCCTCTACTTCTGAAACTCAGAATCTTTCCGTCTCGGAGATACAATAAAGCAATCTTGTCTATTAGCATATAATTCTCTAATCTATAAAAGCCACTGTCTCTTAACCTCTACAAATTCATTGTTTGACAATCTTCCAATACATATTTCCTTCCATTTTTCAATGCCTTTCAATACCGGTGCATCTGGTTTTTCCGAAATACACTTATCTATTTGAAAAGCAGTTCTTGCACATGCGGAACGAAGATTTATTGTAGATTTTATCTCTTTTTCTGTACATTCCTTTATTTTTTCATAAGCCGTATGCTCTGCACACTCTAATAAAGCCTTATCTAATGGCATAAGAATTTCATCTGATAAATCAAGCACCCCCATATATGCCAAATTATGTATAGAAATATAAAACATCTGTAATCCAGGCTGTTTCCCATATCTTATAAGTCTTATTTGCTCGATCAACAATTCTTTTGCTGTATCTAATTCCGGCCACTTCAAAATAATATGTTCAGCAGCATTCGTCGCATCTGCTATTTTATTCTTATCATCACTATAGAATTGATCAATAATGTTTTCTCCTAATTCAGCTTCTATTCTTTCTTTGCTAAATAAAAGAGCTCTTGATTCTAAAGTATTTATCCCATATTCGCTCATTTCATCAAGCATTTTTAATAACGACACTACTAAACCAGAATTCATCTGATCTATTTCAAACGAAAAGCTTCCAATTACTCGCTCCAGTGCTTGATATCTATCATAAAACTCATCATAATAAAAATCCCTATGCTCATTATTATCAAATCCGCTCCTACCGATTTCCCAGTACTCAATAAATCTGTTAAGGATGATTTCGATATCCGCAATTTCCAATAAATCAGGCACAAATAATTCATACACTGAAGTTCTGCAAATATTCTTGCCTCGCCCATCGTAACTGATTCAAGTCCTCTGGATTTCAGATTATCATAAAACTTATTATCCATAATATAGTTTCGTACAAGGGTCTTAACATCTCTTCCCTCTGGACTTGGCCACTTCAAAAAGGCTGCGGCGTAGTATTCCTTAAAATTCGGAAGTCCTGTGTCTTCATTTACATTTTTCCAAATTAATTCGCGTAAATCCGCCAATTGTTCAGCTGATAATAGAGACCATTCTCTTAATTTGTTTAAACGCGGAATAATCGCCCAATAATCTTCATCCGATTCACTAGCACATTTTATCAAATCATCTATAATAGTCGAATCTATATTTGCTTTTTCATAGTATTTTTTTGCAAGGGTACTGGCAGAAATCACATCAAAAGGATCGGTTGATCTATCCTCACCTATATGTGTTCTGTTTTTTGTTGAAGATAATAATATTTCGTTTAAATACTGTGATTTAATATTTTCATCTATGATACAAAGAATCTGATAAATCCATTTATCCATTACACGGTATTCACGCACAATATCTGTATCAATTAACTTGCACATCAGTGTCAATAATTTTTTTGCTGAACTAAAGAAGCTACCGAAACTAATCTTCTAAGTATTTCCAACCCATTATTCAGCAAATGAGTATACGCATTACCTCTTGCAGTATTTACGCTGATACTTTCGATATTTTGTTCGATACATTTAAATGCATAATCAAATAATTTTCTACAAATATCAAAACCGGCACTGATACAATTTTTACGTGAAATAATAGATTTAACTACTTTGTCATTTCCTGATCTCATACACATGAAAAATCCCAATGACGGAGTATTGATAAATAGTGCGTTAATAAATTCTATTTCCCGATGTGAAAGAAGTCTTGTCATACCAATATGCAGCGGCATTGCAATTCTTGCCAATACTCTATAAAAACTATAGATTTCTCCAAATCCATTGCTCCCCCATGTGATTGTTCTTATTTCTCGATTTATCTCAAAAGGTTCTTCCTTGTGCTTACAGTAGTAATTATACAAATAATTATTCCATTGGTTTTTTTCCTTCTCGAAATCAAAAAATCGAGAATAATCTTCTATTCCATTCCATGCTACATGAAGCTCCTCATTTTTATCAAATGGATGAAGTCCTTGAATTACAAATGCTAAAAGTTCGTATGCACCAGATAAAATAGATCCGCATTGTACAAAATCCTTATTTTTTTCTTTTGGCATGCTATCAATGGATTCTTCTAGTTCAGCAATGAGTGTTTTCAATTCTGAATATGCACTTTCAAGCAGACCACATTCTGCCATTAGACCAACCTTATTCAAACGCAATGCATACCTATTATCTTCACAGGAAAACTGTTGTATTTTATCTCGAACATCAGATATTTGCATTTTATAAAAGAGATGAACTATGAATTCCATTTCAAGTTCTTCATTTCCGGTTTCCATTATTGCAGCACTTTTTTTCATCACATCGAATACTTTTTGCCACGAATTCCAATTCATGTCTTCTCTATATTCACGCAATAATGATTGACCAATGTAAAACCATTTTTCGTTCTTATCCTGAGCTGACCAGTCGCCTTTATCTTTATACTCTTTCCACAGTTCAAAAATATGGTTCTGCAGTATTTGTGAAAACACAATAAATCCTGTTTCATGTCTCCATACTAATTCAAATGCAAAATCTATTTTTTCTTGCATGGACAGTTCAGCTGTCTTCCACAATAATGATTCATCTCTGGTATATGACGCTAATATTTCTCTTTTAGCTACTGGGGCAATATACATCCCGGATATAACTCACGTTTCTTCCTTCCAATGTTTTGT
>ENA-OQHY01000691-OQHY01000691.1-human-gut-metagenome-genome-assembly--contig:-NODE-691-length-18016-cov-2.017441_pt1 | contig 18016 bp, 22 predicted proteins | sample MGYA00242570_ERZ504733 | MGnify/ENA primary metagenome ERZ504733 (study PRJEB26092, sample SAMD00036219) | human gut metagenome | host: Homo sapiens | study: EMG produced TPA metagenomics assembly of... | reverse complement strand
CGAAATGCTTAAAAATATTTCGGCAAGAGGTCTTTTTTTGTATGAAAAGTCAGAGTTGCAATTGACTCACTAATAACGCCATTGTATAATAAAAACAGAAAAAATTCAGACGGAATGAAAAAAATTCTTTCTATCCGAATGACGTGTTATGAAAGCAGAATACATCAGGCAGCATACTTTGACGGCAAGGAATATCCAAGCGGGAATCGTTGTTCATCTGGCACAGTTTAACTGAATCAACTGTGAAGCAGCTATTCGGTGCAGAGCAGCATAGTGAATGCGGATGATTTTATCCGATTGACTATGCTTTGTGAGTGGAATACGGGACTCTTTCATCTTGTGCGTGGAAGAGTTTTTTTTTATGAAAAAATTTTGTGGGAGCGGAAGTATTCTGTAAGGGAGGATTATATGCTGAAGATAGCAATATACGGAAAAGGCGGCATCGGAAAGTCCACAGTGACTTCCAACCTGGCGGCAGCTTTTGCAGCCATGGGAAAAAGAGTGATACAGATAGGGTGTGATCCAAAGGCAGATTCTACTATCAATCTGCTGGGTGGGGAACCGCTGCGGCCGGTAATGAATTATATGAGGGAAGAAGATGAGGAGCCGGAGAGACTGGAAGATATTTCAAAAGAGGGTTTTGGCGGTGTTCTCTGTATTGAGACGGGTGGGCCGACACCTGGGCTTGGATGTGCAGGAAGAGGAATTATCGCAACTTTTCAGCTTCTGGAAGATCTGAAGCTTTTTGAGACCTGGAAGCCGGATGTTGTACTTTATGATGTGCTTGGTGACGTGGTGTGCGGCGGTTTTGCAGCACCGATCCGGGAGGGATATGCAGAAAAGTCTGATCGTTACATCGGGCGAGAAGATGGCACTTTATGCGGCCAATAACATTTCCAGTGCTGTGAGGAATTTTGAGGACCGCAGCTATGCAAGAATCTTCGGGATCGTGCTGAACCACAGGAATGTGGAAAATGAGACTGAGAAAGTGCAGGCTTTTGCAGAGAAAAGTAATATTCCTATTGTCGGTGAGATTCCAAGAAGCGATGAGATCATCCGCTGGGAGGATCAGGGAAAGACCGTGATCGAGGGAGATGAGAGTTCTGAGATCAGCGAAAATTTTTGCGCTGGCGCGAAAGCTGCTGGAAAGTGATGATGAAGCTGCAGAAGAAAATGCAGCAGAGAAAGTCATTGCTGTTTCAGAAACAGATTCGGATAAAAAGGAGGGCGTATGAAAAAGGAAGCATATTTTGCAACAGCGGAAGACCTGGCCCGGGGCGGACTGGAAGCGATTCCGTCTCAGATGATCTCCGGGAAACATCTGATCTACAGTTCTCCGGCAACGCTGGCATTTAACTCTCCGGGAGCGGAAGGATTCGGGGTAAAGCGTGCAGGGCTTGCTGTGCCGGATTCCATTATGCTGATCGTGGCTCCTGGCTGTTGTGGCAGAAATACATCGCTTATTAGTTCCATGCCGGAATACAATGACAGATTTTTTTACCTGATGATGGATGAGACGGATATTGTTACTGGCCGTCATCTGAAAAAAATCCCAAAGGCAGTAAAGGAGATCTGCGACTGCTGTGAGAAAAAGCCTTCTGTTGTGATGATCTGCATCACCTGCGTGGATGCGCTTCTGGGAACGGATATGGAGCGTGTCTGTCGAAAAGCAGAGGAAAAAGTGGATATTCCGGTGCGTCCCTGCTATATGTATGCACTGACCGTGAGGCAGAAAGCCGCCGATGGTCCATATACGGCAGTCTCTGTATTCTCTTCTGGAACCGCAGAAGAAAAAAGGAAATGTGGTCAATCTTCTTGGATTTTTTTCTCCGCTAGTGGATGAATGTGAGCTTTATGAGATTTTGCATCAGGCCGGGGTGAAGACTGTTCATGAGATTTCCAGATGCAGGGATTACGAAGAGTATCAGACGATGTCCCAGGCTAATTTTAACCTGGTGCTGCACCCGGAAGCCAGGTTCGCAGCGGAGGATTTTCATGACCGGCTGAAGATTCCGTTTATTGAGCTTCGAAGACTTTACCAGGTGGATAAGATCGAGAATCAGTACCGTGCACTTGGGCAGGTTCTTGGAGTTGCTTTTGACCAGAAAAAGTATAAGGCAGAAGCACTGGAAGCAGTGGAACAGTTCCGGGAAGCCTGTCCGGATGCGGTTTTTGCAGTGGGAGAGTGTATGAACGGAGATCCGTTTGAGCTGGGGCTTGCACTGGTGAGATATGGATTTAAAGTGCCGGAGATTTACGGAACCATTACTGCTGAGAATTTTGTATACATACGGAATCTGGCAAAATTGAGCCCGAAGACCAGAGTTTTTTCCAATATGGAGCCTACCATGCTGTATTATGATCCGGTTTCAAGCGGCGTGAATATTACAATAGGAAAGGATGCAGGCTATTATCATCAGGATCAGCCAAATGCAGTGTGGAACCAGGATCGTCAGCCATACGGCTATGCAGGCGTGCGAAGGCTGTTTGAGACGCTGACAGCAACGGTGAAGGGGGAAAAAGAATGAGAGGACTTCGAAAATATCTGACACCTTTCGCACCGGATCAGTCGGGCGCAGTGTCGGTTTTGTATGAACTTGGCGGGATCATTGTGATCTGTGATGCGGGTGGATGCACAGGAAATGTCTGCGGTTTTGACGAACCAAGGTGGTTTGAACGGAAAAGTGCGGTGTTCAGTGCAGGACTTCGGGATATGGATGCCATCCTGGGGCGTGATGACAGGCTGGTGGCCAAGCTTGTGGACGCGGCAGAGAAAGTAGAAGCAGGTTTTGCAGCGATTATCGGAACACCGGTGCCGGCAGTGATCGGAACGGATTATCAGGCATTGAAGCGTATGTGCGAGAAAAGGACAGAACTACCTGTTCTGACTGTGGATACGGACGGAATGGAACTATATGATGTGGGCGAACGAAAAGCTTATGTGGAGCTTTTTAAGGCTTTTGCCAGAGAAAAGCTGCCTGTAGAGACTGGAAAGATTGGAATCCTGGGAATGACACCCCAGGATGTCAGTGATCCTGGGGCGGCAGATAAGATCCGGGAGAAATTCCGTGTGCAGGGACTGAAAGCGGTTTGTTATGGAATGGGTGACGGTCTGGACGAGATAAAAAAAGCTTCCTCTGCAGAGCGTAATATCGTAGTTTCTCCGGCAGCACTGGAATGTGCGAAGTATCTGGAAAAGTTTTTTGGAACGCCTTATGAAGTTGGTTATCCGCTTGTGGATGAGCTGATGCCGGAGCTGGATCATGTGGGGAAAAAAGTTCTCGTAGTGCATCAGCAGGTGATTGCAAATTCCATAAGAGATGTGGTGCGGGAGCATGACGAAGATGCAGAAGTTACTGTGGCCAGCTGGTTTTCCATGGAAAAGGATCTTCTTGAGGAAGGGGATGTATCTCTGAGAGATGAAGACGATTACATTGAACTGGTGGAGAATGGCAGTTTTGATGTGATCTTTGCAGATCCGTGCATGAAGCGGATGGTGCCTGGATTTGCAGGAGAATTTGAAGATGCTGTGCATTTTGCAGTGTCCGGGAAGTGCCGGTAAATAACAGGGAACGGAGAAATATATGGAGCGTGAAATTACAAAAATGGTCCGTGTTTACGGGATCGTCCAGGGAGTGGGATTTCGCCCTACTGTGAGCAGACATGCATGGAAGGGGAATCCGTGGAAGCGTTTCAACAAGGGACCTTATGTGGAGATTTTTGCCCAGGGAAAAGAGGGGGACGTAGATGGTTTTATCTCAGATATCGAGGAGAAACCGCCGAAGCGTGCGGCAATCCTTAAGCTTCTTGTAGAGCCTGTGGAAGATGCGCCGGAGTTTGGGCAGTTTGATATTATTGAAAGTGAAAAGACAAAGGGCGAGATTTTTGTCTCGCCGGATATTGCTATCTGTGATGAGTGCAAAGAGGAAATGTTTGATCCGAAAAACCGGCGGTATCTGGCATCCTTTTATCAACTGTACCTGCTGCGGGCCGAGATTGACGATCCTGGATTCCCTTCCTTATGACAGAGAGCGGACCAGCATGAAAGAATTTCCCATGTGTCCGTCCTGTGCAGACGAGTATAATGATCCGGACACCAGACGTTATGATGCACAGCCTGTCTGCTGTAACGACTGTGGCCCCGAGGTGTATCTTATCGGAAAAAAAGAGAGGGGACGAGAAGCAATTACTGAGATAAGGCGAGTGATCGCTTCTGGCGGAATCGCAGCGATCAAGGGAATCGGGGGTTTTCATCTCTGCTGTGATGCCACAAGCCAGGCGGCGGTGGAACGGCTGCGAAAGCTGAAACGTCGTCCAATGAAACCATTTGCGGTTATGGCACAGGATCTTGAGACAGTGAAAGCCATCTGCGAAGTCAGTGAAGAACAGGAGAAGATACTTACAGGGCATCAGAAACCGATCCTGCTGCTGGATAAGACAGGAAAAGTGGATGGGACAGGGTATGACAAACATCCGGAACTCTGTGAGAGTATCGCTCCCGGAAATCCGAAAGTTGGTGTAATGCTTCCGTATGCACCGGTTCAGCTTTTACTTTTTCATTATGATGATGGAATCCAGATGCCGAAACTTCTCGTTATGACAAGCGGTAATACATCCGGAGCACCGATCTGCCGGGATGATGAGGAAGCAGTGGAAGAACTTTCATATCTTTGTGACTGCATTCTTTCTCATGACAGGAAGATCCGCATCCGGGCAGACGATTCGGTGATGGATTTTTATAAAGGGAAGCCATATATGATCCGCCGCTCCCGTGGCTATGCACCGCTTCCGTTTATGGTTTCCACACCATGGAGCGGACAGGTGATCGCAGCAGGTGGAGAGCTTAAGAATACTTTCTGCATTGGTGTGGACAACCGCTTTTATCCATCCCCATATGTGGGGGATCTGGAAGATCTTCGGACTGTAAAAGCCTGAAAGAAACGATGGGACGACTGGAAACTCTTCTGGAAGTTCAGCCTGAGGTGGTTGTCTGTGATCTTCATCCGAAATATAATTCTGCAGTAGTGGCAGAGGAAATAGGGCTTCCTGTTCTGAAAGTGCAGCACCATTACGCGCACATTTTATCCTGTATGTCTGAGAATGACTGTGAGGAAAAAGTCATCGGAGTTTCTTTTGACGGGACAGGATATGGAACAGATGGAACAATCTGGGGAGGGGAGATCCTTCTGGCAGATTATCAGGGATTTACAAGACTTGGAAGTATTCAGCCTTTTGTCCAGGTGGGCGGCGATATTTCAGCAAAAGAAGGCTGGCGTATTGCAGTTTCCCTGATTTGGCAGAATACAGGAAGTCTGCAAGAAACGTTATCTACTGTCCAAAAACTCGGACTTTGCACAGAACAGGAATGTAAGGTACTGGTGACAATGGCGCAGCGAAAGATCAATGCAGTGACATCCACCAGTGCAGGAAGACTTTTTGACGGAGTCAGCGCGATCCTGGGAATCCGGAAAGCGTCTACCTTTGAGGGGGAGGCATCCACGGCATTGGAGTTTGCGGCGGAAGAGTGGAGAAAAAGTCCGCAGAGGAATCCAGAAACGGATAATCTGGCAGCCCCCGGCAATTTAGCAGATCTCGCAAAGAATAGTGAGGATGCCCCGGAGAATCTGAGAAAATTTATTTTAAACACTGGTGAAATCGTTCGCCATCTGACAGAAAGCATACTTGCAGGAGAGGATCCGCGGAAACTTGCCTGTGAATTTCATGAAGAACTGGCAGCGCAGATCATTGCAGCCTGCGAGGAGGCAAAGCGTCAGACAGGAATCCGCAAAGCAGCATTAAGCGGCGGTGTTTTCCAGAACAGACTGCTTCTGGAACTGGTGGACGAAGGCCTTCATAAAAAAGGCTTCCAGGTTCTGAAGCACAGCCTGATCCCGCCAAATGATGGAGGAATCGCGCTGGGACAGGCTGCATATGGGATGGCATATCTGAACAGAAATACACGATAGGAGGCGCAAATATGTGTGTAGGATTATCAGCAAAAGTAGTAAAGATCAGTGACGGAACAGCTGTTGTGGATGCAGGAGGTGCGAAGCGTGAAGTCTCCGCACAGCTTCTGGGTGACCTGGAGCCAGGTGATTATGTAATGGTACATGCTGCGTTGCCATTGCAAAGATCACTGATGATGACGAAGAGGAAACAGACCAGCTGATGGAGGAACTGCTGTAATGGAAGAAAAGAAAAAAACAGCGCGAGGATCATAGAAGGTTATCAGGGGCCGCCTGTGCGGATCATGGAAGTCTGCGGAACCCATACCCATGAGATATTCCGTCTGGGAATCCGTAAGCTTCTTCCACCCCAGGTGGAACTGATCTCCGGACCAGGATGTCCGGTGTGCGTGACTCCGGTAGGATTTATTGATGAGGCTGTATATCTTGCTCTGGAGAAAAAGGCAACGATCTGTACATTTGGAGATCTTGTCCGCGTACCGGGGACAAAAAAGAGCCTTGCAGATGCCAGGGCAGAAGGTGCAAAGATCCGTATTGTCTATTCCCCTGCTGATGCGGAAAAATATGCAGCAGAGCACCCGGAGGAACAGGTGGTATTTCTCTCTGTAGGTTTTGAGACTACCACGCCTGCAGGATGCCTTTCCGTAAAAAAAGCAAGAGAGGACGGGCTTACCAATTACTCCCTTCTTGTGGCAAACAAAACCATGCCTCAGGCATATCAGGCGTTAAAAGGAAGCGCAGATGTATTTCTTTATCCCGGACATGTAAATGCCATCACAGGAACAAAACTCTGTGAGCAGCTGGCAGAGGACGGAGTCAGTGGTGTGGTGGCAGGTTTTACTGCGAAAGAACTGTTAACTGCATTGGCTGTTGCATTGGTACGTTTTCAGGAGGGGAAGCCGTTCTTTGTGAACTGTTATCCACGTGTGGTGAAAGAAGAGGGAAGTCCGGAGGCACAGAAGCTGATGGAAGAGCTGATGGAACCCTGCGATTCCGAATGGAGGGGGCTTGGCGTGATCCCGGGCTCAGGACTTGTATTAAAAAAAGAATGGGAAAATTTTGACGCGAGAAAAAAATATGCAGTGCCGCCGATCCAGGGCAAACCGAATCCGGCCTGCCGCTGCGGCGATGTGCTCCAGGGAAAATGTAAGCCATCCGATTGTAAAGTATTTGGAAAAGTCTGTACCCCGCAGCATCCGGTAGGAGCATGTATGGTGTCAAATGAGGGAGCATGTTCTGCGTATTTTATGTATGGAAATTAATATCATAGAAAGAAGATGACAATTATGGACAATAAAACAGTAACCATGGCTCACGGTGCCGGAGCCGCCAGACCTCGGAACTGATCGATGAAGTATTTAAAGCACATTTTGCAAACCCGGATCTCACTGCAGATGATGCGGCAGTTCTTGTTCCGCCGACCGGAAAAATGGCTGTGTCAACAGACGGATTTATTGTATCGCCGGCATTTTTTCCAGGGGGAAATATCGGTAAACTTTCTATCTGCGGAACTGTCAATGATCTTGCATGTATGGGAGCGAAGCCAATGTATCTCACCTGTGCATTTGTGATCGAAGAAGGTTTTCCAATGGAAAAACTGGAGGAAATCGCGTCCGCAATGGAAAAAACAGCAAAAGAAGCAGGTGTCCGGATTGTTTCCGGTGACACGAAAGTTGCGGGAAAAGGACAGGTTGACGGCGTATTTATCACTACCACCGGAATGGGAGAGATCCAGGACGGAGTCCAGGTAGGCGGTGAGCTTGCAAAACCAGGAGATGCCATTATTGTTACCGGTGATGTGGGAAGACACGGTTGTACCATTCTTCTTGCCAGGGAAGATTTTGGAATTGATGCGGATGTGACAAGCGACTGTGCACCACTTTGGGGAACTGTAAAAGAAGTGATGGATGCAACACATGATATCCATGTGATCCGTGATGCAACAAGAGGTGGTGTGGGAACTGTTCTCTATGAGATCGCAGGACAGAGTAATGTGGGAATCCGGCTGGATGCGGCAGCAGTGCCGGTAGCTCCTGAGGTAAAAGGGGTCTGCGGTATGCTTGGCCTGGAACCTCTTTATCTGGCATGTGAAGGCCGCATGGTCATCATGGCTCCGAAATCAGAGGCAGAGAAGATCGTGGAAGCACTGCATAAATGTCCGTATTCCAGGGATGCTGCTATCATCGGCGAAGTTACAGATGATCAGCCGGGAAAAGTTGTCATGACTACAGAGATCGGAACACAGGCACTTCTTCCGCAGCCTGGCGGAGAACTGCTGCCGAGGATCTGCTGAATCGTGTCAGGACATGAAGTACAGGAAGATGATCGTGGATATACAGACGTACGTCCGGAACGTTTCTGTAATATGCCGGCAGAAAGGAGAATTTGATTTTTATGGAGACAAGAGTGGCATTGATCTCGATCATTGTGGAAAACAACGATGTAATCGATGATATCAACCGTTTTCTTCATGAAGCGGGAAAATATATTATCGGAAGAATGGGAATCCCCTACCGGGAAAAAGGTATCAACATCATCAGCATTGCCATTGATGCCCCGCAGGATGTGATCAGCTCTTTATCCGGAAAGATCGGACGGCTGAAAGGTGTTTCTGCAAAAACGGCATATTCCAATGTGATCACAAAGGCGGAGGAGAAAAAATGATCAGAATTGCAGTATATGGAAAGGGTGGCATCGGTAAGTCCACAACAGTATCCAATGTGGCAGCAGCTCTTGCAGAAAAAGGAATGAAAGTGATGCAGATCGGCTGTGATCCAAAGGCGGATTCAACGATCCTGCTCCGCCATGGGAAAGAAGCTTCCACAGTTCTGGATCTTTATAATAAGAAAAGACAGGATCTGAAGCTTGAAGATATGGTGCAGATCGGATATGGCGGTGTGGTATGCGTAGAGGCAGGAGGCCCTGCTCCGGGACTTGGATGTGCTGGCCGTGGGATCATCACAGCTCTGGAAAAACTTCAGGAAACAGGGGCATATGAGACTTATAAACCGGATATTGTTTTTTATGATGTACTGGGAGATGTTGTGTGCGGCGGTTTTTCCATGCCAATGCGAAAGGGGTACGCAGATAAAGTTTTTATCATTACTTCCGGTGAAAATATGGCTATTCATGCAGGCGCGAACATTGCCATGGCAGTGGAAAATTTTCGGAACAGAGGCTACGCTTCCCTTGGCGGTATCATTCTGAACAGACGAAATGTGCCACGGGAGGAAGAAAAAGTGCAGGAGCTGGCAGAAGATTTTCATACGAAAGTGATAGGAACTCTTTCACGAAGCGAGCTGGTGCCGGAAGCAGAAGTACTGGGAAAAACTCTTCTGGAAGTCTACCCTGACAGTGAGATGGCAGAAGAATATCGGACATTGGCAGAGCAGATCCTGGAAGCATGCAGGAGGAAGCTCCATGTTAAAAAGAATTGGAATCAGAGCGATTTCGGAGAAAACAGAGGTAACGATAGGAGAGGCTTCTTTTCCGGCACCGTTTCAGTCGGGATTGGAATTTAATTCTCCTGCTCATGGAAACTGGAACATTGTACATACAGGAATGCTGGTTCCGGAGGCACAGCAGATCTATGTCTGCGCAGATAACTGCATGCGGGGTGTTGTGCTGACGGCAGCGGAGATGAATGCGGCGGAGCGGTTTTCCTTTGTGATCGTGGAGGAGAGGGACCTTCTTGGGGGAATCTGGAGGATGTGACTATTGAAGGTGTGACAGATGTGTTGAACCGTCTGCATAAGAAGCCGAAAGCTGTGCTGCTTTTTACAGTGTGCCTGCATCATTTTCTGGGAAGTGATCTGAACCGGATCTATGGGGAGCTGAAAAACCGTTTTCCGGAGATTTTTTTCATGCGGTGCTTTATGGACCGATCATGCAGAAAACCGGGCCTTCACCAGACCAGAAATTGAGACATGCCATGTATGATGCAGTGCCGGAAACCGAGGCTGATCCGGGATGTGTAACCCTTCTGGGAAGCGATTTTGTGCTGGATAAGACTTCGGATATCAGACGGATATCAGAGCAAAACGGGTTTGCGCTTCGGGAAACTGCTGCCTGTGAAACATGGGAAGAGTATCAGAAACTGGGAGAAGGAAGCCTGATCATTGACTGTTACCCGGCAGGGAAATTCGGAGTGCAGCAGCAGGCTGAAAGACTTGGGCGGCCTTTTCTGTACCTGCCGGGAAGTTTTGATTATGAGGAGATACAGGAGCAGGAGAGACAGCTTGTTAGTGCTCTGGAAATGTTAAAGAAGTCGCAGACAAATGAAAAGCTTGTGCGAAAAGCAGGGAATGAGGATAAAAGCCATTCTGAGGGAATTTTGGGAATTACAGGTCTGGATATGGAAAAAGAGATCCAATCCTGTGAGGCAGTTCTTTCCCATGCAAAGGAGATCATCGGAGATACCCCGGTCGCACTGGATTATCTTTTTCATCCAAGACACTGGGGCTGGCAAAGCTTCTTCTTACTCATGGATTCAAAGTAGAGTCCGTTTATCTGGACAGTATCAGTCCGGAGGAAAAAGAAATTTTTTTCTGGCTGAAAGAAAATGTTCCGGAGCTGAAGCTGATCTCAACGATCCGGCCGGAAGATGCGCGTGAGAACACGATGCTCTGAAAACAAGATCCTTGCCATTGGCCAGAAAGCAGCCTGGTTCACAGGAAGCAGGAATTTTGTAAATATGGTTCAGGGCGGAGGGCTTTATGGTTTTGACGGAATACGTCACACTGTTCAGCTGATGATCGAAGCATTTGGAACGGAAAAAGATCCGGAAGATCTGATCGTGCGAAAAGGATGGGGGTGCGAAAGCTGCATATGAGACAGGCATATCGAATCATACCAATTTATACAGCGGATGTGTCCGGCGTGTGCTCGGCTTTGTATGAGCTTGGGGGAATGACAGTGATGCATGATCCTTCCGGATGTAATTCTACTTATAATACCCACGATGAGATCAGATGGTACGATCAGGACAGCCTGATCTTTATTTCGGGGCTGACGGATATTGATGCGATCATGGGAAATGATGAGAAGTTTCTTCATGATATCGAGGAAGCGGCAGAAGAATTGCAGCCGAAATTTATTGCCCTTGCCAGTTCACCGATTCCTTTTATGAATGGAACTGATTTTCCGGGACTTGCCAGGGCTTTGACAGTGGGGACGGGAATTCCGGCTTTTTCCGTTCCAACCAGTGGAATGCATGATTATGTGTATGGTGCAGGGATTGCGCTGGCAGAGATCGCGAAGTATTTTACAGGAGCAGGAGATGAGAAGAGCAAGGAGGATCTGGACAGCTGATAAAAACTGATGATGAGAAAATCCCCGATAGTATAGATAAATCTGTGAAATGTGAGGAAATAAAGTCAGAAGAGAGCAGATGGAAATTAAATCTTCTGGGTGTAACTCCTCTGGATTTCGGCCCGCAGTCCATAGTAGATATTATGAAAAACGTCTGGAAGACTGTGGCTGGGAGATCATTCCACCTGGCGATGGGGGATACTCTGGAAACATTGTCCAAGGCCGGCGAAGCAGATGTGAATCTTGTGGTATCTTCTGTGGGAATTCCTACAGCAAATGTGCTGAGGGAGAAATTCGGAACTCCATTCCTTGTGGGAACACCGGTGGATGGATATGTGGGAAAAATTTCTGATGCACTTATGCAGGTGGTGGAAAAAGATACGGGAGAATGTCGGAGCGGCAGGGAAACTTCTGATCTCTGGAAAGTTACTCCGGATCAGGTGATCTACATTTCCACAGAACCAGTCCAGCCTGACATTACAGTAATCGGTGAACCGGTCACAATGGGTTCCCTGGCAGCGGCCATAGAGCATAAATATGAAAAAAAAGTTCAGCTTCTCTGCCCATTGGAAATTACAGAAGGTATTCTCCGCAAAGGGGATCAGGCAATCCAGGCGAAGAGGCCATGGAAGAAAGACTGAAAACTGCAAAGATCATCATAGCCGATCCCCTCTACCGCTCCATCTGCCCGGAAACCGCCAGATTCTATGATCTCCCACATATCGCTTTTTCCGGCAGAATCTATCTCAGAAAAATAAAAGAGATGTATGTGCATAATCTCACAAAAACCACATAAACTATAAGAAACCGTAAAGGCGTTGCAGAACATGCAGCGCCTTTTTCCGGCGGCAGATTTGCTGAAAGGATGTAACTGTATATGTATGTAGGGAGGGATTTTTTTATGTGGGGATTTCTGTCAGCTTTGATTTCAGGGGCTTTGATGAGCATCCAGGGAGTATTTAACACAAATGTAACAAAACAGACCAGTTTGTGGGTGTCAACTGGCTGGGTACAGTTTCTGCATTTCTGGTGTGCTGTTGCTGCGTGGCTTTTTACAGGGAGGGAAAGCATTGGTGCGCTGTGGCAGGTGGAGAATAAATATACACTTCTTGGCGGTTTGATCGGGGCTTTTATCACCATAACTGTGATCCAGAGTATGAGCAGTTTAGGCCCTGCGCGGGCAGTTATGCTGATCGTGATCTCCCAACTGGCCGTTGCGTATTTCATAGAACTGCTGGGGATTTTCGGCGTGGAAAAAGCAGATTTTCAGTGGAGAAAACTTCTGGGAATGCTGATCTGCATTGCCGGTGTGGTGATTTTCAAATGGAAATAAAATATTAGTATTGTAATATTTGTAATATTTCGTTAAAATAAGATATGGTTTTGTATGAGTAAGGGAACACTTACCGCTGCACATGCGGAAAGGAGTGACCACCATACCATGAGAAAGAAATTAAATATCAGAAGTGTTCAGCTTATTTTTTCAGTGATCATGTTCCTGACCCTGGCAGGACTGACAGGCTGTCAGAATGAGGAGTCAGAATTTCTGGAAAAAGAACTGGAGCAGGAAGAGAGTGGAGAGACTGCGGATGTGGAACAAAAAGAGCTGAAGGACACGGAAAGTGGAAAAGCATCGTTAACTGGAACGGATCTGGCATCAGAGACTAGCCCGGATTCTACAGAGTCAGAAGGTATTTCGAAGAAGAAAGCCGAAATAACAGAATCGGATCAATCTTCGGCTATACAGCAGCCTGTCTCCCGGACCATCTACGTAGATGTCTGTGATGCAGTCAGTGAATCCCGGTGTTATGAGCTCTCATCAGACAGCCGTGTATTTCAGGGAAACCAGGATGGCCACCAAGTAAGGAATGATGCGCACGGCAGTAGAAAATCCTTCTTTGGCTCCTTCCACGAAGGCATCGTACACATTGATTCTTTTCCGCATGCCCGACACGATAAAGCCGATGATGACGAGAAAGAGAAACACATTGGCAAAGGTGGTAGAGTAGAGGTCAATCTGTTCCCGGCTAAGCTGAAGGAAAAGCCAGATGATGCCTGCAATGAGCAGACTGGCTCCTCCGAGAAACAGCAGAATAGTCCGGTTCAGCAGGTTGATGCGCTGGTACAGGCTGACCGCAATGATACCGGCCATCGTCGAAAAGAAAGTCGCCAGCAGAATCGGAACAAACACGTCCGTAGGCTGTGCGGCTCCCATCTGTGCCCGGTATACCATGATGCTGATGGGAATCAGTGTCAGTCCCGACGTGTTCAGCACTAAAACATGATCATCGGGTTGCTGGCTGTATCCTTTCGTGGGTTCAGCTCCTGCAGTCCTCCATGGCTTTCAGGCCGAGCGGTGTGGCCGCATTGTCCAGCCCCAGCATATTCGCTGCCAGGTTCATGAAAATACTTCCCGTCACCGGATGCCCTTTCGGAATCTCCGGAAACAGTTTTGAAAACAGCGGACTCAGCAGACGGGCGAAAAGCTGGATAACGCCTCCTCTTTCTCCAATCTTCATGATGCCCAGCCAGAGCGACAACACCCCCGTCAGTCCCAATGAGATTTCGAACGCCGTTTTGGAAGAAGCGAAAGTAGAATTGATAATCTCCGGAAATACGGCCGTGTCGCCTAAAAATACGAGCTTGACCAGTGCCACCACGAAGGCCAGAAGGAAAAATGCAATCCAGATGTAGTTTAAAGCCATTTCTATCTAAGTATAATTCATGATTAATCTGTGTTACAAAAATATATAATTTCTTTGTCACTTCCTTCACCTTGTCTGAAAACATATAACTTTGTGTATATGAAAAGTTTTCCCTTACGTTACGTACGTTGGACCGCAGAGGCCTTGGGGTGTGCTTCATCTTCCTTTGCCGCCTCTTGCCCGATTGGGGCGAGATGTATGCCCGTCACTTTTATCCCGCTTTGTCCGCACTGTTGTCGGCCCTGGTTTCCTGGATACCCTTCTCCATGGAAGAATGGTTTTTTGTAGCCGCGTGTGTACTCCTTGCCGGACTACCGCTGTGGGGCTGGAAGAAAAAGAAAGGGTGGAAGTGGACCTTGCGTGCAGAAGCCGAGCTGCTGGTAGGAGTGTACCTCTGGTTCTATGTAGGCTGGGGAATCAACTATTTCCGGAAAGACTTCTTTACGCGTTCCTCTGTAGAATATGTGGCCTATCAGGATTCCACCTTTCAGCATTTTCTGGCCGACTATACCGCCGCTTGAATCAAGCCTACACGCAGTCGCCTTTCCCTTCGCACGAGATCATCGAAAAGAGGTGAAGCAACTCTTTGCCCAGGTGCCCTCCCGTTTCGGTCTTTCTTCACCGAGAAGCTACCAGCATCCCAAGCAAGTCATGTTCAACGCATTCTATTCCGGTGTCGGCGTGTTGGGCTACATGGGCCTTTTTTTGCCGAGTCACAGCTCAACCGCGAGCTGCCTCCCTTGCAATGGCCGTTCACCTATGCCCATGAATATTCCCATCTGTTGGGAATAAGCAGCGAGGCCGAAGCCAACTTCTGGGCTATCAGATTTGCATCCGCTCCGTTTCACCAGCCGTCCGCTACTCCGGCTATTTCGGTCTGCTACCCTATGTGCTCTCCAATGCCGCTACATTGTTGGAAGAAGAAGACTACCGGCAACTGCTTGCTTCCATCCGTCCCGAGATTTTGCAGACCCTTCGTGAAAAGCAAGCCTACTGGCAGGCACGCTACAATCCGTGGGTAGGACGAGTGCAGGAACTGATGTATGAGTATTACCTCAAAGGCAACCAGATTCCTTCCGGACAGAAAAACTATGCCGAAGTGATAGCCATGATTCTTCCTTGCCCGGCGGCTGGTGGAAATAAACGCCGCGAGAATCTGAAAATCCGTCCATCCGTCGGGGAGAAGCTGATTTTTCAATTCTCAAGGGGAAAAGATGACTTATTTTACTGTCAAACAGTGGATTACCGGAATTACTGCTTTCTTCATTCTGGAAATGAAATGAAAGATACCTTAAAATCCCATCAAATTTCTAATTTTCGTATGCCGTTTGCTTCTTGCGTAAAAAATCCTTAAAGTGTGAAAATCAGTGAATAGCCAGCTTTTTAGGAGAAAAAACACTATCTTTACAGCCTTAATTTTTCTAAACTCAAAGCGAACGAAAGAAAATTATACCACAATGACTATCACGATTAAAAAAGTCACTACGAAAAAAGAACTGAAGAAGTTCATTCGTTTTAATTACGAACTTTATAAAGATAATCCCTATTCCGTTCCCGATTTGTACGATGACATGCTGAATACCTTCAATCCCAAGAAGAATCCGGCATTTGAATTCTGCGAGGCAGAATATTTCCTGGCATACAAAGGCGAGGAGATAGTGGGGCGTGTGGCTGCATCATCAACCACCGTGCAAATGACACCTGGAACAAGAAAGAAGTCCGTTTTGGCTGGCTGGACTTCATTGACGAAGAAGAAGTGTCTTCAGCCTTGCTGAAAGCCGTAGAGCAATGGGGAAAAGAAAAAGGTATGGAAGCCATTGTCGGTCCGTTGGGATTTACGGATATGGATGCCGAAGGAATGCTGGTTGAAGGATTCGACCAGTTGAGTACGATGGCCACCATCTATAATTATTCCTATTATCCGGAACACATGGAGCAGTTAGGCTTTGAGAAAGAAGCCGACTGGGTGGAATACAAACTGAGCGTGCCCCACCAGCTTCCGGACAAGTTTGTGCGCATCTCCGAAATCATTCTTCAGAAGTACAACCTGAAAATTAAGAAGCTCAAGCGGAGCGAAATCAAGAAGCAGAACTACGGGCAGAAAATCTTCGATTTGATTAACGAAGCCTATGCGCCTCTTTACGGATATTCGCAGATGACGCAGGGACAGATTAACCAATATATAAAGATGTATCTGCCGCTCATCGACCTGCGCATGGTGTCGTTGGTAGAAGATGCTGAAGGCAACCTGGTGGCAGTGGGAATCGCCATGCCGTCCTTGTCGAAAGCCTTGCAGAAAGCCAAGGGAAAGATGCTTCCTTTCGGCTGGTACCACCTGTTAAAGGCCCTGTTCATCAAGCGTCCGCGTGTGCTCGATTTGCTGCTGGTAGGCGTGAAGCCGAATACCAGAGCAAGGGAGTCAACGCTCTCTTGTTCTACGACCTTGTGCCTATTTTCCAGCAGATGGGATTTGAGTATGGGGAAAGTAATCCGGAGCTTGAGCTCAACAAGAAGTACAGGCACAGTGGAGCGCATTCGAATCCGTGCAACACAAACGCCGCCGTGCTTATAAGAAAATGATTTAAAAAACAGAGGGGGAATAGATATGGAAGAACTCAATGAACAAACCGTTTCCTCTGTAGCTTATACCGAAGAGAACATTCGCCACCTGAGCGACATGGAGCACGTACGTACCCGTCCCGGTATGTACATCGGTCGCCTGGGCGACGGTTCGCAGGTGGAAGACGGAATTTATGTGCTGTTGAAAGAAGTCGTCGACAACAGTATCGACGAGTTCAAGATGGGAGCCGGAAAGCGCATTGAAATCCAGATGGAAGACAACCTGCGGGTGTCCGTGCGCGACTATGGACGAGGCATTCCTTTGGGAAGTCTGGTCGATGCCGTTTCCATGCTGAACACCGGAGGAAAGTACGATACCAAGGCCTTCAAGAAAAGTGTCGGTCTGAACGGAGTGGGAGCCAAGGCGGTCAATGCATTGAGCAGCCGTTTCGTGGCCTGGAGTGCCCGCGACGGACAGATGCGCAAGGCCGTGTTCGAACGTGGAGAACTGGTCAGCGACGAGACCTGCGCCACGGACGAAGAAAACGGAACCTACATCTTCTTTGAGCCCGACGATACCCTGTTCCAGAACTACCACTTCCGTCCGGAGTTCATTGAGACCATGCTCCGCAATTATACCTATTTAAATACGGGCCTTTCCATCTATTATAACGGACACCGCATTGTGAGCCGTAACGGACTGGAAGACTTGCTGAACGACAACATGACTGCGCCGGGACTGTATCCCATTGTGCACCTGACGGGCGAAGACATTGAGATAGCCTTTACCCACAGTGCGCAGTATGGCGAGGAATACTATTCCTTTGTCAACGGTCAGCACACCACGCAGGGAGGAACCCACCAGAGCGCGTTCAAGGAACACATAGCCCGTGCCATCAAGGAGTTCTACGGAAAGAACCTGGAGTTTCAGGACATCCGTAACGGACTGGTGGCTGCCATTGCCATCAACGTGATTGAACCTACGTTCGAAAGCCAGACCAAAATCAAGTTGGGCTCACTGTCTATGGCACCGGAGAAAGATTCCGAAGGCAACCCCTATCCTTTGTCGGGCGTCAGCGTCAACAAGTTTGTGGGCGATTTCGTAAAAGAGCAGGTAGACAACTACCTCCACAAGCATCCCGATGTGGCCGAAGTCCTGCTGCAGAAAATCCAGGAATCCGAAAAAGAACGCAAGGCCATTGCCGGCGTCACGAAGATAGCCCGTGAGCGTGCCAAGAAAGCCAACCTGCACAACCGTAAGTTGCGCGACTGCCGCATCCACCTGAACGACCAGAAAGGCGGAAAGAAAGAAGAAGACGACCCCCGTCTGGAAAGTTCCATCTTCATCACCGAGGGAGACTCCGCCAGCGGTTCCATCACGAAAAGCCGCGATGTCAATACGCAGGCCGTGTTCAGCTTGCGCAGTAAGCCGCTGAATTCTTTTGGACTCACCAAGAAGGTGGTCTACGAGAACGA
>ENA-OQHY01000690-OQHY01000690.1-human-gut-metagenome-genome-assembly--contig:-NODE-690-length-18024-cov-2.616863_pt1 | contig 18024 bp, 24 predicted proteins | sample MGYA00242570_ERZ504733 | MGnify/ENA primary metagenome ERZ504733 (study PRJEB26092, sample SAMD00036219) | human gut metagenome | host: Homo sapiens | study: EMG produced TPA metagenomics assembly of... | reverse complement strand
CTGCTTTTTCAGCGCGCTAACGTGTGTTGTGACCCCGAGCGCCGCCATCGCCATCGCCAGCAGGACGGTATCCAGCGTGACCAGCATATCCACCACGGCTTTCGGCAGCAGGTGGAAGGAGTTAAATACCGCCACCACGATGAAAAGAATCGCAAACCACGGAATGGTGATTTTACTCTTCTGGCTACTGCCTGCCGGCGCGAGTTGTTTTACGCGAGCGGCCAGGATAATCAGGAACGGAGCCAGCATCATGACGCGCAGCATTTTGGCAATGACCGCGGCATTTTCCGCATCCGGATTAATGGCGTGACCCGCCGCCACCACCTGAGCCACTTCATGCATGGTTGAACCAATATAAATGCCGTAGGTCTCGGGGCTAAACCAGTGCGCAACCAGCGGGTACATGGCCGGGTAGAGGAAAATCGCCAGCGTACCGAAAATAACCACGGTCGCGACGGCAACCGTCACTTTGCTGGATTCTGCCTTAACGACAGGCTCGGTTGCCAGTACCGCGGCAGCCCCGCAGATGCTGCTGCCGGCACCAATCAGCCAGCTGGTTTGTTTATCCAGCCCAAACACTTTCTGGCCAATAAAGCAGGCCAGTAAAAAGGTGCTGGTCAGGGTCAGGACGTCAATAGCGATCCCGCTGACGCCGACATCCGCAATCTGTGAAAAGGTCAGGCGGAAGCCGTAAAGGATAATCCCGAGGCGCAGCAGATGCTGTTTGGCGAAAATAACCCCGCCATCACAGGACTTCCAGATATGGGGGTAAACGGTATTTCCCACCACCATGCCGAGCAATATTGCCAGCGTTAAGGCACTAAAACCTGCCCCGGCGACGGCCGGAATACTGCCGCCCCATAACGCTACGCCAGTTACCACCGCGCTGAGCGCAAGACCCGGCACGAAGTGCCACAATGTACGTTGATGCTGTAAGGTGTGTTCTGACATAACCTTCTCCTTTATCTGGCTAAAAGGTTACGGCGTCGTGGCTTAAAAATAAAATTGATTATATACTTATAATCAATCTATATAAGTGGTAAGTAACCATGCACATTACGTTGCGTCAGCTGGAAGTTTTTGCCGAAGTGCTGAAAAGCGGGTCGACGACGCAGGCCTCGCAAATGCTGGCGCTGTCCCAGTCCGCGGTAAGCGCGGCCCTGACCGATCTGGAAGGGCAACTGGGGGTTCAGCTTTTCGACAGAGTGGGGAAACGGCTGGTCGTCAATGAACATGGCCGCCTGCTGTACCGCGCGCGCTGGCATTGCTGGAGCAGGCGACTGAAATCGAACAATTGTTCCGCGAAGAGAACGGGGCCATCCGCGTTTACGCCAGCAGTACGATCGGCAATTACATTCTGCCGAAAGTGATTGCCCGCTATCGCCGGGATTTCCCGACCCTGCCGCTGGAGATGAGCGTTGGCAATAGCCAGGATGTCATCAATGCGGTGATCGATTTCCGCGTGGACATCGGTTTGATTGAAGGGCCGTGTCACAACGTCGATATCATTGCTGAACCCTGGCTGGAAGATGAGCTGGTGGTGTTCGCCTCGCCGGCCTCTTCTTTATTACAGGGTGAAGTGACACTGGAACGGCTGGCTCAGGCGCAGTGGATCCTCCGGGAACAGGGCTCCGGTACCCGTGAAATTGTCGATTACCTGCTGCTCTCTCACCTGCCGCATTTCCGGCTGAGTATGGAGCTGGGCAATTCGGAAGCCATCAAACACGCGGTCCGTCATGGGCTGGGCATCAGCTGTCTCTCCCGGCGGGTGATTGCTGAACAGCTTGAGGCCGGCACGCTGGTCGAAATACCGCTCCCGTTGCCTAAACTGGTGCGCACGCTGTGGTGCATTCATCATCGTCAGAAACACCTTTCCAGCTCGCTGCAGCGTTTTCTGCGCTATTGCGACATGTAAACCCGCAATGCGGATCCTCTCTCCGTTGGGAGAGGGGAGATGCAGATGCGTGCTTTACTTATAATCCTGGCCGAGTCATGAAGCTCTCTTATAACTGAGCATTTCTGCCGGAAGGAACGCGTATCGTCTGCTACAATCGCGCCTCATTTGTTGAAGGGACAGCATTTTCACATGGTTTCAGAAATTAAAACCACAGAAGCGCCCGCGCTACGTCGCGAACTTAAGGCGCGTCACCTGACGATGATCGCTATCGGCGGTTCAATCGGTACAGGTCTTTTTGTTGCCTCTGGCGCAACAATTTCGGCAGCCGGCCCGGGTGGGGCACTTTTCTCTTATATCCTGATTGGCCTGATGGTGTACTTCCTGATGACCAGTCTGGGCGAACTGGCGGCGTACATGCCGGTATCCGGTTCGTTTTCGACCTACGGTCAAAAATACGTTGAAGAAGGCTTCGGCTTCGCGCTGGGCTGGAACTACTGGTACAACTGGGCCGTTACTATCGCCGTTGACCTGGTCGCCGCACAATTGGTGATGAACTGGTGGTTCCCGGACACGCCAGGCTGGATCTGGAGTGCGCTGTTCCTGGCGGTGATCTTCCTGCTCAACTACATCTCCGTGCGTGGTTTTGGCGAAGCGGAATACTGGTTCTCTTTGATCAAAGTGGCAACCGTCATCATCTTTATCGTCGTCGGTGTGGCGATGATCGTTGGTATTTTCAAAGGCGCTCAACCTGCAGGATGGAGTAACTGGAGCATTGGCGATGCGCCATTTGCGGGTGGATTCTCGGCCATGATTGGCGTGGCGATGATTGTCGGCTTCTCCTTCCAGGGAACCGAGCTGATCGGGATTGCTGCCGGTGAATCCGAGAACCCGGAGAAGAACATTCCACGCGCGGTGCGTCAGGTATTCTGGCGTATCCTGCTGTTCTATGTGTTTGCGATTTTGATTATCAGCTGATCATTCCTTACACCGATCCAAGCCTGCTGCGCAATGATGTGAAAGACATCAGCGTTAGCCCGTTCACGCTGGTCTTCCAGCATGCCGGTCTGCTCTCCGCCGCGGCGGTGATGAACGCCGTTATCCTGACCGCCGTGCTCTCAGCGGGTAACTCCGGCATGTATGCGTCTACCCGTATGCTCTATACCCTGGCATGCGACGGCAAAGCGCCACGCATCTTTTCTAAGCTGTCCCGTGGCGGCGTACCGCGTAACGCCCTGTATGCCACAACGGTGATTGCCGGTCTGTGCTTCCTGACCTCCATGTTTGGCAACCAGACGGTGTACCTGTGGCTGCTCAATACGTCCGGTATGACGGGCTTTATCGCCTGGCTCGGGATTGCTATCAGCACTATCGCTTCCGTCGCGGTTACGTTATGCAAGGTCATGACATCAATGACCTGCCGTATCGCTCAGGGTTCTTCCGCTGGGGCCTATTTTCGCCTTCATTCTGTGCCTGATTATTACGCTGGGACAGAACTATGAAGCGTTCCTTGCGGACCGTATCGACTGGGGTGGTGTAACGGCGACCTACATCGGTATTCCGCTGTTCCTGATATCTGGTTTGGTTACAAACTGACGAAGGGGACGCGCTTTGTTCGCTACAGTGAAATGGAATTTCCGGGACGCGTAAAACAATAACCGCACTTCCTCTCTTTAGCCCGCTCGGTTGAGCGGGCTTTTTTATTGGCGATCAGAAGCTGTAGGTCATGCCGACAGTGTAACGGCGGCCATCAAGTACGGTATCGTAAGTCTCGTAATCAATCTGTTTATCCAGCACGTTATACACGCCTGCGGTTACCAGCAGGTTCTTGTTGGCGTTATAACGCAGACCCACATCAACCTGCGTGTAAGACGGTGTGCCCTGTGACATTGAGGTTCGGCTGAGATACTCAGAAGATTTGCCGCGGAAGTTCAGGCGGCTCCAGAAGCCCACATCCTGCGTGGCCTGCCAGTCCAGCGTGGTGTTGAACATATGCTTAGGCATTTTATTTAGTGGCTTACCGGAGAACTGACCGCTCTTCTGCTCGGATTCGGTATAGGTGTAATTAGCCGTCCAGTTAACATCCTGGGTGATTTTCCAGCCGAAAGTGGATTCCACACCGCGCATGTTGGCTTTGTCGACGTTGACCCGGTCGCTGACAAAATCGTAGGCATGACCGCCAATCGTACAGGCAGGGTCGGCACTGCTGTTACAGCGGCGTACTTCAGTGATTTTGTTTTTGAAGTCGGTATTGAACAGCGTAACGCCGGCGTTAAGATTGTCATTGTTATCCCAGAGCAGGGCGATCTCTTCGCTCAGCTCTTCTCCGGCTTGAGGTCCGGGTTACCCACGATCATGCCATCCAGCCGACCGCCGCCCGTTGCCTGACCCCAGTTGGCGGAGGACTGACGCAGATCCGGTGCACGGTAGCCGGCAGAAACGCCCCCTTTTAACGTCCACTGTTCTGCAAGGTGCCACACCCCATAACCGCGAGGCGTCCAGTTGGTGCCATAGTTCTGGTCTTTATCCATACGCAGACCACCGGTCGCCGTGAAGCTATCGGTCATCGCCCACTCATCTTCAGCAAACAGCGCCCAGCTCCAGCGCGTCAGTTTGTTGAGCCCGTCCGCCGCCTCAAGCTGGTTACCGTTGTCACGCAGCTTCTCATAGCGATACTGACCGCCGAGGGTCAGGGTATGGTCGCCGAGGAAGATCTGGTTCTGGTTGTTGAAAGTGGTGTTATACGAACGCATTTTGCGAACCGGGTTATTGGTCTCTTCCTGCTGGATGTAGCTGGTAGTGTTGAAGTCGCTGTAGTAACCGCTGTGGGTAAGGGAATAGGTCGTATGTTCGTAGCGGGTTTCGCTTTTGCTGTTTGGCGTGCAGGTTGTCCCGCGGCAGGTTTCAGTCGCTTTCGACTTGCCCGGCGTGCTGTTTCGGTCCTGAAGTTCGCGGGCAAAATCGAGGTCAAAATCGTTCTGCTCGTCCGGGGTAAAGTTCAGCGTGATCCCGCCGTTACGCATTTTCTGCTCATTGAAACCGTTCAGGATCTGATCTTCCGCGCGACGTGAGAGCAGGCCTGTCACTTTTGCACCGAGCAGTCCGTCAATTAACGGGCCGGAAGCGTAGGCGTTGGTCTGGAAGATATCCCCGGAATCATGGTTTTCCTGGAACGTGGCATCGCCGTGTAACGATCCGGTCCAGGCTTTGGTATTCGAGACTTTTTTGGTAATGATGTTGATTACGCCGCCCATTGCATCTGAGCCATAGAGCGATGACATGGGCCCGCGGATCACTTCGATGCGCTCGATAGACTCCAGCGGCGGTAGCCAGCCTTGCTCAATGCCCGAGTTATCGCTGTTCGGGCGCGTGCTGCGCGTACTGACGCGCTTGCCATTGACCAGGAACAAGGTGTACTGGGACGCCATGCCGCGAATGCTGATATCGCTGCTGCTTCCGCCGCCCGTGACGACGACGCCCGGGACATCTTTTAGCGCATCGGTCACATCGCGGTAAGCCTTGTCTTCAATCTGCTGCTTTGAAATGACGGAGATAGAGGCCGGGGCATTCTGGATTTTTTGCTCAAAACCCGTGGCGGTCACCACCACGGTATCCGGGTCGGCTGCGTGAGCAAGAGGGGAGAGCATGGCGGCGCTGATGGCAACAGCCAGTAACGTAACGCGTGGTATTGTCATTTGAACATTCCATATCAAAAAGAAAAACACTCCATCGGGTAACCCTGAGAACTGTATGTATTTGTCTTGTAAGAACTCTTTGTGATGGAGAAGAGCCTGGAATTGTACAAAAGAATGTGAAATTGTAAACACAAATGATAATCGAAATCATTTGTGTTTTGATGTTGGTTGGTGAAACTGGCTTTTATTCAAAGGGATAGGGTTTTGAGGCCCGGCAGACGGAGCGCCTCCGGGCAAGAAGGGAGGAACTTACTTAAACAGATGCGCCGCATGGAAGCGGAGATGATCTTCAATAAATGACGCCATAAAGTAATAGCTGTGGTCATACCCTGGCTGGATACGCAGCGTCAGCGGCCAGTCCTTCTGGCGTGCCGCTTCGGCCAGCACCGCAGGTTGTAGCTGACCGGCGAGGAACTGATCCGCATCGCCCTGATCGATCAGCGTCGGGATGGCGTCCCCCGTGTTGCTGGCCAGCATCAGTGCACAGCTGTCCCACGCCTGCCATTTATCCGTGTCACTGCCCAGATAATGGGTGAAGGCTTTCTGACCCCATGGCACCTGGGTGGGGTTCACAATCGGGGCAAATGCCGACACGCTGGTGTATTTTCCCGGATTTTTCAGCGCCATTATCAACGCGCCGTGTCCACCCATGGAGTGTCCGCTAATGGCGCAGCGGTCGCTTACCTCAAATTCGGCCTGAACCAGCGCAGGCAGTTCGTCACGAATGTAATCATACATGCGGTAATGACGTGCCCAGGGCTGCTCTGTCGCATTCAGGTAGAATCCGGCGCCTTTGCCCAGATCGTACCCGGCATCATCGGCGACATCATCGCCACGCGGCTGGTATCAGGCATGACCAGCGCAATCCCCAGTTCAGCCGCAATACGCTGCGCGCCCGCTTTGGTGGTGAAGTTTTCGTCGGTACAGGTTAAACCGGACAGCCAGAACAGCACGGGTGGCTTTACGCCCGTTTCAGTTGGCGGCAAAAAAATGCTGAACGTCATGGCACAGTTCAGTACGCTGGAGTCGTGCCGCCAGCGCTGCTGTCGACCTTCAAAACAACGATGCTCTTCGAGCAGTTCCATGCAGGGCTCCTTAATACGAATTGCTATTTACTCGGCCCATAATACAGAGTTTTCATTTACCTGTGAGCAACTTTCACTTTCGCAGGACGGTAAGATGCGGCATCATAAATTAACTTTTCTTTAACAATTGGAGCGGTCATGGCGCTGCGTATCGCGCTCAGTGGGTTTGTGGTTCTGGTGGTAGCGATGGGGATAGGGCGCTTTGCTTTTACCCCTCAGGTGCCGCTAATGATTGCTGCCGGGCAACTCACGCTCACCAGCGCGGGCCTGGTGGCGGCGATGAACTATCTGGGCTATCTGGTGGAGCATGGGATGCAATGCGTGCGCACCGCTTCGTTGAAACACGCCTCTGGTTGGGTATTTTTGGTGCGGTTGCGCTGACGCTGCTTTCCGCTGCGGCCGATAACGCGTGGTACATGGCCTGCTGCGCTTTGTGATTGGCTGCATGAGCGGCTGGTCGATGGTGCTGATTGCCGCCTGGACCAACGAGCGGCTGGGACAACTGGGGAAACCGGGTCTCAGCGCCGCGGTATTTGCCGGGCCGGGTGCAGGTATTGCGCTCAGCGGGCTGCTTGCCGTCTATATCCAGGCTAAGGCGCTTTCCGCCGGTGCAGCATGGCAAATCTACGGCGTACTGGCGCTGGTGCTTATCGCGCTGGTGGCCCGGTATCTGCCGCGTGCGGGTCAACTTCACCGGCCGGGCAGCGCACCGGAACCGCTCGTCCTGACGAAGAATTTAAAGCGCCTGGTCTGGAGCTACAGCCTGGCCGGGTTTGGCTATATCCTTCCGGCGACCTTTTTATCGCAAATGGCGGCCGTGCGTTTTCCCGGCAGTCTGTTTGCCCAGTTTGTCTGGCCGATATTTGGTATTGCCGCCGTGGCGGGCATTGCGCTCAGCATCGTTTTACGCCACACCTCAACCTCAAACCGCAGGCTGGCTATCGTATTGTGGTTGCAGGGGGCCGGCGTACTGGCAGCCTGGCTGCTGCCGGGGATTGGCGGGTTACTGACCGGCGGCTTGCTCGTTGGGGGCGGGTTCTTGTGTGCCGTTCAGCTCTCTTTACTTTATGGGCGCGAACTGGCACCAGATCACACGCGCTACATGGCGGGACTGCTTACTACCGGTTATGCCGTCGGTCAGTTGATTGGCCCGGTAACGTCGGCGTTGTCGACGTGGCTCACGCACCGACTGGAGCCTGCGTTGGGGCTGGCGGGCGTCGCGCTGTTCATCGGCGGCGCACTGGTCTGGAATCGTCAGGCCGAAAGGCAACAGCAATTGCAATAATTATCGTCGTGAATACTGGATTATGTGCGCCGCCTCACGCACAATGAGCGCACACTTTTGCCACAACGAGGGCAAAAGACGCCACACCTGCAGGAGAAAAGAATGCCATCACTCAGTAAAGAAGCAGCCCTGGTTCACGAAGCTCTGGTTGCGCGTGGTCTTGAAACGCCACTGCGTCCACCCGTTCAGGAACTGGACAATGAAACCCGTAAGCATCTGATTGCTGGGCATATGACCGAGATCATGCAACTGCTGAATCTCGATCTGAGCGACGACAGTCTGATGGAGACGCCGCACCGTATCGCAAAAATGTACGTTGACGAAATTTTCTCCGGCCTGGATTACGCCAATTTCCCGAAAATCACCGTCATTGAAAACAAGATGAAGGTCGATGAGATGGTAACGGTACGTGATATCACGTTAACCAGTACCTGCGAACACCACTTCGTGACCATCGACGGTAAAGCGACCGTGGCTTATATTCCTAAAGATACGGTGATTGGTCTGTCGAAGATCAACCGCATCGTGCAGTTCTTTGCTCAGCGTCCACAGGTGCAGGAGCGTCTGACGCAGCAGATCCTGACCGCGCTGCAAACGCTGCTGGGCACCAATAACGTGGCAGTATCTATCGACGCCGTTCACTACTGTGTGAAAGCGCGCGGCGTGCGTGATGCCACCAGTGCGACCACCACGACGTCGCTGGGCGGTCTGTTTAAATCCAGCCAGAACACCCGCCAGGAGTTTCTGCGCGCCGTGCGTCACCACAACTAATCTGACAGGGCAGGCTACATGGAGCGAAACGTCACGCTCGATTTTGTTCGAGGCGTCGCCATTCTCGGTATCCTGCTGCTTAACATCAGCGCCTTCGGCTTGCCGAAGGCGGCGTATCTCAATCCTGCGTGGTATGGCGACATCACCCGCAGCGATGCCTGGACGTGGGCCATCCTCGATCTCTTTGCCCAGGTCAAATTCCTCACCCTGTTTGCCCTGCTGTTTGGCGCGGGCCTGCAGTTACTGCTCAGGCGCGGCACGCGCTGGATCCAGTCGCGTCTGACGTTGCTGGTGATCCTCGGCTTTATTCACGGGCTGTTCTTCTGGGATGGCGACATTCTTCTCGCCTATGGCTTAGTCGGGCTGATTTGCTGGCGGCTCATTCGCGATGCGCACAGCGTAAAAAGCCTGTTTAACACGGGCGTGATGCTTTACGTCATGGGCCTTGGCGTGCTGTTACTGCTGGGGATAATCTCCGGTGATGCGGCAAACGTTCATGGATCCCCGATGCCGCCAATCTTCAGTACGAGCAGTACTGGAAGCTGAAAGGAGGCACGGAAGCGATAAGCAACCGTGCGGATATGCTTGGCGGATAACCTGCTGGCGCTGGGGCGCAGTATGGCTGGCAGCTGGCAGGATGATGCTGATGGGGCATCACTGATGCGCACCGGCTGGCTGAAAGGGGAGTTTTCCCTTCGCCACTATCGCCTGACGGGAGCCGGGTTAATTCTTCTCGGCGTGCTGATTAATCTGCCGGCAGTGATCATGCAGTGGCATCTGCACTGGAACTACCGCTGGTGTGCGTTTCTGCTTCAGGTCCCGCGCGAGCTGAGCGCGCCCTTCCAGACGATTGGCTATGCGGCACTCATTTACGGCTTCTGGCCACAAATGTGTCGCGCATGGATTGTCAGTGCCATTGCCTGCGTAGGCCGTATGGCCTCAGCAATTACATTCTGCAGACGCTGATATGCACCACGCTTTTCTATCGGTTTGGCCTGTTTATGAAGTTCGACCGGCTTTCGCTGCTGGCGTTTGTTATCCCGGTCTGGATGGTTAACCTGGCGTTTTCTGTTCTCTGGCTACGTTATTTCCGCCAGGGGCCGCTGGAGTGGGTGTGGCGTCAGTTAACCGCACATGCTTCAGGGTATCATTGAGAAATACATCCAGATAACGATCTGGATCACAATCATTAACAAAACGGATGTAAACGTTTTCATCTGTGTGAGCTTCTTCACGTAGTCCCCTTTCTCTCGCTGCCAAAATAGCCACCTTGCTAAACACAGGGGGTGTCTGTGAGTTGCTGCAATCCTTTGAAGGATGGTGAATATGATCACCATTCGTGACGTCGCCCGTCAGGCGGGTGTTTCCGTGGCTACCGTCTCACGCGTGCTGAACAACAGCGCGCTGGTCAGCCCTGACACCCGCGAAACCGTAATGAAAGCCGTGACCCAGCTGGGTTATCGCCCTAATGCCAATGCGCAGGCGCTTGCCACGCAGGTCAGCGATACCATTGGCGTGGTGGTGATGGATGTCTCTGATGCCTTTTTCGGTGCGCTGGTTAAAGCGGTAGACGTTGTCGCTCAGCAGCATCAGAAATACGTGCTGATTGGCAACAGCTATCACGAGGCTGAAAAAGAGCGTCATGCGATTGAAGTGCTGATCCGCCAGCGTTGTAACGCACTGATTGTGCACTCAAAAGCCTTAAGCGATGACGAAATTTCCGGTTTATGGAGCAAATCCCGGGCATGGTGCTGATCAACCGTATTGTGCCAGGGTATGCCCACCGCTGCGTCGGGCTGGATAACGTCAGCGGGGCGATGATGGCCACCAAAATGCTCATCAACAACGGGCATCAGCGGATCGGTTTTTTGGCCTCCAGCCATCATATTGAAGATGATGAGCTGCGGCGCGAAGGCTGGCAAAACGCCCTTAAAGAACAGGGTATTACGCCGTCTGAAAGCTGGGTCGGAACCGGAACGCCGGATATGCAGGGCGGGGAGGCGGCGATGGTGGAGTTACTGGGCCGTAATCTGCAGCTGTCTGCCGTGTTTGCCTATAACGATAACATGGCGGCCGGGGCGCTGACTGCGCTGAAGGATAACGGCATTGCGGTGCCACAGCATTTATCGTTGATTGGTTTTGATGATATTCCCATTGCCCGTTACACCGACCCGCAGCTGACCACCGTGCGTTACCCCATTGCCTCTATGGCCAAACTGGCCACTGAGCTGGCGTTACAGGGGGCGGCAGCTGCTGGATCCGGGCGCAACACACTGTTTCATGCCGACTTTAGTGCGTCGACATTCTGTCGCTGCCCGGCAAATTGTGGTTCCGATCACTAACTGATTACATCAGCGGATGTAACCGTTTTCAATCTGTGAGTAAATTCACAGTATCTTAACAAGGCGCTGACTATGATGTCAGCGTTTTAGGGGCTGAAACGCTATGTAACAGTGATTAATCACTTTCACCATAGCCAATGTGCCGCAAACAACGAATAAAACGCATTTCTGGAGCGTTACCGAACACGGAAGATAGAAATTTTATAAGTGAACTTCGGCTGTCAGTAACGTTTTATTAACACCTGCCTGCCGATCGTTATTCACAAGAACTACCCTGCATAAAAAAAACCGGAGATACCATGAATAAGAAGGTGTTGACCCTGTCTGCTGTAATGGCAAGCATGCTTTTTGGTGCAGCAGCTCACGCTGCGGATACCCGTATTGGTGTGACCATCTATAAATACGACGACAACTTCATGTCTGTTGTCCGTAAAGCTATCGAAAAAGATGCTAAAGCAGCGCCAGATGTTCAGCTGCTGATGAATGACTCCCAGAACGACCAGTCCAAACAGAACGACCAGATCGACGTTCTGCTGGCAAAAGGCGTGAAGGCACTGGCCATCAACCTGGTTGACCCCGCTGCGGCAGGCACGGTCATTGAAAAAGCGCGCGGCCAGAATGTGCCGATTGTCTTCTTCAACAAAGAACCTTCCCGTAAAGCGCTGGACAGCTATGACAAAGCGTTTTACGTCGGTACTGACTCCAAAGAGTCCGGCATTATTCAGGGCGATCTGATCGCTAAACACTGGGCGGCGAACCCGAACTGGGACCTGAACAAAGACGGCCAGATCCAGTTCGTGCTGCTGAAAGGCGAACCAGGCCATCCGGATGCTGAAGCCCGTACCACTTACGTTATCAAAGAGCTGAATGATAAGGGCCTGAAAACCCAGCAGCTGGCATTAGATACCGCGATGTGGGATACCGCTCAGGCGAAAGATAAGATGGACGCGTGGCTGTCCGGCCCGAATGCTAACAAAATCGAAGTGGTGATTGCCAACAACGATGCGATGGCTATGGGTGCGGTAGAAGCGCTGAAAGCGCACAACAAATCAGCATTCCTGTGTTCGGTGTGGATGCGCTGCCAGAAGCTCTGGCCCTGGTGAAATCCGGTGCAATGGCCGGTACCGTGCTGAACGATGCCAACAACCAGGCGAAAGCAACCTTCGATCTGGCGAAAAACCTGCCGATGGCAAAGGTGCGGCAGACGGTACGACCTGGAAAATTGAAAACAAAATCGTTCGCGTACCTTACGTCGGCGTAGACCAGTCCAACCTGGCTGAGTTTATCGGTAAATAAGTTATTTGAATTGTCTTCACTGGGCGCAACTTGTTGCGCCCTTTTATAACGCGATATGCGAGGCCAACAAGGTATAATTATGGTCAGCACAAATACTCAGTCATCTGGTGAATACTTGTTGGAAATGAGCGCTATCAACAAGTCATTTCCCGGGGTTAAGGCACTCGATAATGTTAATTTAAAAGTTCGTCCTCACTCTATTCACGCATTAATGGGGGAGAACGGCGCAGGTAAATCAACATTATTAAAATGTCTTTTTGGGATCTATCAAAAAGATTCTGGCAGCATTCTTTTTCAGGGGAAAGAGATCGATTTCCATTCAGCAAAAGAAGCACTGGAAAACGGTATCTCAATGGTTCACCAGGAATTAAACCTGGTGCTGCAGCGTTCTGTTATGGATAACATGTGGCTGGGCCGTTATCCGACCAAAGGTGTCTTTGTCGATCAGGATAAAATGTATCGCGACACCAAAGCGATTTTCGATGAACTGGATATTGATATCGATCCGCGCGCCCGCGTGGGAACGTTATCCGTATCCCAAATGCAGATGATCGAAATTGCCAAAGCGTTCTCCTATGATGCGAAAATCGTCATCATGGACGAACCGACATCGTCATTAACGGAAAAAGAGGTTAACCACCTTTTTACCATTATTCGTAAGCTCAAAGACCGCGGCTGCGGCATTGTTTATATCTCTCACAAAATGGAAGAGATCTTCCAGCTGTGTGATGAGATTACCATCTGCGCGACGGCCAGTGGATTGCCACCCAGCCTCTCGAAGGCTGGATATGGACAAGATCATCGCCATGATGGTGGGGCGCTCTCTGAACCAGCGCTTCCCGGACAAAGAGAACAAGCCGGGTGAAGTGATCCTTGAGGTTCGCAATCTCACCTCGCTGCGTCAGCCGTCTATTCGCGACGTCTCTTTTGACCTGCATAAGGGCGAAATTCTCGGTATCGCAGGTCTGGTTGGGGCAAAACGTACTGATATTGTCGAAACCCTGTTCGGTATTCGTGAGAAAGCCGCGGGCACCATCACGCTGCACGGTAAGAAAATCAATAACCACAGCGCCAACGAAGCCATTAATAATGGTTTTGCGCTGGTCACGGAAGAGCGTCGTTCGACCGGTATTTATGCGTATCTGGATATTAACTTTAACTCGTTAATTTCCAATATTCGCAACTATAAAAACAAAGTCGGGCTGCTGGATAACTCCCGCATGAAGAGCGATACCCAGTGGGTGATTGACTCCATGCGCGTCAAAACGCCAGGTCACCGCACGCAAATTGGTTCGCTGTCAGGTGGTAACCAGCAGAAGGTCATTATTGGCCGTTGGTTATTAACCCAGCCAGAAATCCTGATGCTGGATGAACCGACCCGCGGTATTGACGTCGGCGCGAAGTTTGAGATTTATCAGCTGATTGCCGAGCTGGCGAAAAAGAATAAAGGATCATTATTATTTCTTCCGAAATGCCGGAATTGTTAGGGATCACAGATCGTATTCTGGTTATGAGCAATGGTCTCGTTGCCGGTATTGTTGACACCAAAACGACAACGCAAAACGAAATTTTGCGTCTTGCGTCTTTGCACCTTTAAGATCAGGGCTCCTCATGAGTGCGTTAAATAAAAAAAGTTTTCTCACTTACCTGAAAGAAGGCGGTATTTACGTTGTTCTTTTAGTACTGCTGGCTATCATCATTTTCCAGGACCCTACGTTCTTAAGCCTGTTGAACCTCAGTAACATCCTGACCCAGTCCTCCGTGCGTATTATTATCGCGCTGGGCGTGGCGGGACTTATCGTGACGCAGGGGACTGACCTGTCAGCGGGACGTCAGGTTGGCCTCGCGGCGGTTATCGCGGCAACGCTGCTACAGTCGATGGAAAACGCCAACAAGGTGTTCCCGGAAATGGCGACCATGCCCATTTTCGTGGTGATCCTGATTGTCTGTGCGATCGGCGCAGTGATTGGTCTGATTAACGGCATCATTATCGCTTACCTGAACGTGACGCCATTTATCACCACCTTAGGTACGATGATCATCGTTTACGGTATCAACTCCCTGTACTACGACTTCGTGGGGGCGTCGCCAATCTCTGGCTTCGACAGCGGGTTCTCGACCTTTACGCAAGGGTTTATCGCGCTGGGCAGTTTCCGCCTGTCGTACATTACCTTCTACGCCCTGATTGCCGTCGCTTTTGTCTGGATCCTGTGGAACAAAACCCGCTTCGGTAAAAACATCTTCGCTATCGGCGGTAACCCGGAAGCGGCGAAAGTGTCCGGCGTCAACGTTGCCCTGAACCTGCTGATGATTTATGCCCTGTCAGGTGTGTTCTACGCCTTTGGTGGGATGCTGGAAGCGGGCCGTATCGGCTCTGCAACGAACAACCTGGGCTTCATGTACGAACTGGATGCGATCGCAGCCTGTGTGGTCGGCGGCGTCTCCTTTAGCGGCGGCGTGGGTACCGTGTTCGGCGTGGTAACCGGTGTCATCATCTTTACCGTAATCAACTACGGTCTGACCTACATCGGCGTGAACCCATACTGGCAGTACATCATCAAAGGCGGCATCATCATCTTTGCGGTCGCCCTGGATTCACTCAAATACGCGCGTAAAAAATAATCGCCTCTGGCATTACCTGGCCCGCTCATCGAGCGGGCTTTTTTGTGCTTCATGCCAGACTCGACTCCTCCCGGGTGACGATGCTCTCGAACCAGTCGAGCTCGGAGAGTTTGCAGGCAACCCACTGTTGAGAAAAAGCCTCTCCAAGCTGTCGGTGAGATACTGACAGCGTGCAAATGTCTCAATCGCCTCCTGCTGAAACAGCGGCAGATCCGGCCCGTCCTGCTGAGGTTCAGGTAAATCCTGCTCGTCAAAATTTTCCAGCCCGTACAGCATTCCGCTCAGAAGCGTTGCCACCACCAGATACGGATTGGCATCGGCCCCGGCCAGCCGGTACTCAATACGCCGGTTATGGTCATCAGAGCAGGGAATACGCAGCGCGGCGGAGCGGGTGTTATAGCCCCAGGAGTTAAATAGCGGTTCCGTGAGGTTTTTACGCAGGCGGCGGAATGCGTTAACGCCAGGGGCGAGAATGGCGATGGAGGCGGGCATCAGCGCCAGCTGGCCAGCGATGCAGAGGCGCATCATGCTGTTCAGCGCTTCCACGGTGACGCGAATACATTTTCGCCATGAATATCGTTCAGGCTGAAATGAAAGTGCAAACCGCTGCCGGACTGCTGGCTGAACGGTTTGGCCATAAAGCTGGCCTGCAGACCTTGTTTCTCCGCAACGTAGCGGGTCAGGCGTCGCAGGGCCAGCACGTTATCGCAGACTTCAACGACGCGATGGCTATGCTTCAGGTTTAACTCGAACTGGCCAGATTCGGCTTCGGCCACGATCCGGTCAGGGGGATACGCTGCAGGTGCGCCAGCTGCTCCAGCTCGTCAAACAGCGCCGCGTGTGCCGTTGAGGTATCCATATGAAAGCAGCCCTGATTTTGTGGATCCTGCGTGCCGCGCCCGGTCAGGTAAAACTCAATTTCCGGGGCAATCACCGGGGAAGAGCCCGTGCTGATGGAAACGAGCCAGAACGTTTTGCAATATCACCCTTGGCTCAAGCGGGCACGGTTTGCCGTCGCTCTCTTTCATGGTCAGCAGGATCTGCGCGTTATGCTGAGGGTCTTGCGAACAGGGCGCAGGGAACCGCCGACGGGAACGCAGAGCCGGTCGGGCTCATCATCAAGCGGGGCGGCTATTTGCTTTAGTCCATGGAGTAGACGGAGAGGGGGAAGTAACAGCCTTTTTCCAGATTTAGCATGCTTTCCACCGAGAGCCGCTTGCCGCGCATAATACCATTGATATCGTTCAGGTAAACGTCAATATGTTTCGTCTGCGGGTAACGTTCCAGGTAATCCGCCACTTCCAGCGAGACGTTGTGCTGCATGGCATCAAGTTTGTCATCAAGCCAGAGGCCAGCATTGAGTGCCGTCGGGAGTGATAAACCCGGGAAGTTAAAATAGGGGCGGATATTTTTCAGGAAAAACGCATTCATTATTGAGTTCATAGTCATTCTTCAATGAAGCCGTAGCGGCAGTGAACTCAGCTTAAAAGGGGCGGCGTAAAGGCGGGATAAAAAGCGTTATGCCCGGTATAAAGAAAGTATAAAGGCGAGGCTATTTTTTCTCTTTTTTCTGCATATCAAGCAGTTGTTCTGGCGTGACGGCCGGGTAGCCCTGCGCATCTTCCGGCACTTCATGCATCGCCGGAATGGGTACCAGCGGACCTAAAAAGCGCGGTTCACGTTTGAAGATGTACAGATCGGCCAGAGCGCCAAAACGCGCGCCAAACTCACGTACGCGGACGCTCAGCATATCTTTTGGCGACGGCACGGCGTAGCACTGCGCCTGGATACCCATATGCAGCGCGATAAACAGCGCCCGTTCGCAGTGAAAGCGTTGGGTGATGATGATGAAATCGTTGGTATCGAACACCTTGCGCGTACGCACGATGGAATCCAGAGTGCGGAACCCGGCGTAGTCGAGCACGATATCGGCCGGATCGACGCCAGCGGCAATCAGTCTTTGCGCATGGTGACCGGTTCGTTATAGCTTTGCAGCGCATTATCGCCGCTCAGCAGCAGGTAATTCACTTTGCCGCTGTTATACGCGTTCAGCGCGCCCTGAATGCGGTAACGGTAATACTGATTAATCACCCCGGTGCGGTAATACTTGGCGGTACCCAGCACAACGCCGACCTGACGATAGGGCAGGTCCTGCAGGTCGTCAAAGATATACGGAGCCGTTTTCCAGCTCATCCAGCGATCAAGACCCAGCACGATCAACAGCAGTATGCCGACCAGGACAGACAGGCTGTAAAAAGCGCGCTTTAACATGCAGATGGCTCGTACCGAAGGTGAAATTTAACTCAGGCTACTTTACCCGCCTGGTTAGCGCAAGAAACAGCGAATCAACTGAGGGGTTTTTCAGCAAAGCGGCGGGCATTTCTGCCCGCCGGAAGCATTACGCAAGCAAAACACGGTCAATAGTTGAGCAGCCGAGCGCTTTCAGCGTTGCGGCGGTGGCATCCCACTGGATCAACGGCGCGTCGGCTTTCTCTGCCAGAATAGCGCGCTGAATGTCCGGGTAGTCATAGCCATTGAGGCTCAGCAAATTCAGGCGCCCTGAAGCGGTGGCAGCGTCGGGTTAAAGGCGGCGTTTTCGGCATAGCTGCCGGTGAAGATGCGACCATCACGACACTGCAGCGCCACACCGCTTGGGGAGTGACTGTATGGCGTGTGGCTCTTGTTCGCCGCACGAATCGCGGCTTCGCTCAGCGCATCACCGGAAAGGGCAAAACCGTGATCCTGTTCATCCATCAGCAGCGTTTTGATGTCGAGATCTTTCGGACCAAACGCGTCAGGCAGGTAATCCCCGAGGGTATGCGGCGCACGGCCTGGCAGATTGATGCGTAACTCCAGCCCGCTGTTCAGCTCGTTCATGAACTGGCGGCAGTGGCCGCAAGGGGTGTAGTTAACGGTAATGGCGCTCAGCGCTTGTTCACCGCACAGCCAGGCGTGGCTGATGGCGCTTTGTTCCGCGTGAACGGTCTGCTGCATGGTCGCGCCCAGGAACTCCATGTTGCCACCGAAGTACCAG
>ENA-OQHY01000688-OQHY01000688.1-human-gut-metagenome-genome-assembly--contig:-NODE-688-length-18049-cov-1.678496_pt1 | contig 18049 bp, 26 predicted proteins | sample MGYA00242570_ERZ504733 | MGnify/ENA primary metagenome ERZ504733 (study PRJEB26092, sample SAMD00036219) | human gut metagenome | host: Homo sapiens | study: EMG produced TPA metagenomics assembly of... | reverse complement strand
AAAAGAAATGCTTCGCGTATTAAAGACTCCGGAAAACGTAGTGGTATTAGATGATACCGGACGTAAAAACGGAAGAGGCGCTTATCTTTGTTTTCAGAAAGAATGTCTGGAAAGGCAGAAAAAAACAAAGGAATTGAGCGTTCTTTGAAAATGCCGATTTCACCGGATGTATACGAAAGCCTCAAAAAGGAGTTTGATAAACTTGAGTCTAAATAAACAATTGTCTCTTCTCGGGCTGGCAATGAAAGCCGGGAAAGTGGTAAGCGGTGAGTTCGCCGTGGAAAAATACGTGAAAGAGGGAAAAGCACATCTTGTACTGGTAGCAGAAGACGCTTCCAAAAATACAAAGAAAAGTGCTCATGATATGTGTGTGTTTTATGAAGTACCGCTTTATGATATCGGAACAAAGGAGGAATTGGGAAGGGCCATTGGAAAAGAGTATCAGGGCATTAATCGCAGTGACAGATGAAAATTTTGCAAAGGCCATGACAAAAAAGTTAGAGCAGGCAGGTAGCTAAATGAAGGAGGCAGGTATATGTCAAAACAAAGAGTACATGAACTCGCAAAAGAATTTGGAAAAACCAATAAAGACGTAATGGATTTTTTGAAATCTAAAAATATAGATGTGAAAAGTCACATGAGTACCGTGGAAGATAAAGATGCAGAAATGGTACGGGCAAATTTTAGAAAGGGGAATGTGACAGCTGCTGCAATGCCGGAATCAGAAGAAAAGCCAAAGAAAAAACTGATTCAGGTTTTTCGTCCGCAAAATGCAAGTCATAAACCGGAGAAAAAAGCAGGAAGCCGTCAGCCGGAGAGAGAAAATCCGGTACAGGGAGGAATGAAAACGGAAAATACAAACAATACACAAAACAGACATGAACAGTCAGGACAGACAAGAAATCAGGGAAGAAATACAGGCGATAACCGTCAGAGAAATTATAGAAATAATGAGAACCGTCAGGGAAATACAGGAGACCGTCCAAATCGCTATAATAACGGAGAAAACCGTCAGGGCGGATACAGAAATAATGACAATCGTCAGGGCGGTGTAAGAAACAACGAGAACCGCCAGGGTGGATTCAGAAACAATGACAATCGTCAGGGTGGATTCAGAAACAATGACAAAGGAAGCAAATTTGAAGTTCCGAAGTTAGAGTTTGTAGAAAAAGACAGCCGTAAGGCAAACAGAGACAATAAGAAAAAAGATGTTCGTAAAGATGAATATCAGAATAATAACAAAGGCGGAAAACGTCCAAATCAGGGTGGAGGAAGAAGACCAAATCAGAGGACTTCCAAAAGCACTTCAGAAACCACGTACTCAGCCGAAAGTAGAAGAAAAGAAGGAAGAAGTAAAGGAAATTACACTTCCGGAAAAATGACAATCCGTGAACTGGCTGAAAAAATGAAGATGCAGCCATCTGTTATCGTTAAGAAACTGTTTATGGATGGTATCATGGTTACAGTAAACCATGAAATTGATTTTGAAAAAGCACAGGAAATCGCACTCGATTATGATATTATTGCAGAACCGGAAGAAAAAATCGATGTCATCGAAGAACTCTTAAAAGAAGAAGAGGAAGATGAAAGCCTCTTAGTTTCAAGACCGCCGGTTGTCTGTGTTATGGGACACGTTGACCATGGTAAAACTTCTTTGCTTGACTGTATCAGAAATACTCATGTTACAGACCGAGAAGCAGGTGGTATCACACAGCATATTGGTGCTTACGTTGTAACAATCAACGGACAGAAGATTACTTTCTTAGACACACCGGGACATGAAGCGTTTACCGCAATGCGTATGCGTGGTGCAAATGCAACAGATATTGCAATTCTTGTCGTTGCAGCAGATGATGGTGTTATGCCTCAGACAATTGAAGCAATTAACCATGCAAAAGCCGCTGGAGTAGAAATCATTGTTGCAATCAACAAGATTGATAAACCAAGCGCAAATGTAGAACGTGTAAAACAGGAATTATCCGAGTATGAATTAATTCCGGAAGACTGGGGCGGAAGCACAATCTTTGTTCCGGTTTCCGCACACACAGGAGAAGGAATTGATACCCTCTTAGAGATGATTCTGTTAACAGCAGAAGTAGAAGAATTAAAAGCAAATCCAAAGAGAAGAGCAAGAGGTCTTGTTATTGAAGCCGAACTGGATAAAGGAAAAGGTCCGGTTGCAACAATTTTAGTACAGAAAGGTACTTTAAAAGTTGGTGACTCCATTGCAGCAGGTGCATGCTCTGGTAAAGTACGTGCGATGATGGATGATAAAGGAAAGAGAGTAAAAGAGGCAGGTCCGTCTACACCGGTTGAAATTCTTGGTTTAAGCGATGTTCCAAATGCAGGTGAAATCTTAGTTGCAACAGAAAATGATAAAGAAGCGAAAAGCTTTGCTGCTACCTTTGTTTCTGAAAACAAGAATCGTCTGCTTGAAGAAACAAAAGCAAAAATGTCTCTGGATGATTTATTCTCCCAGATTCAGGCCGGTAACTTAAAGGAATTGCCAATTATCGTAAAAGCCGATGTACAGGTTCTGTAGAAGCAGTAAAACAGAGTCTTGTTAAACTTTCTAATGAAGAAGTTGTAGTAAAAGTAATCCACGGTGGAGTTGGTGCAATCACAGAATCTGATGTTTCTCTTGCAAGTGCATCAAATGCCATCATTATCGGATTTAATGTACGTCCGGATGCGACTGCAAAAACAATTGCAGACCAGGAGGGCGTAGATGTACGTCTGTATAAAGTTATTTATCAGGCAATCGAAGATGTAGAAGCAGCTATGAAAGGTATGCTTGATCCTGTATACGAAGAAAAAGTAATTGGTCATGCAGAAGTTCGTCAGACATTCAAAGCTTCCGGAGTCGGTACTATCGCAGGTGGTTATGTATTAGACGGTATCTTCCAGAGAAACTGTAAAGTTCGTATTACAAGAGGCGAAGAACAGATTTATGAAGGAAATCTTGCTTCCTTAAAACGTTTTAAAGATGACGTAAAAGAAGTAAAAGCCGGATATGAATGTGGTCTTGTATTTGAAGACTTTAACGATATTCAGGAAGAAGATAAAGTGGAAGCTTATATTATGGTAGAAGTACCAAGATAGGAGAGCTTTATAAATGAGAAAAAACAGCATTAAGAATACAAGGGTAAATGCGGAAGTTCATAAGGAACTTGCACAGATTATCCGTGGGGAAATCAAGACCCGCGGATTCACCCGATGACCTCTGTTACTTCTGTGGAAGTAGCACCGGATTTAAAAACCTGTAAAGCTTATATTAGTGTTCTGGGTGATGAAGAAGCAAAAAAGAATACGATTGCAGGGTTAAGAAGTGCAGAGGGTTATATCAGAAGACAGCTTGCTAAGACTGTAAACTTAAGAAATACACCGGAAATCCGATTTATCCTGGATGAATCAATCGAATATGGAGTTTCTATGTCAAAATTAATTGATGAAGTAACACATAAAGATGCAGCTGGGGAGGTGCAGGAAGATGGAGAAATTAGCGAGTAAATTAAGCAGGTATTAAAACAGTTGCCATTGCCGGACATGTACGTCCGGATGGCGATTGTATTGGTTCTTGTATGGGATTATACCTGTATTTAAAAGAAAATGAACCGGATATCAAATGTGATGTCTATTTGGAAACAGCAAAAGAAGGATTTTCTTATATCAAAAATCTGGAAGAAGCAAAACAGGAATATGATTCACAGGCGGAATATGACCTGTTGATTCTTTTAGATGTCAGTTCACCGGACAGAATTGGGGTTGCAGGAGAAGCATTAAAAACAGCAAAGAAGACGATCTGTCTGGATCATCATATCAGTAATCACGGGTTTGCAGATGAAAATCTGATTGAACCTGAAATGAGTTCTGCATCAGAACTGTTGTTTCACCTTTTAGAAGAAGAAAAAATCACAAAAGATGTGGCAGAAGCAATTTATACCGGAATTGCAAGCGATACCGGTGTGTTTAAATATTCCTGTACTTCACCGGAAACCATGCGGGTTGTGGCAAAGCTGATGGAAAAAGGAATTGATTTTTCCAGTATCATTGATCAGTCTTTCTATGAAAAAAGCTATGTGCAGAATCAGATTCTGGGAAGATGCCTGATGGAAAGCATTCAGGTGTTAGATAAAAAATGCATCATTGGTTGTCTTAGAAAAAGAGATTTGGATTTTTACGGAGTAGGACCAAAAGAGTTAGATGGCATTGTAGAACAGCTTCGTCTGACCCGTGGAGTGGAAGTGGCTGTGTTTATTTATGAAACAAAGACACAGGAATTTAAAGTAAGTCTTCGTTCTAAATCAAAAGTAGATGTAAATAAAGTAGCATCTTATTTCTCAGGAGGCGGTCATGTACGTGCAGCCGGATGCACGATGCAGGGGTCTATTTACGATGTTATGAATAATCTGCTAAAACAGATTGAAAAAGAAATAAAGGAAAAAATGCAGTGATTAACGGAGTAATTAATGTATACAAAGAAAAGGGTTATACTTCTCATGATGTAGTGGCAAAGCTTCGTGGAATTTTAAGACAGAAAAAAATCGGTCATACAGGAACACTTGACCCTGAAGCAGAAGGCGTGCTTCCGGTCTGCCTTGGAAAAGCGACAAAGCTTTGTGAATTGCTGACAGATAAAACAAAGACTTATGAGGCAGTTCTTCAGTTGGGAATTGTAACAGATACACAGGATATGACTGGTAAAGTGTTAGAAGAACATCCGGTAAGTGTGACAGACGAAGAGGCGGAGCGTACAATTTTAAGTTTCTTAGGAGATCAGGAGCAGATTCCTCCGATGTATTCTGCTTTGAAAGTAAACGGACGCAAACTTTATGAACTTGCAAGAGAGGGAAAAGAAGTTGAGCGAAAACCAAGAAAAGTAACTCTTTATGAAATCAAGATTTTAGAAATGAATCTGCCATTGGTACGTTTTTCAGTAACGTGTTCAAAGGGAACTTACATACGAACCTTATGCCATGATATCGGTGCGAAACTGGGCTGTGGAGGTTGTATGGAATCTCTTCTGCGTACGCAGGTAGAACGTTTTCTGTTAAAAGACAGCATGAAACTTTCTGCGATTGAGGCTGCAGTAAAAGAGGGGACATTTGATACTCATCTTGTAACAATAGAAGAAATGTTTTCTCATTATGAAGAGGTTGTAGTGCCGAAAGAAATGGATAAACTGCTTCATAATGGAAATAAAGTACCGGCAATAACACATCAGAACCTGCCGGATAAAACGAGAGTGCGCATGTATGACAGCAACAGACATTTTATCGGTATTTATGAGTATCAGAAAAGACGGGAGTGTTTTGGAGTGCACACCATCTTTTTTACACCGCAGGATTTTTAGGAGCAGAAAGAGGAAACATTATGATTTACAACAAACGAAAGTGCCTGTACTGAAAGCGAAAGAGAGAAGTGCTGTGACACTTGGAAAATTTGATGGATTGCACAGAGGGCATCAGAAACTGATTGCGTGCATGAAACAAAAGAAAAAGAAAACTGTACGACGGTCGTATTTACCTTTGATATTTCTCCTCTTGTGAAGCTGTATCATAAACCGGCAAAGACTCTTTTAACCAATGAGGAAAGACAGGAACTGGCAGAGAATCTGGGAGTGGATGTTTTGATTGCGTGTCCGTTTACGGATGCTGTGATGAATATGGAAGCAGAAGAATTCGTAAAAGAATTTCTGGTGAAACGTCTGCATGTATCTTATCTGGTGGTTGGACCGGATTTTCGATTTGGTCACGAAAGAAAAGGAAACCCTGAGTTATTAAAACAGATGGGAACACAGTATGATTTTACGGTGGAAGTCGTAGAAAAACTGACAGACGGGACAAGAGAAATCAGTAGTACTTATGTGAGGGAAGAGCTGGAAGAGGGACACATCGAAAAAGTAAATGCTCTTTTGGGATATCAGTATTTTACCAGGGGAGAGATTGTGCATGGAAGACAGCTTGGAAGAACGATTGGAGTACCAACTGCGAATCTGATTCCGCCAGTCAGCAAAAAATTTCCGCCAAACGGAGTTTATCTGACTCGTTCTAAAATTGGAGAAAAAGAGTACGATGGAATCTCCAATGTGGGTTATAAACCAACGGTAAAAGAAAACTTTCTGGGTGTGGAAACATATTTGTTTAATTGTAATGAAGATTTATATGGACAGGAAGCGGAAGTAAGATTTTATCATTATCTGCGTCCGGAACGTAAATTTGCATCCCTTCTGGAATTAAAGGGACAGCTTGATATTGATGTGGCAAAAGGAAAACAATTTTTTGCAGATTTACATGAAAAATAGTAATACAATAGGACTTTACAAGTGAAATATCTTGTGCTATACTGAGCAAGTATGAGTTCAGCCGTAGTTCAGAAACCGGATACTCCGACCGTTTCTTAATTACAGGCGATTAAAAAGATGAATGGAGGAAATTAAAATGATTTCAAAAGAAAAGAAACAGGCTATTATGGCAGAATTCGCAAGAACACCAGGTGATACAGGTTCACCGGAAGTACAGGTTGCAGTTTTAACAGCAAGAATTGAAGAACTGACAGAACATTTAAAGAGCAACCATAAAGACCATCATTCCAGAAGAGGTCTGTTAAAAATGGTAGGTCAGAGACGTGGTCTTCTTGATTATCTGAAGAAAACTGATATCGAAAGATACCGTGCTTTAATTGAAAAATTAGGTCTGAGAAAATAATCAGTAACAACCAGGGGCGGAATTTTTCCGCCCTGTTTTAGCAAAGGCGGCAAAACTGGAGCCGAGACCACTGAAAAGAACAGTTTAAGAAAAGTAAAGTGTTATAAGTGTAAAAATAAAACTGTTTTTTCAGTTGTTTCGGACAGAAGCTGCCAGATTAGTTTAGAAAAGGAGATAAGAGATGTCCAAAGAGTACAAATGTTTTTCAATGGAACTTGCAGGCAGAACATTGACAGTTGATATCAACCGTGTAGCAAAGCAGGCAAATGGTGCTGCATTTATTCATTACGGAGACACCACATTACTGTGTACAGCAACTGCCTCTGAAAAACCAAGAGAAGGAATTGATTTCTTCCCTCTGAGTGTAGAATATGAAGAAAAATTATATGCAGTTGGAAAAATCCCGGGAGGATTCAATAAGAGAGAAGGGAAAGCAAGTGAGCATGCGATTTTAACTTCTCGTGTTATTGACCGTCCAATGCGTCCACTGTTCCCAAAAGATTATAGAAATGATGTAACATTAAATAACATGGTTATGTCAGTAGACCCGGAATGTAATCCGGAAGTTGTTGCGATGTTAGGCTCTTCTATTGCGACATGTGTATCTGATATTCCGTTTGATGGTCCATGTGCGGCAACACAGATTGGTATGATTAACGGGGAATTTATTGTAAACCCGACACTGGCTCAGAAAACAATTTCTGATTTACAGTTAACAGTTGCTTCCACAAGAGACAAAGTAATCATGATTGAAGCGGGAGCAAATGAAGTTCCGGAAGCAAAAATGATTGATGCAATCTTTAAAGCACATGAGGTAAATCAGGAAATCATTGCTTTTATTGATACAATCGTTGCTGAATGTGGAAAGGAAAAGCATGCTTATGAAAGCTGTGCTGTTCCGGAAGAACTGTTTACAGCAATCAAAGAGATTGTACCTCCTGCAGAAATGGAAGAGGCTGTATTCTCTGATGACAAACAGACAAGAGAAGAAAATATCCGTGTTATCACAGAAAAATTAGAAGAAGCATTTGCAGAAAACGAAGAATGGCTGGCTGTACTTTCTGAAGCGGTTTATCAGTATCAGAAAAAACGGTTCGTAAGATGATTTTAAAAGACCATAAACGTCCAGACGGTCGTGCAATCACACAGATTCGTCCACTGGCAGCCGAAACAGATTTAGTTCCGCGCGTACATGGTTCTGCAATGTTTACACGTGGACAGACACAGATTTGTACCATCACAACCTTAGCTCCGCTTTCAGAAGCGCAGAGACTGGATGGTCTGGATGAATTTGAAACATCCAAACGTTACATGCATCATTATAACTTCCCGTCCTACTCTGTAGGTGAGACAAAACCGTCAAGAGGTCCGGGACGTCGAGAAATCGGTCATGGTGCATTAGCAGAAAGAGCCTTAGTTCCGGTTCTTCCGGCACCGGAAGAGTTCCCTTATGCAATTCGTACCGTATCTGAAACATTTGAGTCAAATGGTTCTACTTCACAGGCAAGTATCTGTGCATCTACAATGTCTCTGATGTCAGCAGGTGTGCCGATTAAGAAACCGGTTGCAGGTATTTCCTGTGGTTTGGTAACTGGTGAAACAGACGATGATTATATTGTTTTAACAGATATTCAGGGTCTGGAAGATTTCTTTGGAGATATGGATTTCAAGGTTGCAGGTACACATGATGGTATTACTGCAATTCAGATGGATATTAAAATTCATGGATTGACAAGACCGATTATTGAAGAAGCAATCGCAAAAACAAAAGAAGCAAGAGAATACATTCTGACAGAAGTAATGGAAAAATGTATTGCAGAGCCGAGAAAAGAAGTAAGTAAATATGCACCGAAAATTGTTCAGATTCAGATTGACCCGGATAAAATCGGTGATGTTGTCGGACAGCGTGGAAAAACCATTAATGCGATTATTGATGAGACTGGTGTAAAAATTGATATTGATGAGACTGGTGCAGTTTCTGTATGCGGTACAGAAAAAGAAATGATGGATAAAGCACTTAACTACATCAAGATTATTACAACAGATTTCAAAGAAGGTCAGATTTTCACCGGTAAAGTGGTGAGCATAAAAGACTTTGGTGCATTCGTTGAATTTGCCCCTGGAAAAGAGGGTATGGTTCATATTTCAAAAATTGCAAAAGAAAGAATTAACCGTGTAGAAGATGTGCTGACTCTTGGTGATGAAGTGAAAGTAATCTGTCTTGGAAAAGATAAGATGGGACGAATCAGTTTCAGTATTAAGGACGTTCCGGAAGAAGCATAAAAAATTAAGTCAGGAAGAATTTTTGACTAAGTAACATAGAGAGGGAGAACATGGCGATAAGCGGTTCTCCCTTTTTAAACGTACGCTTCAAAAATTTGGGCATACCTGACAAAAAATCTTCTCACAAAATCAAGCACAGAAAGATTCCGAAAGTACATTAAATTTACGGGAGGCAGAAAAATGCGTTATCATAATATCACAAAAGATGATATGTTAAATGGAGACGGACTTCGGGTAGTTTTATGGGTATCCGGATGTTCTCATTGTTGCAAAGAGTGTCAGAATCCTGTGACCTGGGATCCGAACAGTGGAATTTTTATTTGATGAGTCTGCGAAGCAGGAGATTTTTGAACAACTGGAAAAAGCCTATATTTCCGGAATTACATTTTCCGGTGGAGATCCGCTTTATGTACAGAATATATCTGAGGTAACAAAGCTTGCAAAAGAAATCAAAGAAAAGTATCCGTCCAAGACAATCTGGTTGTATACAGGTGCATTATGGGAGTCTTTGCAAGGCGAAGAAATCTTAAATTATCTGGATGTACTGGTGGATGGAGAATTTATGATAGAGAAGAAAAATGTGGCACTCAAATGGAAAGGAAGTTCTAATCAGAGAGTAATTGATGTACAAAAATCATTGAAAGAAAAGCAGATTATTCTGTATGCGGAGGGATAAATCATTATGAGACGAATTGCAAAATTTATGAAAGTCAGTAAAGAACAGTTTGCAGAGATGGTAGGATACCTTTGGTGAGATTTCCGGTGAAGAATTAGAACGTATCTATGAATCTGTTAAGCTTCCAAAGCGTGCAACTTCAGGAAGTGCCGGATATGATTTCTTCAGCCCGCTTACCTTTGAGTTAAAACCACAGGAGACGATTAAGATTCCAACCGGAATCCGTGTACAGATGGAAGAAGGCTGGGTTTTAAAAGTTTACCCGAGAAGCGGTCTTGGATTTAAATATCGTTTACAGTTAAATAATACGGTAGGAATTATTGACAGCGATTATTTTTATTCGGATAATGAGGGGCATATGTTTATTAAAATTACAAATGATTCCAACGAAGGCAAAGTAATCAATGTGGAAGCCGGAACTGGATTTGCACAGGGCATTTTCGTGGAATATGGAATCACAGTGGATGATGATGTAGTGGAAATCAGAAATGGTGGATTTGGAAGTACAACAAATAAATGCGACAGTAAATAGCAGTAATAAATTGTAACAAGTTAAGAAAAAAGGAAATTATGCTTGGGGAGTGAAAGAAGTAAAAAACAAACCTTGCATTTCCTTTTTATGATAATATACTTTGAGAATCAAACTATTTGGGAAGAAAAGGAAAATGGCGGAGGAAAATAAGATGATTGTAGAGCCAAAGGTAAGAGAGTTTATTTGTACAACCGCACATCCGACAGGATGTTATGAGAACGTAAAACGACAGATTGCTTATGTAAAAGATAAGGAAACGATAGAAGGACCAAAGAGAGTATTAGTAATTGGAGCATCGACCGGATATGGTCTTGCAAGCCGTATTACAGCTGCATTTGCATGTCAGGCTTCCACAATTGGAGTCATGTTTGAAAAGCCATCAAATGGAAAACGTACGGCAACTCCGGGATGGTATAATACCGTTGCATTTGAAAAAGAAGCCGAAAAAAATGGACTTTATGCAAAATCAATAAATGGAGATGCGTTTTCTTTAGAAGTAAAAGAACAAGTCGTTGAAATGATTAAAGAAGATTTGGGACAAGTTGATATGGTAATCTACAGTCTGGCAGCACCTAGAAGAACAACTGCAGATGGAACGGTATGGGCTTCTTCCTTAAAGACGACCGGCGAAGCATTTACAGAAAAAAGTCTGGATTTAAGAAATAATACAATTGTGACAAAGACCGTAGAACCTGCGAAAGATGGGGAATTAGAAGGCACAATTAAAGTAATGGGCGGAGAAGACTGGATGGATTGGATGGACACACTTCACGGCGCAGGTGTGCTTTCTGAAAATGCCGTAACAGTAGCTTATTCTTATATTGGACCGAAACTGACTTATCCAATTTATTATGATGGAACAATTGGTCAGGCAAAACGTCATCTGACAAAGACCGCAGAAAAAATTAATGAGAAATATTCAGATATTAGGGCTTATATTTCTGTCAATAAAGCACTGGTAACACAAGCGAGTGCAGCAATTCCGATTGTACGCTGTATTTTGCAATTCTCTATAAAGTGATGAAAGTACAGGGAACTCATGAGGGATGTATTGAACAGATTTCAAGATTATTTCATGAAAAATTATTTGTAGAAAAACCGATAACAGATGAACAGGGAAGAATCCGTATGGATGACTGGGAACTTTCCGATGAAGTTCAGGATAAAGTAATGGAGTGTTGGAAAAACGTTACAACAGAAAATGTAGCAGAACTTTCAGATATTGATGGATATTTGGCGAGGATTTTATCAGATGTTTGGATTTCATCTTGATGGTGTGGACTATGCAAAGGATGTAGACTTAGAACGTTGCAATTCCGAGTTTAGAAAAATAAAAAATAAGATAAGAAAATAAGATAATAAGATAATAAGAAAAGGAACGCATGTTGTCAGTTAAAGTGCAGCATGCGTTCCTTTTCGGATTCAATATAGTTTTGTTTAAATATCTAAAATGCGTCGTAAATTATTACCCATCACATCATTCCATTCTTCTTTGGAAAGGCAGGCATCGTTTCTTATTTGGTTGACGAACATGGAAAAATCCATTTCTCTGTTTTTAGACGGATATAAAAGCAGTGGAAAATCACTTCCGTAAAGCAGTCGTTTGCTTCCAATCAAACCAATAACAGCACGAAAACTGCTGATGTGATAAAGCAGTGGATTTGCGGCTGTATCGTAATAGACATTTTTGAACTTTCCATGATAACGTGGATTTAATTCATAAAAAGGAAGTCCACCACCCAATGTGAGCTAAAATAAATGTAACATCTGGATATTTTAAAATTCAAGCCAGGAAGCAGGCGCAAGGGAGGTCATGTCTTTCCCGGATAAGGATGACCGACGGCTCTCCGCAGTGGATATTGATTGGCAGATGATAGGCATTTGCGCATTCTACGACTTCGATAAAATCAGGGTCATTAAAATCATAGCCGTTTCCGCCGGGACCAAGTTCTCCGATTCCTGAGAAGCCGAGTTTGGCACAGCGTTCGATTTCTGAAATTGCTTCTTTTTTGAATTTTGGATTGATTGAGATGAATCCTTTTTAAGCGTTCTGGATGATTTTTCATGCTTTCTGCCATATAGTCATTATGCATACGCATCAGTCCCGCATCGTTCCAGTACCATCCCTGCATGACTAAACCATGAATCCCGGCTTGTGTGCACAGTCAAGCGCTTCTTCGGCATTGGCCCAGGCTTCTTCGGTTCCTTTGTGGTTTTCCGGCTTTTTGGTCAGAACGCCAAACCACGAGTCGCGGGCAGCATAAGTTTCCCAGTTATTATAAATTTCCGGTGGAAATAAATGAACATGACTGTCCCAGATTTGTAATTGTTCCAAAGTATTCCCTCCTTTAAAATGAATGTAGTTTCGGAAACTTTTGGGGTTTGATGAGACTACATATTATAGTTTATAGTATTTTTATTCGGCAAAGAATATCTTCGTCCTGTTCTTCGCCTGGTTCATCCTCTGGATCTTCGTCTATTTCATTTTCGTGAGGAAGATTTTCGATAAAGTTTTGGAAGCTTTCAGCAGCAGCCATGTATTCATCTTCACGTTCAATGTTATTGATAACAGGATTTCCGTCTTCTTCATGATAACGGAAAAGGAAAGTTTCTCCACTCTTATTTTTGCCGTTTTTATCTAATGGAATCAGTGCAATGTATTCGCCAAATCCTTCTACATCAAAAGTAGTCAGTACGGCACATTCTAAAACGGAATCGTCTTCTAAGGTCAGCTTAATGGTAGGATTTGAACGCGTGGAATTGCCTGTCCGGCTCCGGCACAGTCTGAAGTACAGGACGCACAGTCACTTGGGTCACATCCTCCGATATTGGTTGTAAAAGTTTCTTCACTCATTGGTAATTACCTCTTTCTTAATACTTATAGTGTTATATTAATAGTACCAGATGACTTGAAAGATTTCAAGCATTGACAATTGGCAATTGCAATTTTTACTATGGGCACGTATAATAAAAGTATTACTCTAAATGTACTCTTAATGTTTCTGGAAAGATTTTAAGAGCACATTACGGATGAGAGAGGGGAAGAGAAAGTGAAAGAAGATACGTCTCATTTGATAAAAAGGGCTGCGCATTTTAAATCAATCTTGACAGTAGAAGGCTTTTTAGTTGGAGTTGTAGCAGGATTGATTGTACTTGCGTATCGTGTCCTTTTGGAATATGCGGGAAAAGTTATGAATTTTGTGCTTGCGTTAGGAAGAGAGTATCCATTTGCAGTAGGAGTCTGGTTTTTTATCTTATTTACGCTGGCATGTATTGTTGGATGGCTGGTAAAAAAGGAACCTTTTATTTCGGGAAGTGGAATCCCACAGGTAGAAGGTGAAATGGCAGGAAAATTAAATCAGGTCTGGTGGAGGGTTCTGCCAGCAAAATTTCTTGGAGGTTTTTTATCTTTGTTTGCAGGTCTTTCTTTGGGAAGAGAGGGCCCGTCGATTCAGATTGGAGCAATGTCAGGAAAAGCGGTTTCGAGCCTGCTTGGAAGAGGAAAAACAGAAGAAAAATATTTGATTACCTGTGGAGCAAGTGCCGGACTTGCCGCAGCATTTCATGCACCGCTTGCAGGTGTGATGTTTTCATTAGAAGAGATACATAAAAACTTTTCGGTGTCGGTCTTGATTTCCGTTATGACAGCGTCGATTACCGCAGATTATATTTCGGCGGAATTTATGGGATTTCGTCCGGTTTTTCAGTTTGAGGTGACAGGAGCGATTCCTGATTCATATTATGGACATATCATAGCACTGGGAATTATTTTAGGTATTATGGGTGCTTTTTATAATAAAGTAACGTTAAAGAGTCAGGAATTGTTTGGAAAAATAAAAGGAAAACGATCAGAGACGATAAAACTGTTAATTCCGTTTTTGATGGCAGGATTTTTTGGATTTACAATGCCGGAAATTCTTGGAAGCGGACATAATCTGGTTGATATGGTCGCCGAAGGCAATATGATGTTAAAGGGAATCCTGTTTCTGTTTGTGATGAAGTTATTCTTCTCATGCGTTTCTTTTGGTTCGGGAGCACCTGGCGGAATTTTCTTTCCGCTTTTAGTATTAGGTTCTTTAATTGGAGGCGCTTATGCCTCTTTTGCAGTCACATATCTTGGGATGGATTCACAGTATATCAGCAATTTTATTGTACTGGCAATGGCTGGTTATTTTACAGCAATTGTACGAGCACCGATTACCGGAATCATTCTGATTTTTGAAATGACAGGAAGTTTCAGCCAGATGCTGTCGTTATCCTTGGTTTCAATTGTCGCTTATCTGGTGGCTACGGCATTTAAATCCGAACCGATTTATGAAAGTCTGCTTACCAATTTGTTAAAGAAACGAGGAATCAAAGTTTCGAAAAAGACCGGAGAAAAGGTTTTACAGGAATATATTGTAAGTTATGGATGTGAAATTCAAAATAAAATGATACAGCAGGTAGAATGGCCAAAAAACTGTCTGTTAGTAGCAATTAAAAGAAGTGGAAGTGAACTCATTCCAAAGGGACATACGATTCTTATGAATGGGGATACGATTGTCACAATGACTGATGAGTCTGATGCTTCGAGTGTACATGACAGAATGGAAGTGCTGTGTAAGGAACAGGAAAAATTGAAATGAGGTGAAAAACTTGTCCAGAGAATGTGTGAGTGAGACGGAAAATAAACTGCAGTGGAGAGCCGTTTATCCGGAAAGGCCGGGTGTCGTAAAAACAAGAAAAGGATATGTGTTTACAGCATGTATAGAAGCAGAGAAAGAAGTAAGTCTGCTTTTTATAAAAAAGGGGAAAGCAGACCAGAGATAGCTGTTCCACTTTCAAAAGAAAAAAGTTTTGGAGACTATCGGGCAGTTATGATATCCGGAATTTCAATGGATGAGTATGAGTATAACTATTGTGTGGATGGGGAAGTGCAGCAGGATTTTTATGCACATTCTTTAAGCGGAGTGAGTTCTTTTGGGAAAGAATATCCAAAAGAAGAACATGCAGTAAGATGTCGGTATCAAAAAGAAAATTATCACTGGAAAAAAGAAAAATTTTCTCCGATTTTACTCTCAGACAGTATTTTGTATAAATTACAGGTTCGTTCTTTTACAAAAGATAAGGATTCCGGAGTAAGGGAGAAAGGAACATTTCGTGGAGTAGAGCAGAAAATCGCTTATTTAAAAAAGCTGGGAATTACAGGTGTGCTTTTCATGCCGGCTTACGAGTATCGGGAATGTTCAAAAGAAGTAAAAGAACCAGAATGCTTTGGAGAAAGAAAAAAACAGGTACGGGTAAATTGCTGGGGCTATACCGGAGAAGCAAATTATTTTGCACCAAAGGCCTCTTTTTGCAGTACCGATTATCCATATCAGGAATTTTGTAAGATGGTGGATTCGCTTCATGGTGCAGGAATTGAGTGCCTGATGGAGTTTTATTTTGATGGAAGTGTCGGTTCTTCACAGATACTTGATATTCTGCATTATTGGATGAAAACGTATCATATTGATGGATTTCATCTGATGGGAAAGGGCGTATTGCCGGAAGTTTTGGTAAAAGATAAATGGCTTTCACAGAGTAAATTATTTTTTTCTGATATTAATGCAGAGCAGATTTATCAAAAACAGATTCCGTCTTCTCGGCATATTGCAGAGTACAATGAGGGATTTTTTATATTGTATGCGTCATCTTTTAAAAAGTGATGAGGGAATGATAGAAGAATTTTCTTTATCGAAATAAAAAGAAATTACAAAAACAGTGGTGTGATTAATTATATGGCAGACCAGGACGGTCTTACAATGATGGATATGGTCTCTTATGATGAACGTCATAATGAGGCAAATGGAGAAAATGGCAGGGATGGAATTGAGTATAACTGCAGTTGGAACTGTGGGGCAGAAGGTACAGCAGAAAAAAAAGTATTCGTCGGCTTCGCATGGGACAGTTGAAAAACGCTTTTCTTATGTTGTTGTTAAGTCAGGGAACACCGCTTATTTTTCAGGGTGATGAGTTTGGAAACTCACAGGCGGAAACAATAATGCATGGTGTCAGGATAATGAAACAGGATGGGTGAACTGGAAAAAACTGCGTCAAAATAAAGAACTGTTTGAATTTGTAAAAGAAGCGGTTTCCATTCGAAAAATGCATTCGATTTTGCATCTGGAAAGCGAATTAAAAGGGGCAGATTATAAAGCTGTGGGATATCCGGATATTTCTTATCATAGTAATCAGCGTGGTATTATTCCGGAAGTCCGCAGTACCGTCACATAGGAATTCTATACTGTGAAGATTATGCCGGATGTGAAAAAGAGCTGCTCTTTGCAGCCTATAATTTTCACTGGAATGAACATGAATTTGGACTGCCAAGTCTTTCAGAAAAAATGTCATGGGAACAGATTCTGACAAGTGGTGAAGACGCAGAGATTGAAACGGAAATTTTAAAAGAAGAAAAGACAGAAAAAATAAAAAGAAAAGAGAAATTCAAAGGAAGAAAGTAACAATAAAGGTTGGACCAAGAACCGTAGTAATTTTAAAAGGAAAGCAGGATGAGAATTAATGCATATCTGGGACATTTTAAAACAATTACAAAACATAAACTGATGGTTATGAAATATTGCTTTAAAATAGGACTATATCGGCAGGGAATGCTCCATGATTTGTCAAAGTATTCATGGACGGAATTTTCAGCAGGATGTAAATATTATCAGGGAAACCGCAGTCCAAACAATGCGGAGAGAGAAGCAACAGGGCTTTCAACAGCGTGGATTCATCACTATGGAAGAAATAAACATCATTTTGAACATTGGTAGATTATGGGATTGATTGTGATACCATTATAAAAGGAGTGCCGATGCCGAGGAATTATATAGCGGAGATGGTGATGGACAGGATTTGTGCTTCAAAAGTGTATCATCCGGAATCTTATACTAATCGTGCGCCTTTAGAATATTTTTTGAAAAGCAAGGGCAAATTGTGGTTTGTGCATGAGGATACAAACCGTGATTTGGAATTTTTATTACGAATGTTGGCAGAAAAAGGTGAAAAAGAAACATTATGTTACATTCGTAATTCATATCTTAAAGGAAAAGAAATAAAAAATTCACATTAATGAACTTAAGAAGTTAAAATATGTGTGTTAAGGTAGGTAGGTGCGAGAGGTGGTAGAAAGAGATGAATATAACACAGATATTAAACATGGTAGTTTCAGAATATGGGAATATAACACAGAAATATATGATGGGGATTTTACTGGCAGGAATGATATTTGCACTGCTAAACTGTTTTATGGGATATCGGCTTAGAAAAGTATGGGGAACTCTTTTAGGACTGGCAATCGGAGCAGTAGCCGGAGGTGCGGCAGCATGGTATTATCTTGGAGGAAAACAGAGTTATATTTTAATTGCCGGAGCATTGGCTGCGCTGTTTCTTGGGATGATAGCCTGGTGCTTTTATAAAGCAGGTATTTTTATTCTTTGTACCGGATTGATTTACTGGTTGGCTTCTTCCTTTATTTCAGGAGAAGATGTGACAAGCCGGATTATCTGTCTGGCAGTCGGAATTGTAGTAGCGACGATGGCATTAGGATATGAGAGACATGTAGTGATTGTAATTACTGGTCTGTGTGGCGGAATTGGAGCAGTAAAATGCCTGTTTGAACTTTCTAAAATGCAGGAAAATGCAGCGGTCTGGCTTTTAGGACTGATTCTTGGAATATTTGGTATTGTAATACAGGCAGGACCTTATCTGCGCAAACAAAGTCGAAGAAAGAGGTTTTTCGTCAGACAGATTTTCAGATAGAAGAAAAAGAAGCCCAAGAAGTTTTTCACTTCCGACACTTCCATCCCTGCCATCAAGAAAGAAAAAAAA
>ENA-OQHY01000687-OQHY01000687.1-human-gut-metagenome-genome-assembly--contig:-NODE-687-length-18049-cov-6.662259_pt1 | contig 18049 bp, 20 predicted proteins | sample MGYA00242570_ERZ504733 | MGnify/ENA primary metagenome ERZ504733 (study PRJEB26092, sample SAMD00036219) | human gut metagenome | host: Homo sapiens | study: EMG produced TPA metagenomics assembly of... | reverse complement strand
GAACACGACAAAGCTCGTAAACGTGCTTCTGAAGTTTAATGCGATCCAATGAAATTTGGAGTTGTTCTTCTTTCTTTTTCATAATTGTTGACTTTAGGGTGTCAACCTTATTTAAAAAAAGACAATTAGAAGTTTTCAAAACATCATATCATTCACCACGTAGGTGCATATATCGTCAAGATCGGGCAGAGAGTCGGCCTTTGTCAATTTGATGTCGCATTTCTTGCAGAAGTCACTGAAATGCTGCGTCAAGCATTGAGTCTGTTAGTATCATAAATTTCTGTTTTTGCTTACAAATTAAAATAAAATTTCCGAATTATAAGCCAGTTGGGATAAAACAGAAATGGATATCTCCGAGTGCTCGCTGATAGGCTGGGAGATAGGCTGGGAGATAAGTCGTTTCGGCGCTTATCTGCCAGCATTTATTCTGTTGATACACAGCGAGATGTGCCGTTGCTGGAAGATATGGCAGATATTTTCATCAACTCGATTTTATACCTATTGAGGTATTTTTTTCAATTTCCTTTCTTTTATTCATAGAAATATATTAATTTTGTGCAAATTAATTGACTTTGTGTATTCGTACACTTAGTTTCAATCGATTTATGCCTCAGTTCACGCCGAGCCTTTTACGGGTATTTATACTTTAAACAAAGGAGAAAGGGTGGGTAGAGGCACGACATAATTAAGGCGTTTACTTGACGCTCTGTTTGAGACAGCTTGGAATCTCGCAAATTCAAAGTCATTATAGTCTTGAACTTAGCAACGGTAGATGCCCCGGGTGTGATTATATCATTCCCGTGTGGTTCTCTGTAAGCCATCATTGTACCCTTATAGGTGCAGTGCGTGGTTGTGTACACAGACCTCACGGGTAGGATTATCATATCGGCGTGGGCTCTGACGTTGTCTGTTCGACTATAATAGGCAATGCGAGAGCCTCAAGCTGTGGAATGGACAACAGGTAGGTTCTCCACGCTTTTTTTGTGCCAGAATAATAACCTAATCAGAATGCTAACCCTACATTGTTCAGGAGAAAGCAATGTGCCAAAATAAGTCTATTATGGCTACAGGATTTTTGTATCTAAACACTCGCAACGAACTGATTCGCCTTGACTGTTCCAAGATTGTGTACATGGAAGGTGATGGCAACTATACCAACATTGTGCTTGTCAACAAACAGAAGGTGGCTGTCTGTATGAATCTCAGCAACATGCAGCAGTTTATCTCTGAGAGCTTGCGTGAGCGTGCCTCTATTTTTGCACGCATAGGTAAGCGTTTCATCGTAAATCTCAACTTTATATATAAGGTGCAACCTCTGCTGCAAAGCCTTGTTGTGACCGATGGTGTTCACTTCACCTTTCAACTCGGTATATCGAAGGAAGCGCTCAAACAGCTAAAGGACATTCTCGTCGGACGGGTTCCAGACCGAACTCAAATCAATGTAGGATAAAATCAAAAACGATGGAAATTATAATAGGAAGAGAAGAAGGCGCACGTCGTCTACATTGTATTGTTGGTGGACGTGAATTCAATATAGGTCAGGCTGGCGCAGTGCCATTGTCTGTAAGTCGTCGGCATTGCAAGATTTCAGTCAATGGAAGCAATATCAGCATAGAGAACATAAAGGCACAGAACGTAACCTTTGTAGACGGCAACCAGGTAGTCAGCAAAGGTATCACCTCGAACAGCCGTGTGCAGTTAGGCGAAGAGCGATTTCTTGTACCTCTGCAGCAGATACTGCAACTGGCTGGTGTCTCAGCAGCCAATGGAATGGATCCGCAAAAAGAGGCACCGACATTCTCGTTGAAACCCATGAAGGCTGTGTGGGAGGAATACGACAACCGCAGAATGAAGATACAGAACGATGCTGCAAAATCTGCGAACAAACAACGTCTGCAAGGTCTATTCTCCATGTTTGGTATGTGTCTCGGCTTTATTCCTGGCATAGACCCAACAATACGCATTATCATCATTGTTGCCGCTTTGTCCATAGGTATATATTTCTTTATAAAAGGAAGCGTCACTGCAACCGTTCAACAACAGTTGCACGACCTCGACGATGAGTATGCCAGAAAGTACAAATGTCCTAATCCTGCTTGTGGAAGACCATTTGGTGCGATACCGTACCGCAACATCGAGTACAATAAGCAGTGCTTGGCTTGTGGTTGCAAGTACACCCACTGACATTTTGTGTAATAATCGGGGCGTTTCATACAGGATGCCGATTTTCTCATGGTGTTGAGGTATAATAAGCATAATTTTGCAGCATCAAAATAATGATTTAAAAACTTTAAAAGCTATTGATATGAACAACGAAGAAACAATCGTCATGAAGCCGCAGAACAATAACAAGGCAGAACAGACACAAAGCGTAGAGACAGTTGATAAGAAGTCGAACAAAGGCAAGAAAGTTGTCGCTACGGCAGCCGCCTCAATTGTGGGCGGTGTAGTCGGTGGTGGTGCTGCTTATGCTGCTACGGAAATGCTCCATAGCAAGGAAGAGGCAGAGGAGCAGAAGCCTGAGGAAGAAGCAGTGGCAGCGGAGAAGCCTGCTACAGCAGTCGTTGACGAACCTCAAAAGGTGCAGTCTGACGAACCCCAAAAGGAGGAACTTGTATCCAGAGTAGACGATGAAGAAGGTGGCGAACCCGACTATACTAATCACAATGGTGCTAACCCCGTAACACAAAATCCCGAAGTGCAGGCTACGGTTGACGACACCAATGGCGGCAATGCCAATGAGGTGCAGGTGTTGGGCATGTACGAAGCGCAAGGCGAGGACGGACAAACCATGCAAGCGGCTATGCTGACCAACGGCCATGAGGTAGCTGCTGTTGTGGATTTAGACGGTGATGGTGTAGCAGACGTACTTGCTGTGGACGAAAACCATAACCAGCAGATAGATGAAGGCGAGGTGTACGACCTCTCAAACGATAATGTACATATGGCGGATTATCAGGATTTGTATATGGCGCAACAGCAACAGATGCAGATGGATCAGGAGCAAAATACATTTGCCTATAACGCCAGCGATGACCAGCCGGATTACAACAATGATGCCGATTTGTCATATGTATAAAGTCACGCAGATACTACTCTTATCGGTAGTGCTTGCCTTGCTGCCATTATCAGTCCAAGCGAAGATTTATCTTTTGTCAGTCGGCATATCCGACTATCCTGGCACACGGAACGACCTCCGTTTGCCGCACAACGATGCAGCCACAATGCAGTGGCTCTACAAGGAGAACAAACAGGCAAAGGTCTGCTTGCTGATGAACGATAAGGCAAAGGTAGCAACCGTGAAGAAGGCTCTGCAAAAGATGGTTTCTGTAGCAACTGCCGACGACATCGTTGTGATATTCTTCAGCGGTCACGGGGTTAAAGGCGGATTTGTCTGCTATGACGGTTCCATGTATTACGATGATATCTATACGGCGATGGCATCGTGCAAGAGCAAAAACAAAATGGTGTTTGCTGACGCTTGTTTCGCAGGAGCTATACGTCAAGGTAAGAGCAACGCCAATGCGAGTTCAAACAGCGTCAATAAGGGCAATGTGATGTTCTTCCTCTCCAGTCGCAGCAACGAGAAGTCAATCGAGAGACCAGGTATGACAAATGGCTTCTTCACTTACGCCTTGCAGCATGGATTGCGAGGAGGTGCAGACAAGAACCGAGACCGCATCATTACGGCAAAGGAGCTGTTCGACTATGTTAGCGAAAAGGTGAAGAAAGACTCTGGCAACCGTCAGCATCCCGTGATGTGGGGCAAGTTCTCCGACGATATGCCCGTGATGAAATGGTGATACCAATATAAACAGAACAACAATGAATGAGATAAAGATAAAATGTCCTACTTGCGGCAAGGTGCTCCGTTTGAAAGATGTACCAAACATCAATGCGGCGTTTTTCACCTGCCCCGTATGCAAGGAAAAGCATATCGTTGGCAAGTGTCAACGATATGTGGAGCAGCCTAAGCCTATTGCTTCTTCGGGTGATGAAACCCAGTATGGAGGTGGTTTTGTGCAGCAATCGGGAGGCGATGAAACAAGGATTGGTCCACAACCTCAACATGGTGGTGGAGATGAAACACGAACAGCCTCCGCTTCATGCCCTACGGTCGGTGTACTTGTGGACAATATGGGTAGTACATATGCGTTGCGTTTAGGCATCAACACTATAGGACGTAGTGCAGTTTCGTCAACAGCAACTATACAGATAGCCACCAACGACCGCACCATGAGCCGAAGCCATGCCGTGATAGAAGTGAGCCATGCAGGAGGAAAAACAATTCACATTCTCAGAAATGGAGCGAACAAGAATCCGTCCTATATGAACGGAGTACTCATCGGACAACAAGACCAACTGGTGCTTAACAATGGTGATCGTATCAAGATGGGTAGCACAGAACTGACATTCAAAAAGTAACAGTATATGAAATTCAAGATTAAAGCATACAATCTGCAGGAACTTGGACAAAGAACAAATCAAGAAGATTCGCTCTTTCCTGCATTGGGTAAGTCAACGTCTGACGACCGCTTGTTCGTTCTCTGCGACGGAATGGGCGGACATGAGAAAGGCGAGGTGGCTTCGGCTACGGTGTGCGCGACATTAAGCCGTGTCATCCTTTCCGCTTGGCATCCAGGTGAAGTGTTGAGCGACGAACTCTTCCTGCAAGCACTTAGTGCAGCCTACGATGCGCTTGATGCTAAAGACAATGGCGAAGAACGCAAGATGGGCACCACGCTCACCTTCTTATGTCTGCACGCCAGTGGTGCCACTGTGGCACATATAGGCGATAGCCGTATATATCAGTTGCGTCCGGCTTCAAAAAACACTTCGGCACGTATCGTCTTCCGCACGCAAGACCACTCGCTCGTCAACGATCTGGTGAAGATTGGCGAGATAACAGAAGAGGAGGCTAAGCACCATCCGCAGAAGAATGTCATCACACGTGCTATGCAGCCTTGCCAGGAGCATCGTGCTAAGGCAGACATTGCTCATCTCACAGACGTCCTACCTGGCGACTATTTCTACATGTGCTCCGATGGTATGTTGGAAGAAGCTTCTGACGAGAACATCCTCAATATCATTACCAAGCCTAATGCAACGGATGAGCAGAAGTTGGAGATGCTACGCAATGTGACAGAAGAGAATAAGGACAACCACACGGCACACCTTATACATATTGATGGGGTGGAGGGCGTATCAGCAACAATTACGTCCACCTCTTCAGGAGTAAGTGGCACATGGATTACTCCAGAATTTAACAAACCAAAGAAGACACGGAAAGTATGGCCATGGATTGTCGGTATTGCTATCATTGCGGTTATAGCTGCCGCTGCTTCATTCTTTATGTGCGGAGGCAAGAATTGTGCTTCGGAATTGGTTGGCGATAGTATCAAGTTGGCTCCTGCCAAGGTTCGACCAATAGAACAGAAAAAGGATACGCTGAAAAAGGACACGGCACAGCAACCTCGTGTTACAAGTCAGCACCACGATATTGTTCAGAAAGGCAAACCCCAGAAAGATGAGAAAGGCGACAATGACAAGCCGGAGTCAGCTAAGCCGGAACCAGTTAAGCCGGAGCAAACAGCTGCAGGCAATAATACGGCAACGAGCAATGTTATTAATAAGTTTGTCAAACCATCTCAACCCAAGAATGAAAAGAGAGACAAAACAAACAATCCTAACGAAAAGACAAAATAAGTCATGCAACAACAATTGATTATAGGAACACTCCTGCATGGAGGTACATACAAGATAGAGAAGATACTCGGACAAGGTAGCTTCGGCATAACTTACCTTGCCGAGCATACTAACCTTGGAAAGAAAGTAGCAATCAAAGAGTTCTTTATGAAGGAGCTCAACTCACGTGGTGAGGATGGTAGTATTACAGGTATGTCAGACAGCAGTTTGTCTCAAAACTATTGTCAGAAGTTCAAGAAGGAAGCTATCAACCTCTCGCGCCTTGATCATCCCAACATCGTTCGTGTCACCGACTCGTTCAGCGAGAATGGCACGTTCTACTATGTGATGGACTTTATAGAAGGACAGAACCTCAACGATTATATCAAGTCGCATTATATAGATGAGGCTGAAGCCGTAAGCATAATCAAGTCTGTTGCTGATGCCCTCATATACATGCACGAAGAGAAGCACATGCTCCATCTCGACTTGAAACCAGGCAATGTGATGCGTAGAGAAAGCGATGGGCACATTTTCTTGATAGACTTCGGATTGAGCAAGCATTATAGTACTGACGGCCAACCCGAGACATCTACCACAATTGGTCTCGGTACTGCAGGCTATGCTCCTATAGAACAAGGAAACAAAGCGAAGAACGGAGAGTTCCGCCCGACTATAGATGTGTACGCTCTTGGTGCTACATTCTACAAGCTTCTCACCCGTGAAACGCCACCGCCAGCATCCGACCTCGTAAGTGACGATGAACTTCTGGAGAACAAACTTCGTGAAAAGGGATTGTCTGACAATCTTATCAAGTTGTCACCGAGGCGATGTGTCCGAATGTAAGGAAGCGCACGCAGACCATTCGGGAATTCAAAGGAAATCTTGATGGAATAAAGGCAGATACACAAGTGACAAATGGTAATGCTTCAACCGAAGCAGTTGCAAAAGCAGATAAAGATGAAACAATTGTCGCATCTGCAAAAAGCAATTCACGCACCTCTGTCGATACCGAAGAAACTTCTTTAGCTAGTCCTGCTATGCTGATGAAAAGGCACAGTTGGTAAAAGAATATATGGAAGCGTTTGGTGTGGACGAAAAGGATGCACTCCTTTATGTCAATACACATGGAATAAAAGTGACGTTACGTGTTATAGCTGCTAAGAAAGCAGGAAATGTGTCAAAAAGTCTAGTGTTTACTGAAGATGTGGCAGAAAATACGGAGAACAATGTTACAGATGATAATGACAATTCTAAAAAGAGTTTGAAACTTTTAGGCAAGATTGTCGGTGGAATATTTGGAATATCTTTGTTTTTTATATTTATAGCTAATAGAGGCAATTCTGGAGTTATAGATGATAGGTACGACTACGCTGATGCAACGGTAGATACATGTGTTGTAGATACATGTGTTGTAGATACATATGCTGTATATTAAGGGCAATACTATGATATTGCTGAATAGCCTATTATTAGGTATTTTTATAATGCTAAAATTAGTCAAAATGAAAAATATTTTTTCTGTAATATTAATGATGTTTGCCATTCTTGCAATGGTAAGTTGTGACTCGCTCAATCCATCAGAGCGGCTGATGGTTGGTAAGTGGTATTATTCAAAAAGTATGAATAATGATGGAGTTGAAACTACATTAGAATATCATGATGACAAAACTTATATCGTCAACGGCACCGTGCGATTTGTTTGGGACGTGGATGATGGTGTGCAGGAAGTAGTGATATTATCCCTTACTGGAAAAGGGACATGGAGCATAATCGACAAGATGCAAAATACAAATACTACTGATGTTGACATCAAAATTGTAGATGTCTCATTTCAAGGAGAAAATCTGACAGATGATAGAACTGTTATACAGGAATTGATTGCTTCTGAGAAGAAACGTCTGTATTATGATAAGGTTATACCTTGGAAAAAAGAATGTATTGGTGAATATTCTATTCGAATAATAACTCTAAATGAAACAACGTGTGTGACAGTCGACAAAGACGGAGATAAGACTGAAATGCGTAGAATAAAATAGGAAAGGCAAACGATAAGGATTTTCTTCCTGTCGGCACGATGTAGAACGGCAAGTATAAAGTACCATATATGGATACAAACAACAAATTAATGTTGCAAGCAGGAACTATCTTGCATGGAACATACAAGATAGAGAAAGTACTCGGACAAGGTAGCTTTGGCATAACTTACCTTGCCGAGCATACTAACCTTGGAAAGAAGGTAGCAATCAAAGAGTTCTTTATGAAGGAGCTCAACTCACGTGGTGAGGATGGTAGTATTACAGGTATGTCAGACAGTAGTTTGTCTCAAAACTATTGCCAGAAGTTCAAGAAGGAAGCTATCAACCTCTCGCGCCTTGATCATCCTAACATCGTTCGCGTCACCGACTCGTTCAGCGAGAACGGCACGTTCTACTATGTGATGGACTTTATAGAAGGACAGAACCTCAACGATTATATCAAGTCGCATTATATAGATGAGGCTGAAGCCGTAAGCATAATCAAGTCTGTAGCCGATGCCCTCATCTATATGCACGAAGAGAAGCACATGCTCCACCTCGATTTGAAACCAGGCAATGTGATGCGTCGCAATAGTGATGGACACGTCTTCCTCATAGACTTCGGATTGAGCAAGCATTATAGTACTGACGGCCAACCCGAGACATCTACCACAATCGGTCTCGGTACAGCAGGCTATGCTCCTATAGAACAAGGAAACAAAGCGAAGAATGGAGAGTTCCGCCCGACTATAGATGTGTACGCTCTTGGTGCTACATTCTACAAACTTCTCACCCGTGAAACGCCACCGCCAGCTTCCGACCTCGTAAGTGACGATGAACTTCTGGAGAACAAACTTCGTGAAAAGGGAGTGTCTGACAATCTTATTGAGGTTGTCACCGAGGCGATGTGTCCGAATGTAAGAAGACGAACACAGAGCATAAAAGAATTCAAAGGCAATCTTGATGGCATAAAGAGCGAGACGCAAGCGACAATTAACGTTACATCGGATGATACTATTGCGGACACCGGTAAAGAGGAAACGATAGTTACGTCAGCAGAAGATTTTAATAAAGTAGGAGATGAAGAGAAAAATGAATATGGGAATGAAGATGATGGTGTATCCAAAAAGAGTCTGAAGAATTTAGGAATAATCGTCGTAATTGCATTTGTGATTTTTGCAATTATAGGTGTTAGCCAAAGCTCATTAAATACAAGTATGGCGAGAGATACTAATCAAAATATGACGGTCACTGCGGACTCTATTATGACTTGCGATGTAACAAATGTTGATATGTACCTAAGTGGTGCTCGCTGTGTATATTCTGGTAAAGTTATAGAGGAATTTAATGGCATAAGAAATCTTCCTCATGAGAAAGGTCAGGCAATTTTTAATGACGGTCGTTATTACGAGGGGCATTTTTCTTATGGTGAAATGGATGGTCCGAACGCATATTTCAGTTATCCTAATGGGGATGTGTTTGTCGGTTCGTTTGCTCACAATGAATTTAGCCAAGGCAAGTATACAGTTAAGCAAACAGGGGAATATTTTGTCGGCTCATTTAAGAATGGGCAACCATACAATGGAACATGGTATGAGAGAACTGGTAGAAAAATTGAGGATGTGAAAAATTAAAAGATATGAAAATAACGTTTTTTATTTTACTTTTATTTTGTGCCTTGAAAACCTCGGCGCAAGGTCTTGGTGGAGAAATCAAGCGCTCTGATAACACTCCAACCGATAAGGCTGCGATGAAGCAAAAAATCATTTACAAGCATGGAAAGAGTGTCGAATTGGACAACTCATCTGTTGAAGACATATATAGTATTGAGTTAGAAGAAAAAGCCCAACAAGGTAATGCAGCAGCCCAATATGCTTTAGCAAAAATCTATTGTTTGGGCAAAGGTGTTGAACCGAACGAGGAACTATCAAACAAATATTTAGTTAAATCTGCCGAGCAAGGATATACAGCAGCACAGTATACGTTAGGAAAAAGATATTTGAATGGCAATATGTCTGGAGTTCCACAATATGACTTGGCTCATAAATATTTTGTGCTCGCTGCAGATAAAGGACATATTAATGCCATATTTCATGTTGGTTTAGACTATTTGTTAGGACGTGGAGTGTTGCAAAATGTATCTAAAGGGTTGCTTTATGTGGAAGATGCGGCAAAAGAGAATGACGAATCAGCTCTAAATTTTTTAGGTATAATGTATCGCGATGGGAGATACAATCAACAACAAAACCCTCGTAAAGCATTTGATTACTTCTTGAGAAATGCCCTCCAAGGAAATGCTGATGCACAGTCATATTTAGGACAATGCTACATGTATGGTTTTGGCACAGAGAAAGATGGGCAAAAAGCATTTGAATGGCTGAAAAAATCTGCAAGTAATGGTTCCTCAGACGGTTATTATTGGTTGGCAATGTGTTATGAAAAAGGATGCGGTGTAAAGCGGGATTTACAAGAATTCTTTAGTAATATGATGATTAGTGCTAACTTGGGAGATGCTTCTGCAAAAGCCCAAATTGGATCATGTTACATAAGAGGAGAAGGAGTTGAAAAAGATGAGAAAGAAGCAGTTCGTTGGTTCATTATTGCAGCTAATCAAGGAGATGCCTTGGGACAGTTTTATTTAGGAAACTGCTTTTTAGATGGAATAGGAATTGAAAAAGACCACCAGACAGCAATTGTATGGCTGAAGAAAGCCGCAGATGCAGGCTTTTCTCCAGCAATGGATACATTAAATCAATTAAAAAAATGAAACATTTATTTGTTTATCTGATGGCGTTGATATCTACATCCGCCACATTCGCACAAGTTCGTACATTTACAAGTAACGGACAAACATTTACCGTTGATATTGCGGCTACAATCAATTCTTATTACGATGAGTATAATAAACCGAATGGCTTGTGGGGTTGCATACCTTGCATATTGGAATATGCTGCCGAGAAAGAACATCTGAGCAAAGCACAATTCCTTTATGGTATAAGTTATATGCAAGGTATTGATAGAGATAAAGATTTTAAAAAAAGGCATGATGTGGCTGAAAAAAGCAGCAGATCAAGGTGAAAAGGAAGCTGCCGGTGAATTAGGGCTTATTATGACGAATTTGGCCAGTATGTTGACGCAGAACGATACCTCCTAAAAGCTCTCGGTGCAAAATTTGCATATTACAATCTTGGACATCACTATATGATACAGGATAATATGGAGTTGGCCGAAAAATACTATAAATTAGCCATTGATCATGGACCCAAAGGACAACTTATGGCAATACATAATTTGAATATTATATTTGCACGTCAAATGCGTATCGCAGATATGATCGTATTATTGAGAAAAGGATCTGAGAACTACAATGATCCTTATTGTCAAGCTCGCTTAGGAGAACTTTTGTATTTTTTACGGATCCAATTGTGATGAAAGACCTTCCAATAAAGATATGACTGAAGGGAAACGATGGTTAGAAAAAGCTGCTGCAGACGGAGATGACCATGCTAAGAAAGTGCTTTCTGAGATCAAATAATATTGTAAAAATAATTGTAAAAATGAGATTGTTATTTCTATTTTTGTTTATGTTGGTTTCTTTTATAGGAAAGGCCCAAATGCTTCCTATTAATAGAACAAAGATTATGCGTCCAATAGATCCTCCGAGAAAAACGACTTGTAAATTTTCTGATGGTATAGGAAAGACGATTGTCGTCACAAAGTATATTGAAGGATTAGACTACAATGTGTATAGCAAGCGTTTGGTCAATGCTGCAAGCCGGGGTGACGTAAAAGCGCAATTTGCATTATGGTATTTATATTATCATGGTCAAGGAGTGGCTGTTGATAATGACATTGCAACAAAATATCTTAAAATGGCCGCTGATAATGGTTTGGCTCCGGCATTGCATCAACTTGGCATTTGTTATTTAGATGGTATCGGAATTTCGACAGACAACGAACAAGCAGTAAAATGTTTTGAGCAGTCTGCTTCTAAAGGGAATATGGATGCGCAAACATATTTAGCTTGGTGTTATTTAAATGGTATAGGAGTAACGAAAAATCGTTCAGAAGCAATGCGGTTGTACAAAATTGCGGCAGATAAAGGAAATGCAGTAGCACAATGTGCGATGGGAATTGCCTATCAAAGAGGGAAAGACTTACCTCATAATGAAGAGGCAAGCATAAAATATCTGAAATTGGCAGCTAATCAAGGAGATGGACAGGCCCTGTATGAGTTAGCTTGCTTTCATAAAGATGATTACGAAAAGAACTCTGTTTTATTACGTGATCGTACGAAAGAATATGAATACTTTAAGAAATCAGTAGAGAATGGCTTTACACCTGCCTTAGAATTTCTTGGAGGATGCTATCAATTAGGTATAGGAACAGATAAAAACGATTATAAGGCATTTGAATGTTTCAAAAAAGCTGCTGATAAAGGTTACCCACACAGTATGTTTGAATGCGCCATGAGTATGAAAAATGGAACAGGAACAGAAGTTGATACACAAGGAGCATGGAACTATTTGAATAAATCTGCAGCTAATGGAGATATCTTTGCCAAACATTTTCTTGCACTTGCTTATTTTGAAGGAGATGGTGTTAGACAAAACTTTGATATCGCATTCAAACTCTTTAAAGAGGCTGCAAATGAAGATTGTTTCTTTTCTTTCATGTATATGGGAATTTGTTATGAACAAGGACTAGGTACTACTAAAGATATTGTAAAAGCCATAATGTGGTTTGAGAAAGCATCTTTACTTCCATTAAAAGACCAAGAGAATATAATCAAACATTTAGAAGTTTTGAAGAAACAAAATGGTGGTTAGGCAGCGAGGAAAACACCTCTTCCCATTCCGAACAGAGAAGTTAAGCTCACTAACATCAATGATACTGCATTTTTGTGGGAGAATAGACAGCCGCCATTTCTGTGCAGGTATGACCAGCTAGGTGCACAGTATAGATTTGCTGGCGGGAGAAGTCCCATATTAAACTAATCTTAAAAAAAGGAGGAATACCAATGTGTATTGAATCTAATTTTAAGATTGAAATCAATCGTAAGGAGATTGTTACATTGATTTTTATCATGATCATACTCTTTGCGTGACTTTCATTGCCTGTCTCAACAATATAGACAGGTAGCTTTTAAATCGTATATGGTTCAATGATTTGTCGAGAGTTGGGCAATAGCATATATGTGGGAGATGCGGATCTTGAAGTTGAATATTAAAAAATAGCCTATGAATAAATAGTTGTTTTAGGTGATTGCTACTGTTGTGTGCTGCTTCATTGCGGACCCAGTAACAAGTCTATTGGTTAATCTGCTTGCAGAGATTGCTATAGATCTGTATTATCGCAGTCACAAAAAAAAATTACTGCAATAATTTGAACTGTTCTCAATATAACTCATTTTTGGAACGTATGCCGCATAATACGCTCCATTAATCTTGACTTTTCTATTGAATATGTCAAATGTTTGAGTAACTGTTCTATTTGCTTAAACGAACGAAAGGATTTCTTTTGGGCGAAATGCATGATTGATGTTGCTCGCAACTCTTTGCGTAAGTTGTCTGTTAATTTGAATATGGAAATAGTATTGCCTGTAATTTCTAGCATGAGTACAATATATGCCAACATGGGATATAATGAAGAAAGTATAGACATTATAAAGGAAGGTTTGTCTATGTGTGAAAATCCGAATTCATCGCAAGCAGCATTGTTGTATAATAATCTTGCTATACATGCAATTATGCGAAAGGACTACAGAACAGGCGTCCAACTCCTTAAAAAAACTATGTCGTTGGCAGATGCAATCCTAAAGTGAGAGATAATGTTCAACCTAGCATATGCCCAGTGGCTTGCAAAAGATGAAGAAGCAAGTGCTACGATAAAAAACATGTCGGAGTCAATCATCAATGATGTGAGTTCAAAATTCTGCTTCTTGTCGAATACTGAACGTGAAAAATACTGGAACTACTATAGTCCATATATTTATGTTCTGAACTCTTGTCTGGCACAAGGTAAAAGGGAACAGGATAATGCTTGCCTATACAATAACGCTCTATTTGCAAAAGGTTTGTTGCTGCGAACATCTAATAGGATTAGGGAACGTATTGCAAAATCAGAGAATAACGAAGTAAAAGAGCAGTATGAAGAGTTGTTGGCTTTACAGAAGCTTTTGGAGATGCAGACTTTGAGCAACGATTCTGTTCTGCAAATCCAAGAACGCATAAATATCATAGACAAGAATCTCACTAAACTTGTTCAGGGTTATGTTTCATCTGCCAATCTCAAAAAAGAATATGATTGGCGTAGTGTAAAAAGAATGTTAGGGTCAAATGATTGTGCTATTGAATTCATGATGATTCCATCGTGGAAAGGTGATAGCATAAATCTTGATTTTGATTATTATGCAGCTATCATAAAAAGCAATTCAGACAATCCTATACTTGTAAAGTTGAGCAAAGAGTCTGAGATTAATTCTATCCTCGGCAAATCTAAATCATTGCCATTAAACCGCTATATTGCAAACTTATATAAATGGGGTACAAGAACACATGGTGAAAAGATTTACAAGAAGATTTGGGAACCATTGGAGATGACTCTAAAGGGTGTCAAGAATGTGTACTATTCTCCTGTAGGTGTACTGAACACTATCTCATTCAATGCAATAGCAAAAGATACTATGTATATTGGGCAAAAATACAATTTGTTCCAATTGACTTCAACTTCCCAAATCAAGCAAGTGAAGAAGAGCCAAAAGGAAATGGCTTTATCTACAGCTATCGTCTATGGCGGTATACTCTATGATGCGAACGAAAATGACCTTATCACAGAATCTAGAAGTTATATGGTTGGTCATCAGACAGTCTGGAATGTGAAAGATGATGAAAGTGAGCCAACAAGAAGCGGATGGGGATATTTACCAGGCACAAAACTTGAAGCGGAGGCTATCTACTCAAAACTTGATAGCGCAGGAATACACTCTACATTGATTTCTGGAGTTAAAGCCAATGAAGAATCATTCAAGAGTAAGACCAATGGATACGACTTGATACATATCGCAACGCATGGATTCTTCTTGACAGACAAAAAAGAGGTGGCATTAAATCCATTTGTGCAAGGTCTACGATCTGTTGACGCTGAACCAAGTGCTATGATACGCTCGGGACTTCTGCTTGCAGGTGCCAATCGTACTTGGACAGGAATACATGTAATTCCAAATATAGAGGATGGTATTTTGACCGCAGAAGAAATATCCAACGTGAATTTGTTTGGTACTAAGTTGGTTGTACTATCAGCCTGTGAAACAGGACTTGGAGAAATCAAGTCAAGCGAGGGCGTTTTTGGATTGCAGAGAGCTTTCAAACTTGCTGGTGTACAGTCTTTGATTATGAGTTTGTGGAAGGTTGACGACAATGCGACAATGGAGTTGATGAATACTTTCTATAACAACTGGCTTAGTGGAATGTCAAAACACGATGCTTTCAACAATGCCGTTGAGAAAATAAGGGGACACCATAAGTCGCCATACTATTGGGCGGCATTCGTCATGTTGGATTAAATCGTGTACGACTATGTCACATTGCTTTTCAATCTACGCTGCACCCACAGAAATGCCGGAATAAGGAATAGGTCTGCCATGATCCAGGCTATGGGGTCGCCGAAGCAGACGCCGGTCCAGGCGATAGCTGGCACGAGCCAAAGGCTAACACCGCAGCGTGCTATCATCTCCATCACGCCGCTGAGCATGGAGAGGTTGCTGAAGCCGAGTCCCTGGATGGAGTAGCGCAGAATGGTGAGCAGTCCGAGGGTGGGGTAGAAGTAGTTGTTGATGCGCATGTACTGCGCAGCGTTGCTCACCACGGCAGCCTCGTCGCTGTCTACGAAGAGCTGCATCATGTAGTCGGCGAAGGGATATATCACGACGAAGGTGAAGACGAAGTAGGCGAGCATGAGGCAGATGGCATCCTTCACGCCATGCGTTACGCGGTCCATACGCTGTGCTCCGAGGTTCTGTCCGCAGTAGGTAGCCATTGCTACGCCGATGTTCTCGAAGACGCAGGTGAAGAGATACTTTATGCGGAGCGAGGCGGTGAAGGCTGCTACGCAGGTGGTGCCGAGAGCGTTGTTGGCACTCTGCAGCATGATGATGCCAATGCCGGTGATGGAGAACTGCAAGCCCATCGGCACGCCGTTGTTCAGCAGAATACTCGTGCGGCGGTTGTCGTAGCGGCGCTCGTCGCCTTGCGGAATGAGCAGTTGCATGCGCTTGCGTATATACCATATACACAATGCTACGGATACACTTGCGAGAGCCATGTGGCTATACCGGCTCCTGCTACGCCCATGCCACAGAAGAGTATGAGCACAACGTCAAGTAGGATGTTCACGAGGGCGGAAGTGATGAGGAAGTAGAACGGCTGGCGCGAGTTGCCGAGTGCGCGTATCTGACCGGAGAGGAGATTGAAGCCGAACGTGAGCGGTATGGCTGCGAACTGCAGCATGAGGAACGTATAGGCATCGTGGAAGATGTCGGTCGGGGTGTTCACTATCTGCAGGATGCGGTGGCAGGACATCAGCGAGAGCACCATTATCACCGTGGCTATGACAGCCGACACTCTAACAGCGTTGGCTACGTAGATGCGCATCTTGCGGTAGTCCTTCGCCCCGAACGCTTGTGCTACGGGTATGGCGAAGCCTGCGCAGGCTCCGTTGCAGAAGCCCATAACGAGGAAGGTGATGGAGGTGGATGCGCCTACGGCTGCCAATGCTTCTACACCAATCCATCTGCCTACGATGACGGCATCGATGACGAGGTACATCTGCTGAAGGATGTAGCCAAGTATCAAGGGCAGTGCGAACTTCGTGATTTGGCGCAGTGGCGATCCGACCGTCATATCGCTCACCGATGCAGCCTTTGCTGTGGCGGAAGGTTCGTGTTCTTTGGTTGGTTGTGTTTTCATATGTTATCCTGTTTGTTCCCTTTTTTTTCTATGCCTCTTTAAGTCTTACTATGCCTCTTTAAGCCTTACTATGCCTCTTTAAGTCTTACTATGCCTCTTTAAGTCTTACTATGCCCTCCCGACGGGGAGGGTTGGGAGGGGCTCTTTTACTTTTATCTTAATTTGGGCAGCGTGGTATGGGCAAGATGCCCATACCTCCTACTTTTTACTCTTTTACCTTTTTACTCTTTTACCTTTTTTACTTTTATCTGTTGCGGTAGGCGAGTGGTGTCATGCCGGAGCGCTGCTTGAAGAAGTTGGTCATGGCACTCTGGTCGCTGAAGTTGAGATGGTCGGCTATCTCGCCCATCGTCATATCGGTCTGCGTGAGCAGGTTGCATATCTCCTTGTAGACGAGCGATGTGGCGTGTTCGTTTATGGTAGATCCGCTTATCTCCTTTACGAGTCGCGAGAGATAAGCCGTTGACACGTTCATCAGGTCAGCGTAGAAGCGTATCTGACGTTCTTTGCGATAGTTGCGGTAGAGGTGGTGTAGGAAAACCTCGTACACCTCTTTCTTGTGTCCGAGGTCGCGCGTTACGGAGCACTGCTCGTAGGGCAGCTCGTCGATGATGAGCTTCAGCACGTTGAACATACTGCGTATCATCTCTACTTTGTTGATATGCTGGTGGCGCACGATGTCGCGCACGAAGTGGAAGATGTCTGCTATGCTCTTGTATTTTGTGTCGTCGAGCTGGTAGCGTTGCACCTGTTTGGCGAAGTTCTCGTCGACGAGTATCGCTTCCGCCTTGAAGTCGGTAGACAGCTGTTCGATGTGTGCCACTTCGTGTGGCGTGGTTATCAGCAGATTGTGAGCTGAGAGCTGTATGCTCTGCTCTGCGTTGTCTTCCAATAGGCGCATACGGCAGCAACCCTCATGCACCAAGAGTAGTTTGGTGAACAGGGTGCGCTCTTCCGCCATACAATGAAATATGTTGTATTCGGATGTGTCAAAGCCGGAAAAGCTGTCGCTCTCTTCTCCGTTCACGGAGAAGTGGGCGGCGTATGCTCCATATATATCCTTCAGCTTATATTTGGTGGCAAACTCTTCCAAGTTGTATACTTTCATCGAATATGTCTTCTTTTGATTGATGTAGTGCAAAATTATAAAAAAACCTGTAAGCAGAAACCATTTGTTTGAAATATGGTTTCGCTTACAGGTTTACTTGTCTATTTATTATTAGCTCTCTGCTTTTGAATGTTTTGTGGTGGCGTGGAGGGCGTGTCAAAACTCCCAATATAAATAACTAAAAACTCGTTGTACGTTCTTATGTGGATGTACAACGAGTTTTTGTTTTTCTACAAAAAAGAGCCTTATAAACAATTTATATGGCGTTATAT
>ENA-OQHY01000686-OQHY01000686.1-human-gut-metagenome-genome-assembly--contig:-NODE-686-length-18058-cov-5.772628_pt1 | contig 18058 bp, 18 predicted proteins | sample MGYA00242570_ERZ504733 | MGnify/ENA primary metagenome ERZ504733 (study PRJEB26092, sample SAMD00036219) | human gut metagenome | host: Homo sapiens | study: EMG produced TPA metagenomics assembly of... | reverse complement strand
TGCCATAGTTAAATTTTTCTATGGTCTAAAGGTACAACAACTTTTAGACATAGCAAAGCCCTGGCTTGTGAAAGTCAGGGCTTTGTGATTTTTTAGAATAAGGGAGTTTTGACACACCTTCCTCCTACAAGACTTCTGTGCGTTCCGTGCGTTCTGTGGGAGGATACCGTTTGCTTTGTTGGTGCAGCAGAGACTGCTGCACCCCCTGAGATTGCGTCCGCCGTCTGATCGGATTGCGTCCGCCGTCTGATTGGATTCCGTTCACCGTCTGATCGGATTCCGTTCACCGTCTGATCGGATTGCGTTCGCCGTCCGATGATTTTTTTAATGATAAAGTTCGTAAATGTTCGGCTTTTATGGGAAAGTCTTTGTATCTTTGTGCGATATATGTACTTTGTAACCAATAATAATTAGGAGTATGAAGAATCAGAAAATGTACGAGGCAGGCGATAAGATGATATCGCTTATTCGTGATAACTATAACTTGCTGCAGTGTTTGGGTAGTTTCGGTATCAGTCTGGGCTTCGGCGACAAGACGGTGAAGCAGGTGTGTGAGGACCAGGGAGTGGATACGTACACGTTCCTGGCTGTGGTGAACTTCATGATAAACGGCTATCGCGAGATGGACGACGTGTCGCGTCTGTCGGTGGCTACGTTGCTGCAGTATCTGAAGGCGAGCCACAACTATTTCCTCGGCTTCCAGTTGCCGTTTATACGCAAGGAGCTTGTAGACGCGCTTGACGAAAACGACAACCTCGCTCGACTCATACTGAAACTTTACGACGAATATTCGCGTGCGGTTACGCAGCACATGAGGTATGAGGAGAAGACGGTTTTCCCGTATGTGGAGTCGCTAATCGGGGGAAAGCCGTTGGCTAATTATGCTATTGATATGTACTCGAAGCATCATGGCCAGGAGAGTTCGAAGCTGAGGGAGCTGAAGAGTATCATCATCAAGTACTTCCCGGGTGACAGTCTGCGTAACAACCAGCTTTCGGCTACGCTTTATGATATATATAATAATGAGGAGTGGCTTGCGCTGCACGCTGAGGTGGAGGATAATATTTTTATTCCGGCCATCAGGTCGCTGGAGGAGAGGTCGCGGCAGAGTGATGTGTCGGCTAAGATTTCGAATATGATCGGCAGGAACCAGGAGGGGGCTGACGCTTTGGGTGAACGCGAGAAGGATGTTATAGTCGCGTTGGTGCAGGGTATGAGCAACAAGGAGATAGCCGAGCACTTGTGCATTTCGGTGAACACTGTAATCACTCATCGACGCAACATTGCGCGTAAATTGCAGATACATAGTGCGGCTGGTTTGACGATATATGCTATTGTGAATATCTGATTGATATTAGTGCGGTGAAACTCTGAAAGTTATATCGTTTGCGTTAGACTAATGGTGTACGTGGCGTTTAAATTTGTTGGAATTTTTCCATTGTTTTGATGCTCTGTTATCGTTTTTTTGTATACCTTTGCAAGCGTAACAAAAACATAAATCAGAAAACTTTTCATTGCACGGAACTAACAAAAGTTTTCCAAAACGGAAAACTTTTCGATTTCTAAAATTGAAAAAGTTATCTCAAACGGAAAACTTAAATATGAAAGATTTTGCAATTGTCAAACGCGACGGGTCTAAAGATCGCTTCTCTTTAGACAAGATTATGAACGCCATACTTAAGGCGTTCGAGTCAGTGAACGAGGATATAGATTTGGCTTCTGTATCGAAGATTGTCAGCCACATTGATGTTTTTGACGGCATCTCGGTGGAGGATATCCAGAACCAGGTGGAGAAGGCTCTGATGAGTGAGGGCTACTTCAAGGTGGCTAAGTCGTTCATCATATATCGTCAGCTTCACTCGGAGGATCGCGAGACGCTCGAAAAACTCAAGTTCCTTACCGACTATTGTCACGCAGCGAACGCAGCTACAGGCTCTAAGTACGATGCCAATGCCAACGTGGAGCACAAGAACATCGCTACGCTCATCGGCGAACTCCCGAAGTCGAGCTTCATCCGCTTGAACCGTCGCCTGCTCACCGACCGTATCAAGAAGATGTACGGCAAGAGACTTGCGGATGAGTATATCGACAAGCTTAACCACCACTTTATATATAAGAACGACGAGACCTCGCTCGCCAACTATTGTGCTTCGATCACGATGTACCCATGGCTCATCGGCGGCACAACGAGCATAGGCGGCAACTCCACAGCTCCTACAAATCTGAAGTCGTTCTGCGGCGGATTTGTCAATATGGTGTTCATGGTGTCGAGTATGCTGAGCGGCGCCTGCGCTACACCCGAGTTCCTTATGTACCTCAACTACTTCATCGGTAAAGAGTACGGACTCGACTATTGGGAGCACGCCGACAAGGTGGTAGACCTCTCTGCAAAGCAGCGCACTATCGACAAGGTGATTACCGACTGCTTCGAGCAGATCGTCTACTCAATCAACCAGCCGACCGGCGCACGCAACTATCAGGCAGTATTCTGGAACGTGGCTTATTATGACAAACCATACTTCGAAAGCCTCTTCGGCGAGTTCATCTTCCCCGACGGTTCAAAACCCGATTGGAACGGACTCTCATGGCTGCAGAAACGCTTCATGAAGTGGTTCAACAACGAGCGTACAAAGACGGTGCTGACTTTCCCGGTTGAGACGATGGCGTTGCTGGCAAAGGACGGCGACGTGATAGACAAGGAGTGGGGCGACTTCACGGCGGAGATGTACTCGGAGGGTCACTCGTTCTTCACATACATGAGCGACAATGCCGACTCGCTCAGCTCTTGCTGTCGTCTGCGCAACGAGATTCAGGACAACGGCTTCAGCTATACGCTCGGTGCGGGCGGTGTGTCTACCGGCTCGAAGAGCGTGCTCACCATCAACCTCAACCGTTGCATACAATACGCTGTAAAGAACGGACTCGACTATGCCGACTATCTCTCGGAGGTGATTGAACTCTGCCATAAGTGCAGCTTGCTTACAACGAGAACCTAAAGGAACTGCAGGCGCAAGGCATGCTGCCACTGTTTGACGCAGGATACATCAATATGGGCCGCCAGTATCTCACCATCGGTGTGAACGGACTCGTGGAGGCTGCCGAATTCATGGGCTTGAAGATTAGCGACAACCCCGACTATCTGCACTTCGTACAGAAGGTGCTCGGGCTGGTTGAGAAGTACAACAAGAAGTATCGCACAAAGGATGTGCTGTTCAACTGCGAGATGATTCCGGCTGAGAACGTGGGTGTGAAACACGCCAAGTGGGATCGTGAGGACGGCTACTTCGTGCCGCGCGACTGCTACAACAGCTACTTCTACATTGTGGAGGACGACTCGCTCAACGTGGTTGACAAGTTCAAGATGCACGGCGCACCATACATTGAGCACCTCACCGGTGGCTCGGCACTCCACATGAACCTCGACGAGCACCTCTCGAAGGCGCAGTATCGTCAGCTCCTGCGCATTGCTGCCAAGGAGGGATGCAACTACTTCACATTCAATATCCCGAACACTATCTGCAACGAGTGTGGACATATCGACAAACGTTATCTGAAGAAGTGTCCGCATTGCGGAAGTGAGAATGTCGACTACATGACACGTATCATCGGCTATCTGAAGCGTGTGAGCAACTTCTCCGAGGCTCGTCAGAAAGAGGCAGCGCGTCGCTTCTATGCCAACGGAACAAATGAAGTAAAGGATTGAACTTTCGCTTGCGAAACTAAAAAAAACGTATAAAACAATGCTAAATTATCTCAATACAGGCATAGTGTTCCAGGAAATCCCCGATGAGGTGACGCTGTCTATCAACATCACGGGCTGTCCGTGTCGTTGTCCGGGCTGCCACAGTCAGTATCTGTGGGAGAACATCGGCGAACCACTGACACCAATGGTGCTCGACAAACTCGTTGCCGACTATAATGACGAGATAACCTGCATCTGCTTTATGGGTGGCGATGCTGACCCGAAGTACGTTAGCCAACTCTCGCAGTATCTGCATCGTGAACACCCCAAGCTGAAGGTGGCATGGTATAGCGGTCGTCAGCTGTTCCCAAGAACAATACGCAAAAGCGACTTCGACTATATAAAGCTCGGTCCGTATATCGAACATCTTGGCTGTCTGAAGGAGCGCACCACTAATCAACGACTCTACAAGCGTGCTGTGGGTGACGACTTTACAGATATTACATCACGCTTTTGGAAGTAGACAAACTACGCTAATGTTATAATTCCGAATATTCTATTGGTCGACCCTAACACTCTTTGTGGTGTTAGGGTCGAAACTGAATTACTAAAAACCAAACATTCGAATGACTAAATTCACGCTTTCAGCCATCATCATGCTACTCTCTTTGGTGCCAATCGGAGTGGACGCACAAAACGCAACTGCAAAATATATGCATATATCTGACCCTTCGTTTCTGCGCGATGGCGACGAGATAATTATCGTCAGCAAGGATAATGGCGTGGCTATGAGTAGGTATCAGAATACGAAAAAGGACTATATGCTGCCATGCTTGATAAAGTTGAGCAAGGAAGACGAACTGGAATTGGCTACGTGCGAAACGGATAGCATGGCTGTGTTCAAAGTGAAGAAAATAAGTGGCGGCTGGAGGTTGAAAGATAGCAGGTGTGGTTGGCTTAGCGCAAACACAAAGTCTTTAAATTCGTTGATATTCCAGGAGAAAGAAACGGAAAAGACGAATGAAATTGATATAAAATTCTCGGACGAGGGCAATGCTCATATCAGTTTTGTAAAGTTTAAAAATGGAGGATATCTTGATTATAAGCCAGACTCGGAACGCTTCGCACGTTATGTTAGGTATGACGGCTATGGTAAGGTGCAGATATATCGCCGGCTTGTAAATGCGGTTGTTGTAGAGAGTCTTACGTTTGGTGAGTCGGGTGGCAATACAGACATTGCTTCGTACTATCAAGACGCTTATGTGCACAACGTAACTATCGATCGCACGTTCCGTGCCGATGGCGGATGCTATACACTTTGTCTTCCATTCGGTCTTACAGAAAGCGATATTCGCACAGCTTTCCCGGGTATGCAGTTCAAGCAACTTCAGAATGTGGAGGTAGACGATGATAATGTGGTGTATCACTTCCTCAGTGTAAAGTCGACAGTTGCTGGCGAACCATATCTTGTGCAATTCTTGAATGGGGTGACGAAGGATGTGGTTAAGCCGGTTGTGAAGAATAAGTTCATCCTCGCTGCCAAGCCTGCGACGTTGACTGGTAAGCTCTCTTTAGGCAACTTCCTGTTTGTGGGTACCTACGATCCGGTTCTTCTACCAGCTGACGGGCACTATAGGTTTGTTGGTGCTGATGGCAAGCAACTTGTAACGCCGAATGCAGAAGGCAACTTGAAAGGATTGCGTGCATACTTCTTTATGCCCAGTCTTTACGATAATTGTAAATATGATTCTAATGGAAAGCCTCGTTCTGTGAGAATAAGTATGGATAGGGGCAAAAGTTCATCAAAATAATAGTAGATTATGGATTTATTAAGTAAGATTGGAAGCTACGACTTCCTTGTGGAGCCATTCCACTGCGATTTTTCTAACCATATATTTCTTGGACATCTTGGTAACCATCTGCTGAATGCAGCCGACTTCCACAGCAACGAGCGTGGTTATGGCATGGACTATCTCAACACGGTGCATAAGACCTGGGTGCTCTCGCGCTTCGTTATGGAGCTCGACGAAATGCCCCTTGCTTACGACCGCATAACGGTGGACACGTGGGTGGAGAACGTGATGAAGTTCTTCACGAGTCGTAACTATGCTATTCGTGATAAGAGCGGCAAGCACTACGGCTATGGTCGCAGCATTTGGGCAATGATTGACACCGATACGCGTCAGCCGGTGGATATTCTTGCGGAGCGCGACGGACTGATTACGAAGTACATCGAGACCGATGAGCCGTGCCCGATTGAGCCGTTCAAGCGTGTGAAACTATCGAAAGCAGCTGAGTGTCGACGCATTGTTGAGACACGTTACAGCGATGTGGATGTCAACGGACACATCAATAGCGTGAAATACATAGAGCATATTCTCGACCTTTGGACGCTCGACTTCTATCGCACGAACCGTTTGCAGCGCTTCGATATAGCTTATGTTGCAGAGTCGCATTGTGGCGATCGCTTGCATCTGTTTGTTGAAGAGGTGGCAGAGGGTGAGTTCTGTGTGCAAGTGATGAAGCAGACACCAGAGAGTGATGCCGGACAGAAGGCGGATGCCGAGCTTAAGGAAGTGTGTCGTTGTAAGATAAAATTTGTAGCGAAGTAAAACGAATTGATACGAAAAATCCCAGTGCAATGGTTGAGTCATTACACTGGGATTTGTTTTTTATGTTGCTTGAGCAGCATGGGCACTCAAGCAATTTCGGATTATTTGTTCGGTGAACAATTAGTCCTTTGTGATGTCGTTGAATGTAGCAACGCGGTTGAACTCTACCTGCTCGAAGAGCTTGTCAGTAGCACCCATACCAGTAGCCTTCAGACGATTCTCTGAAATCTTGTACTTCTTAACGAGGATAGCCTTAACAGCGTCAGCACGCTCCTGAGAGATGCGCTCGTTGATTTCCTTAGAGCCCTCCGGAGAAGCGTAGCCCTTGATTTCTACCTTCGACTCCTTGTGGTTCTTCATGTAGTTGGCGATGAGCTCGATAGAAGCTACCTGAGCTGGGTCTACAGAAGTCTTGCCCTGGCGGAAGATAACTGTCGGCTGGAGGTTAGTTGCTGTCTCTGCCTTAGGAGCAGGACGGTTGTTGCACTCCTCGAGAGCCTGCTTGAGGTTGTTGATCTCTGTGTCCTTAGTGGTGAGGTTCTTCTTGTTCTGCTCGTCCTTGCTTGTGAGAGCAGCGTTCTCCTCGCGGAGGCTGTTGATCTGAGCGTTGAGAGCGTCAACCTCTGCCTGGTCACGACCCGAAGCAATTGTGAAGTTATGTGTGCCGTTAGAGTTCTTGAACTTATAGTTGAAGCCAACATTAACCTGGAACATTGAGCGGTTGATGCTGTACTCAACACCCTCGTAACCGAGACCATTGAGCGACCAGTTCATAGAAGGCTCTACGTAGAACTGCCATGCCTTTGTCTTGCCAAGGTTGAAGGCGAAGTTGAGGCCTGCCTTAGAAGTGAGCATGTTGGTGTTGTCTTTGTAAGAAGCTGCGTTAGAGAAAACATGACCCCAACCGAGACCGTATACAGCTGACACTTCGAAGAGACGTGGCTCACCCTTGTAACCACCTACCCAGTTGGTGATGTTTGCAGTACCAAGGAGTGAGGTGTTGATGCCGTTTACGGCAGTGCCTGTCTTGTGCAGGAAGCCCTGCTTAGAGCCAACTTCCTTGAAGTAAATGTTGCTCTCAACTGCGAGACCAAATACAGGTGTGAAGTTGCGACCGAGACGTACGCCAAGGTTTGGACGGAAGTCCTGAAGCCAATGGTGACCCTTAGAAGCTGTTGATACACCGGTATTTACACCGACATACATGTTGTCGAAAGTCTTACTTTCTGTAACAGTTTGAGCCGAAGCTGTAGCTGCCATCACAGCAGCTGCAAAAAGAATTGAAATCTTTTTCATAAAATTACTTTTTAATATAGTCTATTGTTATCTCTCTATAATTATTTGTTGCAAAGTAAAGCAAAATAAATGAAAAAGCCAAATAACTTGGGAGTTATTTGGCTTTTTTGATGGTATAAAGGGAAAAATCTACCATTATTATTCATTAGTAGGACAAAAAAGACTTCTTTTTGAACTTCTTTTAGTATTTATCGTGCTTTTTTGTACTACACATCTTATATATTAATGTGCCACCTTGCATGATTGCGTTGTGCGAAATGGATGTTTTGTTGTACTTTTTGCCGTTGAGCAGGATGTAGTCTACGTATTTGTTCTCGGCAGAAATGCCGTCGCTACAACGGTGAACGTCTTGCCTTCGGGCAGGTGGAGCACAATCTTCGGCATCTGTGGAGCACCGAATACATACTCGCCACTGACAGGGTTCACTGGGTAGAAGCCCATTGCCGAGAGCATGTACCATGCCGACATCTGTCCGCAGTCGTCGTTGCCACAGAGTCCGTCAACGGTGGGGTGGTACTGTGTGTCGAAAATCTCGCGTATGAGTTCTTGCGTGCGCGATGGTCTGCCTGCTAAGGCGTAGAGATAAGCCACGTGATGGCTCGGCTCGTTGCCGTGTGCATACTGTCCGATAAGTCCGGTCACGTCGTTCTGCGAGGTGACGAGTTCGAGTGTGAAGAACTCGTCGAGCTTCTTGAGGAACGGTTTCGGTCCGCCGAAGAGCTTGATGAGTCCCGGTATGTCGTGCTGCACCTGCCATGTGTACTGCCATGCGTTGCCCTCGGTGTAGTCGCCACCGACGGTTTCGGCGTGCGCCACGTCGCTCGGGTTGAACGGGCTTCTCCATGAGCCGTCGGCAAGGCGCGGACGCATGAAGTTGGTCTGCTTGTCGAAGAGGTTCTTGTAGAAGTTGGCGCGGCGTGCGAAGTACTGCTGATCCTGCTTCTTGCCCATGAGTCGAGCCATGTCGGCTGCGGCATAGTCGTCGTACATGCACTCGAGTGAGTTGGATACCGATTCAGACGCGATAAGGTCGGTTGGCCAATAGCCGTACTTCATGTATGTCTCCCAGTCGTACTTCTCGCCGTGGCTCACGGTCTGTGTACGTTTGATGGCGTTGAAAGCGCGCTCTGCATCGAAGCCGCGGAAGCCTTGTGGTAAGCTTCGGCTACGATAGACACGGCATGGTTGCCAATCATGCAGAAGTTCTCCTTGCCCCAGAGTCCCCAGATTGGCAGGAATCCCTGCACCTCTGCCTGCTCAACGAGCGAGTTGACTAAGCCGTCGACGCGCTCCGGAATGACCATAGTGTAGAATGGGTGAGCGGCGCGGTAGGTGTCCCAGCAAGAGAAGGTGGAGTAGAACTCGCCATTGCTTGAGCAGACAACCTTGTTGTCGGCATTGCGGTATTTGCCGTCAACGTCAGCAATCTGATTAGGCTGGATAAGTGCGTGGTAGAACGCCGTGTAATAGTTCTGCTTGTCGGTGTCGGTGTCGGTGCCGGTCACGTCGATGCGGCTGAGGTAAGAGTTCCACTCGTCGTGAGCGGTGCGTGTCACCTCGGCGAAGTTCCAATCAGGCACTTCTTTTTCGAGGTTCAGGCGTGCGCCCTCAACGCTTGTCGTAGACATTGCCACCTTCACGAGTAGTTGCTCGCCACGCGGTATGTCGAACGTAGCCACGATGCGCTGCCCGCGTTCTGTGTCAACAGCCTTCGGCAGCTGGATATGGCTGACAACCGGGCGGTTGAACTTCATCACGAAGAAGTAGTCCTGGTCCACCCACACCTTGTTGCGCACGTGTCCGGTCAGAGTCTGCGCATCCTCCCATTTCGTCTCGCACGAGATGCACTGCGAGTGGTACTGCTCATCGCGCCAAGCCGGAGCGTGCTGCAGGTCGATGAATACGGAAGTGGAGTCGGGGTTGTCGAATGTGTAGCGGTGGAAGGCAACGTGCGGTGCAGCCGTCAGTTCGGCTTTCACCTTAGCGTCGGTGAGGTATACAGAGTAATAGCCTGGTGTGGCAAACTCCTGCTGCTTGGAGTAGTGAGAGCGATAGCCGTCCCAAGCACGTGTACGCTTGCCGCTGACGGGCATCACGAGTATGTCGCCAAGGTCCATGCAGCCCGTGCCGTTGAGGTGGGTCTGTGTGAATCCCCAGATGAGAGAGTCGCTGTAAACGTACTCCGAGCAGTAGCGCCAGCCCACGGCACCCGTCACCGGACTGGTCTGTATCATGCCGAACGGGCGGCACGCACCAGAAGGTGTGTCCGTTGTCAGCGTTGCCGACGAACGGGTTAACGTACTGTGTGTAGTCGGTGGTGTCTGCGAGCGCTGTTGTAGCCATTGTCGGCAGAAGACCGAGCGCAGCAAACGCCAGCTTGCAGAAAAGTCTTTTGGATTTGTTCATATAGATGGTTTTTAATTTCATAGACAAAGGTAGTGTTTTTATGTCGCTTTACAAAGCAAACCAGACTATTTATTGCAGACTATATAATATAATTAAGGTGTAAGCACTTGTCGTTTCGTGGTCTGGAACGATGTGTGCCTCGGTTCTTATCGCTTCAACGAACCATCCGCATCGACCGACGCAGACATCCGCATCGACCGACGCAGATGCTTAAAGTGTTGTAACTGTGTTATAATAATATTTGATTTCGAATTGGTAGAGTGGTGGAGTGGGTTTCTTAAAACGGGGATAAAAAAGAGTCAAACCTCTTTTGAAGTTTGACTCTCTGTTGGGTGGCAGATGGGACTCGAACCCACGACATTCAGAACCACAATCTGACGCTCTAACCAACTGAACTACAGCCACCATGTTATTTGCTTTACTTAGCAGTATTGCTTAGTTCTTTAAAGCGAGTGCAAAGGTACGGGTTTTGTTTTAAACTACCAAATGTTTTGTCAACTTTTTTTAGATAAATCGTGTTTTTATTTGTTTATTGGTGCTATTGTAGGAATAATGTGCTATATATTGCTAATTATTTCCCATATTCATATCTTTTGATACAGTTCGCTGGTATCAGTGTTGAACGTACCGAAAGTCATAAAAAAACGTCTAAGACATTGCCTTAGACGTTTTATTGTAATTGGGGCGTAATTTTCTTTTACTCTTTTGGTATACAGAGGTTCTTGCAAATTACTTTGCAGGAGCCTGCTGTGCTGGTGCCTGCTGAGCACCTTCAGCTGCTGGTGCTGCCTGCTGCTGGCTTGAACCGAAACCAGGAGTAGTGTTTGGGTTTGTTGTCTGAGTTTCAGTTGCTGTCTTCTCCATAACGCTTGTACCCTCTGTAGAAACAGGAGCCACGTGAGCGCATACGATGCTGAGAACAACCATTGTGATTGCGAGACCCCATGTTGCTTTCTCTACGAAGTCGGTAGTCTTGCGTACACCTAAGATAGCGTTAGATGATGAGAAGTTGGATGCCAAACCACCACCCTTTGACTCCTGAATAAGCACAATGCCAATCATGAGCAAAGATGCTATCACGATGAAAATTACGAATAATGTGTAAATCATTTTTCTATTTGTTATTTTTGTTATTTATTATAAGTTTCTTTAAAAATCTTATTTGGTCTGCAAAGTAAGCATTTTTTTTGGATAATTCAAATTTAAACGCTGAATTATTTCAAGAGCCTTCGAATATCTACCTTGTTTTATGTATATTTTGGCTAAAGTCTCTGTAAAGTAGCCTTCTTCGCTTTCGTTCTCGTCCTTTTTCTCTTCTTCAAGTTCGGGTTTATAGGTGGGTTGATCTTGCAGTTGTATCTTGCCACCATCTTTGTTGATGAAGTCGTCGATGAGTTCCTGACCTTTCAGCTGGGGGCTCTGTTCGGAGGTGTCGTCTTCTTCGCTTTCTGTTTTTAGCAGGTATGCGACATAGTCTACAGCAGCATCTGCAGGCGTTGGCTTGCGTTTTGGTTCACTTTGAGGTTCCAGTTCCTGTTCTGGGGCAGAGTCGAGGAAGTTGTCGATAATAGATATAGTGCGGTCGTCGTTGCTTGTTTCTATCTTGTTGGTAGCTTCTCGCTCGGGTTCTTGAACTCATAGTGTGCACTCTCCACAAGTTGGAACAACATACTTCTGTCTGTCACGTACAATGCAGTTCGACGAAGTTCATCGTCGAACGCACTATCGTGCAGCAGATACATGTTCTTCAACATCAATATTCGTGCCGTCTGATAGTATGGATAGAGCGCAACAATGTTTCGGAGCTCGTATAGAGTCTCCTTGCTCATCAGTTCAGGATGGTTTATGAGGCGTACTAAATCCACTTTTTTACGTTTTTACATTATTAATGTTTATATTACCAGTTGGCAACTGTTGCGTTGAATATCTGTTCTGTGATGTCTTTTACCATTTGTGTTACGAGTTCTTCTTGCACCGTGGCAAGACTTTGTGTTGTCTCGTACGATTTTGACGAGGTGAACTGGCGTTCAAAGTCTTCGCTATGGTTTACGTTGTTCGTAAATCGTACGTTGACGGTGATTGAAAGTTCGGTTTGTGCCGACTGTCCACTTGCTGACACTGACTTGTTGCGCTGCGAGTATTGTGTTATCTCACCCTCTATTTTCAGGTCGCCGTTGCGCTTCACCTGACTCAGTTTGGTGTGGCTTGCGAACATGTCCTTCAACTGGTTGTTGAACATCGGTCCCATCGGTCCCCATACATAACTTGAACGGATAGGGAAGTCGGCTATCTGTATTGTCTTTGTCTTTGTATAGTCGATACTTGCTCCGTTGAACTTGTAGCTTATCTTGCACGCCGAGAATGTTATCGTGGCGAGCAAGACAAGTGCTATATATATATAATGTGTACGACGTCGTTTCATGTTTTTGTTATTTGTCGAGCCCATATTGCTTTATGCGTCTGTAGAGTGTGCGGTCGGAGATGCCCAGCTCCTGCGCAGCCTTCTTGCGGTTGCCACCATTGCGTTCGAGCGCTTTCTCTACCACCTGCCGACCGATGTCGCTAAGGTTCAGACTCTCGTTCTGTTCGTTTTGAGAGGTTGTTACGCCATCTCTTATCTCCTCGGCCTCTACATCCTGATACGGACTGAATGTGGCTGGCTGCAGAGCGTGTACCTGCTGGGCAGCTGCGAAATTGTCGAGTGTGCGGTTGTCGTCAATCTGTTTGCGCAGATTTGTCATCTCGCGGCGCAGATCGCTCACGTTGCCTCTCAACTCGTAGAGAATCTTATATAGAATCTCGCGTTCGCTCTCGTACGAGTGCGATCCGGTTGGCGTTGTGGTGGCAAGCTGCGTGCTTTCCTTGTCCTGCGGTATAAACTTGCTCAGCGTTTCGGCGTCTATCACGCGTGTTGTGCTGAGTACGGACATCTGCTCAGTGATATTCTTCAGCTGGCGCACGTTGCCCGGCCACTTGTATCTAAGCATTATTGCCTTCGCTTCGTCGGTTAGCGTGATGCGGCTCATGCCATACTTCTCCGCAATCTGCATTGTGAACAAACTGAAGAGTAGGAGAATGTCGTTGCCACGGTCGCGTAATGGCGGCATTTGGATAGGGATGGTGTTCAGACGATAGTAGAGATCTTCGCGGAAACGTCCCTCGCTTATTGCCTTGTGCATGTTGACGTTAGTGGCAGCAACTATGCGCACGTTGGTTTTCATTATCTTTTGACCGCCAACGCGTATGTATTCGCCCGTTTCGAGCACACGCAACAGGCGTGCCTGCGTTGCCAATGGCAGTTCGCCCACCTCGTCGAGGAAGATTGTGCCTTTGTTTGCAGTGCCGAAGTAACCTTCGCTCTCGCCGATGGCACCGGTGAATGAACCCTTCTCGTGTCCGAATAGTTCGCTGTCGATAGTGCCTTCCGGTATAGAGCCGCAGTTGATGGCGAAATATTTCTCGTGTTTGCGTGGCGAATTGTCGTGTATCAGTCGCGGTATTATCTCTTTTCCCACACCGCTCTCGCCCACAATGAGCACACTGAGGTCTGTCGATGCCACTTGTTTTGCAACGTCGAGAGCACGGTTCAACGCATCGCAGTTGCCCACGATGTTGTACCGTTGTTTTAATCTTTGCAGTTCAGATGTATCCATTTGGTAACAAAATTACATATTTCTATTAAAATAGATGCAGCTTTATGCGACTTTTTTAGCAACCGATTGTGTTATCGGTTGCCTTGCTGATTGTTGGTGTCGCGTTTCTTCGGAATAGAAAATCTCACCTTCTCGCTTTCGTCACGCTTCTCGTGATAGAGCTTCGGCAGCGGATTGGCAAGTGGTAGCTCGTATTCTTCGCGGTTACGCACGATGTCGATAGCTGCATAGATAGCGTGGCGCAGTGCGTTCTCATCAGCAACGCCAGCTCCAGCATTGGCGAAGTCGGGAGTCAGTGCGGGTGCTGTGCATACGAGTGGGAGTGCTGATATGTAATAGATGCCGTTGCTCTGCATTGTTGTAGAGAATGGTATGTTAGCCTGATCGTCGTACATTGCGAGCGTGCAGTCGAAAGCATCGCATACATTATTGCCGAAGTAATCTTCTGCGGCATATGGTCCGTATGCTGTGATGCCTTCCTCCTCGGCTTTCTTTATAGCTGGCAGTAGTATCTCCTTCTCTTCTGTGCCGTCAGCGCTTGGGTTAAGTGCGAGCACGCCTATACGTGGATTCGACAGACGGAAGTCGCTCTTGAGGCAGTTGTGCAGTTTGCGAATGTTGTTAAGGATATTCTCTTCTGTGATGTTTGCAGGTACGTCCTTAATAGCCAAACCATTGGTGGCGAGGGCGATGCGTAGTGATTCGTTTACCATTATCTTCATGCCCTTAGCACCATCACCGATGCAAGTCTCTGCATATTCCTTCAGTCCGTTGTATGTGTAACCAACTTCGTTGGCTGTCATGTTGGAGAGGCATACCGGACAAGCCACGAGCACGTCGTAGAGTTGGCTACGGAAGTCGGTCATTGCCTTGTCGAGAGCTTTGAGAGCCGATTCGCCCGACTCTTTAGTGGGTTGTCCGAGGTCTACTTTCACCTCTTCGTCGAAGCAAGCGAGCAGATTAACGCGTCCATCTACAGCATCTTCAGCCTTGTTGATGATGCTGAAGTTCGCTTGCATGTCAAGGGCCTTACGATGATAAGCTGCAATCTTCGGCGAGCCGTAGATGATAGGTGTGCATAACTCAAGCATTTCAGGCTCTGCAAAGGTTTTAAAAATAAGCTCATATCCGATACCATTGGTATCGCCGTGGGTTATTGCCACGCGGATTTTTCTGTCTTCCATTTGTTATTTTGTTTGGGTTGTATTGTATATAGTGCTGCTTCTGTATTGAGTAGCACGTTGCGTTTCTTCGTTCCTGGGGCGTAGACGAAAGCTTCTGCCACTATTGTGGTGTGCTTGTCTATGTGCTTTATTATGTGTTGCACGAACGGACCGCCCATTGCGTCGCCGTGCATCTCCCATAGTCCGCGACGTATGGTTAGTGCGTCTGTGTCGCTTCTGACATCAGTTGTGACGATACTACCTTGCGTTGTCGTCATGTACATATCGTCGGTTTCGCCCTTTATGTTCACCTTCATCACACTGTCGCGGTTTTCCGACGTGTATATACAGATATTTGCCATTGCTGTTGGCGAGTCGTTGGATATCCAAATGAAGTCTTTCCCCTTCTTGCTCGCTCGCATATCTGACGGTATGCGCATATCTATACCGAACATCTGTTGCACTTCTGCTTCCAACTTTGTGTTATGCTTGTGCTCAAGCAGTGTTATGGCGTTCTTTATTTCGTTGCGTTTTAGCAGATTGCGTATGTTGTTGGCGGTTGATTGCGACCGCATGGCGCGCTGCAGGTGTACCATCGAAGGTGTGCTTACGTGTACAATGATCTGCGGTTCGGCATATACGTTGCGTTCGTATTTTATCTTGATTTGTTTCAATTTGTGGTCGATTTCTACCACCACGATGTTGCGAGCGAGTCGTAATGTAGCATTCATCGATGTGCCGATGTTTACGTCGAATGCAGGCTCGGGCTGCGGCAGGGCAGTGACAGGCTCTGTTAGTACCTTATATAATATGCTATCGCTATCGCCAATGAGCACAACTTCGTATGGTCTGCCACCACTGTCGGGCAGCATCGTCTGCTTGCCTCGGGTGCAGGCCATGAGTGTAAGCGTAGCGAAGAACAGTATTGTATATCGCATGGGGTTATTGTTGTTCGCGGCGTTTGCGCTCCTCTTCAATCTTTTTCGCAGTGCTGAGCAGTCCACATGCAGCGAAGATGTCTTGACCTCGACTTGCACGAATCGTGGTGAACACGCCGTGGTTAGTCAGATAGTCGCGGAAATTCTCTATATGGTGGTCGTCTGTGCCTTGCAGGTCCACGTTGGGGATAGGGTGGAAGCGAATCAGATTAAATCGACATTCCAGTCCTTCCACGAGCTTCACTATTTCGCGAGCATGTGTTGTGGTATCGTTCACGCCCTTGAACATGATATACTCGAAAGAGAGTCGGCGCTGATGTGTGAAGTCGTAGTTACGCATCAAGTCTACCACCTCTACGATAGACATACCACGCTCTGCAGGCATCAACTGCGCACGCTGTTCTGGTATTGGCGAGTGCATACTGATAGCAACATGACAATCACTCTCGTCGAGGAAGCGTTGCAATTTCTTGCGTATGCCTACGCTGCTCACTGTGATGCGCTTCGGGCTCCAAGCGTAGCCATAGTCGGCTGTCATCACCTGTGTCACCTTCAGCACGTTGTCGAGGTTGTCCATCGGTTCACCCTGACCCATAAACACGATGTTCGTGAGTTTCTCGCGTTCGGGCAGCGAATATATCTGGTTGAGAATGTCGGTTGTTGTGAGGCTCTCCTCAAAGCCCTGCTTGCCTGTTTGGCAGAATAGACAATTCATTTTACAACCCACTTGTGACGAAACGCACAGTGTAGCGCGGTCGTGATCGGGGATGTACACAGTTTCTACATGTTTGCCCGTAGCAGTGGGGAAGAGGTACTTTATTGTTCCGTCCTTCGATACTTGGCAGTCTATCGGCTCCATACATCCAATGGTATATTCTTCAGCCAGTCGCTCACGATTGGTCTTCGAGATGTTTGTCATCTCGTCAATCGATTTCACGTGTTGTGTGTATAGCCATTTCGCCATCTGTCCGCCAGTGAAGGCTGGCATACCGAGCGATTTTGCTACTTCTTTGAGCTCGTAGAGCGACATACCCATGAGCGGTTTCTTTATATCTGCCATATCTGTGTGTACTATTTGTTTGCTATAGTTGTAGTCCTAAGCTACAAAGTTACGCATTTTTTTTGAAAATAGTAGAGAGTATAATGAAAAAAGCGTGTAAAAACATATTGTTTCTACACGCTTTGTTTGGTAGTGGATAGGGGAATCGAACCCCTATGCCAAGATTGAGAATCTTGTATCCTAACCATTAGATGAATCCACCAACAGTATTGATTGCTCAAGAGAACAGCGGAAGCTGGGGGATTCGAACCCCCGGTACGGTTACCCGTACGGCAGTTTAGCAAACTACTGGTTTCAGCCACTCACCCAAACTTCCATATGGTTGAAGTTAACCGGAGCACTGTTTCTCAATTGCGAGTGCAAAGGTATAGGTTTTTATTGTAACCACCAAATGTTTTCTGTACTTTTTTATGATAAAATGCGCATTTTGCTACATTTTTGTAGTTGAGTGTGTTTGACAAGGTCGTTTTGTGACGTTTTTTATTCTTTAATGCGCTTGTAGTAGCGCAGCTTGTTGTTTTGTGAGTAGAACATGTGTGTCAGTTCGGTGAGCAAAAAGTCGGGACGGAATGATATTTCTTCAAAATAAGTTGAGGTTTTGCCGTTACATTCATATATGTTTCCGTCTTTGAACGCCTTTATTGTCTTGTATCCGCTGTATTCTGTGCTTAGCTGGTTACGTGTGAGCGGTCTGTCACCATAGTAGATGAACAACCAGATGTCGGCATTAATTGCTTTACTGATTACCATTTCGGGTGATAGATTCAGCGATCCGCTGTGCGTGTCGTCGGCAAAGATGTAGTCACCACCTGCATCTTTTATCAATTTTGCCATCGAGCTATTGCCTCCAGGGCAGTACCATACGCCACTTGTGACGCGTTCGGTGAGCACTTTAGGGTGATTCTTTTGCTTTTTTGTTATGTTCGACGATTGTGTTGTAGTTGTGTTCAATAGTAGTAAACAACGAATCAGCGGTATTTTCTTTACCGATTAGCATGGCATAGAAGCGCATCCATTCGGCGCGTCCAAGTGCGGAGGTTTCCATATAGTCGGCACATTCTATAATTGGTGTGCCGATATTTTCGAGTTGTGCATGGCTGCTTCCCTCAAATGGTGATAGAAACATGGCATCGGGTTCTAATGCAATGATGCGTCGATGGTTTGGCGACATACTGTTGCCACAGTTGGTGATGGTTCCTTTTGCTGCACGCTGTAGCACGTCTTGTTGGGTGATGTATCGCCAAGTCG
>ENA-OQHY01000685-OQHY01000685.1-human-gut-metagenome-genome-assembly--contig:-NODE-685-length-18071-cov-9.577575_pt1 | contig 18071 bp, 17 predicted proteins | sample MGYA00242570_ERZ504733 | MGnify/ENA primary metagenome ERZ504733 (study PRJEB26092, sample SAMD00036219) | human gut metagenome | host: Homo sapiens | study: EMG produced TPA metagenomics assembly of... | reverse complement strand
CCGTGGAAAAGCATCCCATCTTGTGGATGAGCTTGATGAAATCACTAGAAATAACAAAGTCGATTATGCAGTAGTTTATGGTGAATTCATGTACAAAGCTGGTCCATGGCCTTATGGAAGACGTGTAGTATGCAAGGTTGAAAAGCCGGAAAACCAGATGGTTTACATGTACACATTCATTGTCACAAACATGGATTCATCACCAGAGTATCTTATCAAATTTTACTGTAAGCGAGGACTGATGGAAAACTTTATCAAAGAGAGTAAATCTGGTTTTGATTTTGCTTCCGTAAGCAGTCATACCCGAATTGTAAATGCCAACAGACTTCAAGTACACGCTCTTGCGTATAACATATTTAATTGGTTTAGACGATTGGCGTTATCAGCAAATATGCGAAAGCAACGTATTGATACCGTCCGTTTAAAACTGCTGAAGATTGCTGTAAAAGTAGTTCGTTCAGCAAGATATATCACATTCAAGCTTTGCAGTAGTTGCCCTTATAAGAGTGAATTCTATAAGACAATTTTTAATATCGGCAAGCTAAATGTACAGCTGGAATAGCACCTATTAACGAACCTTGACAGTTTAACAATTGCTCTGAACTCTGCGATAGAGACTTTGCGCCCTTTTGACAGGAAAATTGAGCGATGTTATGACTGCATGGAGCATTTTTAATTTCATGGTACAGTTATCAGTTCAGATATTGTTCCATGAATAATTCAGGATACTCTTTCTTTATCTGCAAAATACCGTTCCACTTCTTACGGCATCAATCTCAATGCTTCTGCCGGCTTAATACGATTGCTGAATGAGATCCCATATTCAGGACAATCTCTCCATCTTGTACGATATACTCATCATATTCTGTCGTATAACCGTTTTCATAAGAGTAGATCAGTCGTTTCATCCGTCCTTCCATCTCTACACCTGCATACCATACCGGTACGGTCACTGTACGAAGTTCATCACTGTTATTCACAACAATGACAATCTGTTCATCTGCTTCAAATCTTCCATAGGCCAGCAGATTTTCATCCGAAGCCAATAGCTTGATAGAACCCTTTTTCAACGGCTTCTCTTCCTTGTGGATACGGATCACTTCTTTGTGGAATGCCTGAAGTTCTTTGTCTTCGTTCCCCCATGGGAAAGTTCTCCGGTTATCCGGATCGGTGAATCCACAAAGTCCTGCCTCATCACCATAATAAATTGTCGGCGCACCGATCCAGGTCATCTGCATAATAACCGCTTCTCGTAAGATTGCCTTATTCACATCCTTTTCAGCTGCTTCTGTTCCAAGCTGTGCCACGCGTCCTGCCTTGTGGTTCGTACGTGTCAGGAAACGAGAATGGTCATGGTTGGAAAGTTCATTCATTGCCACCTGAAGAGATGGTGTCAGCATACTTGCCATAAAATGACGCATCGTTCCGACAAAGTTATCAGCATTTCCACACAGATCCTGACGATATTCATCACTATGCTTCTCCATACCAGTCAAAAACCAGGTCAGCGGTTCCATAAATGCGTCATAATTCATAACGCTGTCCCACTCATCTCCCTGGAGCCAGTCCTGCGGATCTCCATAATGTTCTGCTAATATAATTGCATCCGGATTCGCATCCTTAACTTCCTTTCGGAATCGCTTCCAGAAGATATGGTTGTATTCATTACTGAATCCAAGGTCCGCCGCAACATCAAGACGCCATCCGTCTACGTTATACGGCGGTGATACCCATTTTCTTCCGATATCCATAATGTACTGCTCAAGCTGTGGTGAATCCTCATAATCGAGCTTTGGCAGTGTATCATGTCCCCACCAGCCATCATATGTTCCGTTATAAGGCCAGAGCTCATTTCTCGCATCATGGAACAGGAAAAAGCTGTTATATGGACTTTCTTTACTTACATATGCTCCCTTCGGATAGTCCGGCTGCGGCTCATAGATACGTTCTCTGTCCATCCATTTATTAAAAGAACCACAATGATTGAATACACCATCCAGAATTACACGCATTCCACGCTTATGCATCTCTTCTACCAGTTTGATAAACAGCTGATTACTTGCCTCAAGGTTACGGATATCTCCTGTGCGTTGCTGATACTTTGTCGCATGGATATTATCCTTTGCACCTACCGGAAGTACTTCTCCGTCATCCACAACAATCTTTCCATAATGCGGATCTATGTAATCATAATCCTGAATATCATACTTATGATTCGATGGAGAAACAAACAACGGATTGAAGTAAATAACTTCAACTCCAAGATCCTGCAGATAATCCAGCTTATCTAAAACACCCTGTAAATCCCCGCCGTAAAAATTACGGATATCCATTGCTTCCGGTGCCTGATTCCAGTCCTTCACCTTGCGGCTCGGTGCCCCAATATAAATATATTCATTATCCTCTACATCATTTGTCGGATCTCCATTACAAAAACGATCAACGAAGATCTGGTACATCACAGCACCTTTCGCCCACTCGGGTGTCTTAAATCCCGGCGAAATAATAAAATCGTAATAGTTTTCTTTTTTTCCTGTTATTCCATACCTACTATAAAAACAGATCTCTGCTCCCTGCTTGATTTCAAAACAATATCTTAAGATATCCTCACCAAGCTGATACTCGATCTCGTAAAAGTCAAATTCACCATCCGTACGTGTCTTCCACATAGGATACTCCTGTTCTCCGATGTGCAGTTTCACTTCATCAACATCATTGTGTGCCGTACGAAATCGCAACACTACTTTTTCATTTATCTCAGGCTCTGCCGGACAGACATAATCACCTGTACCGTCACAAAACAGTGCTTCTCTATTCACCTGTTTAGCCTCCTTTAACTCAATTCTTAAAACTATCTAAAATAAGAACACCCCCGGCCAACACGGGATTGCCCGCCGGCAGAGGGTATCTTATCCTAAATACATATAATAACTACTATCCTTCAACCTCACTGTCTGCAAACAGTGCTTCGAATTCACTTCTTGTTATCTTTTCCTTCTCAAGAAGCAGTTGTGCACACTTCTCGAGTACCGGATGATACTCCTGAATAAGTGTACGCGCTTTCAAATAACACTCATCAATAATACGTTTCACTTCTTCATCAATCGTTCCGGCCACTTTTTCGCCATACCCTCTTGATGTATGACCGAAATCACGTCCAATGAATACTTCATCGCTGTCATTATCATAATTGATCAGTCCCAGTCTTTCAGACATACCGAACTTCGTGATCATTGATTTTGCAATTGCTGTTGCCTGCTTGATATCCTGGGAAGCTCCCGTTGTGATATCATCAAAAATCTCTTCTTCTGCAACACGTCCGCCAAGGGAAACTGTAATTTCCTGAAGCATATGCCCCTTTGTATTGAACATATCATCCTTCTCCGGAAGCGGCATTGTATATCCGCCGGCTCCACCTGTCGGAATGATAGATACGCTGTAAACCGGTCCCACATCCGGAAGCAGATGGAACAAGATCGCATGTCCGGCTTCATGATAAGCTGTAATCCTGCGTTCTTTCTCAGATACGATACGGCTCTTCTTCTCCGGACCGATTCCGACCTTCACAAATGCATGACGGATATCAGACTGTTGAATGTACACCCGGTTCTCCTTCGCTGCCAGAATTGCAGCCTCATTGAGAAGATTCTCAAGATCTGCTCCTGAAAATCCTGCCGTTGTCTGGGCAATCTGCTTCAGATCCACATCATCTCCAAGCGGCTTATTTCTCGCATGAACTTTCAGAATCTCTTCTCTGCCGCCTACATCCGGACGTCCGACAATAACATCACGGTCAAATCTTCCCGGTCTTAAGATTGCAGGATCCAGAATATCCTTACGGTTTGTCGCTGCCATTACGATAATGCCTTCATTTACACCAAATCCATCCATCTCTACAAGGAGCTGGTTCAGGGTCTGCTCGCGCTCATCATGTCCACCTCCAAGACCGCTTCCACGGCGTCTTGCAACTGCATCGATCTCATCAATAAATATGATACATGGTGCGTTCTTTTTCGCATCCTGGAACAGATCACGGACACGGGAAGCACCCACGCCAACAAACATCTCAACAAAATCTGAACCCGAAATGCTGAAAAATGGTACTCCTGACTCACCGGCCACAGCCTTTGCAAGAAGTGTCTTACCGGTTCCCGGAGGTCCTTCTAAAAGAACACCTTTCGGGATACGTGCTCCAACCTGGATGTATTTCTTCGGATCTTTCAGAAAATCTACGATTTCTTCCAGTTCTTCCTTCTCTTCTCTCAATCCTGCAACATCACGAAATGTAACCTTGATCTCATTCTTCGTGCTCATCTTTGCGCGGCTCTTTCCAAAGTTCATCGCCTTTGAATTCCCCCCGCCATTCTGACGGCTCATCAGGAAAAAGATCAGAAATACTCCACCAAGTGTGATCAGCATCGGAACTACAACTGTTGTCAACATGGAATCCTTCGGTACATCCGAAAGCCTGTACTCCACCTGATTCTCTGTCAGAAGCTTCTCTACCTGCTCAACATCTGACACATTCACTTTCCTTGTATTACCATCATCTTTCAATGTAACAGAGACAGTTCCTGTCGGAACTGCACTGTTCTGATTGATGTAGACATCAGAAACATTTTTTTCCTGTACTGCAGAGACAAAGGAGGTATATGTCATCTCCTGCTGATGCATCTGAAGCTGGTTCGCCATCCACAGAACCACAACAAGGATCACAACAAAACTGATGATCGTTGCCCCACTCAGACCTCTGCTTTTTCTGTCATTATTCAATTTATTATTGCTTCCTTTCTATTCTGCGACTTCTACTACTCCGATGTATGGAAGATTTCTATACTTCTGTGCATAATCCAGTCCGTATCCAACTACGAACTCATCCGGAATCTCAAATCCTGTCCAGTCTACGTGCACATCTTTCACGCGGCGGTCTGGTTTATCAAGTAAGGTGCAAAGACGGAGACTTGCCGGTTTTCTCTGACGAAGTACATCCATCAGATAATACAGTGTATTACCGGAATCAATGATATCCTCCACGATCAATACTTCCTTATTCTCAATAGACTCATCCAGATCTTTCGCAAGTCTTACAACACCACTGGATTTTGTTCCGTCTCCATAGCTTCCAACACACATAAAGTCCATAGATACCGGAACTGTGATTCTCTTTGCAAGTTCACACATAAAGAATACTCCACCTTTCAGAACACAGATCAGATGGATCTGCTTTCCTTCATACTCTTTACTGATCTTTTCTCCGAGTTCACGGATTCTTGCATCTACTTCTTCCTCTGTAATTAACACTTTAATCTTCTCAGCCATTGTTCTATTCCTCCATAATCTTTATCTTAAGAATCTTTTTCGTCTGGTCTCCCACCTGGTAGTACGAACTCATCCTTCTGCCCGGAATCCATACGATGTGGCTTCCCTCTGCGATCAGAAGCTGTCTGTCCCGTTCTTCTTGCGGAATCTTCTCATCAATAAAGTAATTCTTCAGCTTCTTTTTCTTTCCTTCCCCATCAATTGTAAAATAATCTCCGGGTTGTCTGTATCTCACACAGAGACTGCTTTTTATTATATCATAATCAAAGCATTTCGTGTAGCTTTTTTGTGGTATCTCTTTTGCTGAATTCTTCTCATTTTCACCGCTGATTGTACAGCAGATTTTCAAATTTGTTCCCGGGATCTGTGTTTCTCCCGGAATCTGAAGCTGTAGAACAAAATCACTCTCTTCTTTTCTTTTCTCTTTCTGATGTACAGATGTAGCTTTTTTATCACCTTTTGCAAGCAGAACTCCCTCATACATTCTTTTGGCTGTTATACTATACGGAAGATCGATCTGCCGTCCTGTCTGCCGTTCAAACAGTTGCAGTACCGCCAGGATATGCCTGCTTTCAATATCTTTCTGTGCCCCTGCCACTTCACTTACTGATCTTTGGATCAGTAAGTTCTTTATCACAGGATCAAGCTGTTTCATTTCCTCTGCCTTGAGAAATATTTCTTTCCTGCTTTGAAGTCCGTCTGTCTGTTCTGCACAGATATTCCATGCCTGATCTGTCTGTTTTTCCAGATATTCATAGATTTCTTCTGCCTGTTCACTGAGCTTCACAAAATGTTCTATCGTCCTTGTATTAACCTGTTCTTCTAATGTTGGAATCACATGATGACGAATCCGGTTCCTTGTGTATTCATCTTCCTGATTCGTTTCGTCAACACAATATCTGATATCACAATCTTTCAACCACTGTTCAATCTCTTCCCTGGACAAGTCCAGAAGTGGGCGGATCCATTTTCCATACACTGGTCTTATCCCACACAATCCACGAAGCCCGGTTCCTCTTGCCATATTAAGAAGCATTGTTTCTGCATTGTCATTACTATGATGCGCTGTTGCAATCTTTGTCCCGCCCTGTTCTCTACAGAGTTGTTCAAATGCCTGTCTTCGCACATATCTGCCTGCTTCCTCCAATGATTCTTTCCGCTTTTTTGCAATTAATTCCACATTTTCATGAAATGCAAAAAAAGGAACCTGCATTTTATGACAAAGCATTTCCACATATGCCTCATCCTGTGCAGCCTCCTCTCCGCGCAGTTCATGATTCACATGGCAGACAAGCACCTGGAATCCCAGCTTTTCCTGCAATGAACAAAGTGCCATCAGCAGACATACAGAGTCTGCGCCACCCGATACACCTATGACAATCCTGTCTCCTTTTTCTATCATATGATATTGTCTGATATAGCTTTCAATCTTTTCTAATCTTTTATCCATCATACCTCAACTATACGTTAACGGTTACTTCTATGTCAATGGCTACTTTCTGCATTTCCACAAAGCTGCAACCAAAACTGACATATCATCCTCCGGTTCTTTTCCTGTCCAGTTAAGTACCTGCTGTAAAATGTGTCTGGCCAGTTCCTTTGGATTTCGTATTTCCGTTCCTTTTATGATTGTTTCAAGAAGGAAGTCCTGCTCTCCTACCGGAAGTGCATCCAGCACTCCGTCTGTCAGCATGATCACATACGTCCCATCCGTCAACTGCCGTTTCACTGAATCTATTTCAAGTGAATTCATCACTCCGATTGGCAGGCTTGTCGATGTCAGATGCTCAATCTGATCCTTCTTCGAATAAAAGTTGAGGATGCGCCTGCCTTGATCAATTCGCATTCCCCTGTATACAGATCAAACACTGTAAGGTCGATCGTAGAGTAATGGATTTCTTCTCTTCCGCAGACCAGTGTTGTGTTGATCATCTGGATCGCAGTCTTTTCCGGGAATCCCGCTTCCAAAAGTTCTTCGAGAAGTTCTATCACAAGTGTGCTTTCCCGACAGGCAGCCTGCCCACATCCCATGCCATCTGACAATGCAACTCCCCTTTTACCACCCGGAAGATCCATCATCGTGAAACTGTCCCCTGAAATATTACTGCAGCCTTTTCCGATTCTTGCTATCCCGGACATTGTGTAATAGGATGGTCCTTCTCGGAAGACCACTGTTGTATAATCCGTTCCGATCAGCTGCGCTCCCTCTTTTCCCGGAATCAATCTTCTTCCTGTCAGATTACTCAGAGTCCCTGCCAGACTTTTCACCGGAATCTTTTCCGATTTCCAGGTACGCATCGTCAGATGCAATTCATATTTTCCTTCTCCATTCACAAGAAAATGCATGGAAAGTACACGTATTCCTCTTCTCTTTAATTGAGATAAGATCCGTTTCCCCAACCTTTCATCTGTAAATATGCTGTCTTCCAGATTTTTCGCCACATTTTGCAGCATATCTGCAAATAGATCAAGCTGGGCTGCACATCCTTCCCGGCTTCTTGCGATACGATTGATCCAGATCATATTTTGTCTTGCTTCGTGAAAACTGTCAAGCATCCCCCGATAAAACCGCGGAGCCATAATGCAGCGCTGCATCAGTTTTCTTTTTGTCTCTGCATCCAGTTCATTTCCATACTGATCCACTGCTGCAAGAATCTCGTATCCCATCTGATACATCTGAATATAGTTTTCACCCCAGCACCAACTGTTTTTCTCACATTTTTCACACACTTCTTCTCTTACGCAGGCAAACATTTCATCAATCTCTTCTTCTGAGAATGTCTGCTTTTTTTCTTCTAACTTCAAAAATGTTTTCGCTAACTGTTTTAATGAAACTGCAAACTTATCAATCTGTTCCACATACGGACTACTATGTAATACCTGTCCATTTTCCATTTCCATCCCCTCGTTACTCAAACTGTGAGAAACACGCTCCGCAAGTTTCTCAAGTTATCACGACAGTCTCCAAGGTCTCGTGCAGGCACGGACTTTGGCTCGTTGTTCGCGTAAAAAAAGAAAAACTCCAGGAGAACTTTCTCTCCCGGAGTTATCTTTCGTAAAATTCTGTATCCGTCTTTCACTGGCTTTGCAGATTCGGTTACTATTCACTTGATTGGTTTAAACACAATTTCATTCGGATCAACAAGATTCAGCTTATCTTCTGCGATCTCTTTCATGTAATCATCTGTCTGTACATACTGCTCGTATTCTTTGATCTCTTCTGCTCTTGCCTGCTCACTTTTAATCCGTGTCTTCAGTTCTGCTTCCTGCTGTTTATACGCTGTATTCTTTGCATGAAGCTTTACTGCATTCACTCCCAGCACACCGGAAAGAAGACACAATACTGACAAAATCATAAGAACGCTTCTTTTGTACGGACTCGGACGTCTCTGCTTTGTATGGCTGCGCCGTCCAGTCACTCTTTTTTTCTTTGCCATCTAAAATTCACCCTAAAATAATACACTCTTAACGTTACCGGGAAATCCATCCTGCCTTCACTGACGGAGTCTTCCCTATAAACTTCCCAATTATCAACATTCTATCTGTTTTTTCTAATAATTTCAAGGTTTTTCCTTGTTTTTTTGTGTATTTTTTCTCCAGACGCAATCAGTTTCTGAATAACGCAACGCCAAATACAAGACCTAGTAGAAAATACCATCTGATACTACCATACATAGTTGCATATATCTGTGAGAAAATATATGCACTCATAAATATCCAGTAGAACAGCTCCTCAATTCCTTTCACCAGATTATTATGTATTATCATTTTCCTTAAGAAAATCAGGATCTCGTACCCAGCCCGGACATTCACACCTGTGAGACAGGCACAGAAGAAAACAAGCAGTTCTTTTTTTATATTTAGCATCTTCTTTCTTCCTCACTTGAACATCTTTGTCCAAAAGCTTTCTTCCTGTTTCTTTGCCTGTGAAATATTAGAATATGAAACACTGTCTATTGTTCCCGACAAATCTACTTCTCCCTTTTCCACACTGAGGCGGTTCACATGCAAGTCTGTTCCTTTTACTAACAGCATTCCCTGCTCTGTTTCCAGAAGAATCTCATTCAGATCAAAAGACAATACATCCAGAACACCTGTCACCATACTTGTCTTCCGGTTATTAACCACCAGCTTATGAGCCTTTACAGCCTTTTGCTGTTCCTCCATCCGCTGCACCTCCCTCTTCTCTGGCATACTCCACAGTATATTACTGGAATCAGATAACAGTTCCCTGTACTTTTCTATATATATGTCAGAGCTTTTATACTTATTCCTGACAGATAAGGGTTTTATATATGTGCGTCCAAAGATGCTTTATCGTATAGCATACAGAAAGGCAGGGAATATCTCACTTTGTAAAATATTCCCTGCCTTTCTAAGATTACTGAAAACAATAACCATTGATCGACTTATACATTCCTGTTGTCTGACAGACTTTACAGGTATTTAAATAAGTCCTTTGCTTCTTCTTTTTTTGTTGTCTCCTGCAGTTCAAGAACCTCAACCTTAACGGTTCTCGTTCCAAACTGAATCTCGATCACATCTCCCGGCTTTACCTTCACAGATGCTTTCGCCGTCTTTCCATTCACCAGCACACGTCCTGCATCACAGGCTTCGTTTGCTACAGTTCTTCGCTTGATCAGACGGGAGACTTTTAAAAACTTATCCAGTCTCATATATTCTTCTACAAAATCCCCTGAACTAGTTGATAGCGTCCTTTAATGCTTTTCCAGCTTTGAATTTAGGAGCCTTGCAAGCTGCAATTGTCATAGTTTTTCCTGTCTGTGGGTTTCTTCCTTCTCTTGCTGCTCTCTCGCTGACTTCAAATGTACCAAATCCAACAAGCTGTACTTTATCTCCTGCTTTCAGCTGCTCTGTTACAACATCAACAAATGCCTTTAATGCTTTCTCGGAATCTTTCTTGGAAATCTCTGCCTTTTCAGCTACTGCTGCAATAAATTCTGTTTTGTTCATGGATTATGTCCTCCTTTATTGTACTCAAATACAATTCTATTCCTAGTTTTATTTATTCAGGTTACAAGTCTGCACGATAACTTGCCTCAAACCCTTATGTACTGTTATAACGGTTTCCCTGTTGTTTGTCAAGATAAATCCACATTTTCCGCGGTTTGCGGAGCTTTTTTTATTCGAAGACCTCTCTCAAAAATACTTCTTTCTCCTTCGTCTGCTCTACTGCTGTCTGCAGCTTCTCTACACTCTTTTCCGGAAGCCATGCTTTATTTGATCTGGAATAAGCACTTGCTGTCTTCCAGAACTTTTCCGGATAGGCCAGTCGAAGGCAAAGATACTCTCTTTCATCTGGTTTTAATTGCCGTACGCTTTCATATGCTTCTAATATATTTTGTCCTGTTTTTTGTTTCCAATGGTATTTTTCCATTACTTTTCTCAAAAAGTAATATAGATCATCTACTTGTATTCCGATTCTCATCCGCTCAAAGTTTGTTATCACCTCATTTTCCGGAAGGATCATGACATTATGATAATTATAATCTCCATGAAGCATTTTCCTTTCCCGTATACTTCTTTCATATAGATTCCGACAACCAGACCGTTCTATCTGCTCTGTCACCTTTTCTGCCTGCCATGCAATTTCTTCATAATGCTTCAGATAATAGGATTCGAATTCATTTTTTGCAACCCGTTTTCTGATAAATGACCGCACTTTTTTCATTTCCCTGTTACGACGTTTCATTTCTTCCAATGGATTTTTACTTAACAATGGTGACAACTTTGTCCAGTCAATTTTCTTTTCTTCACAAACTGACTGCGGTGTATTCTGTGGGATTTCCTGCACCTCTTCTTTTCTGGAATTTCTGAAATATTTTCTTTCTCCTGCAAGTCCGGCTCATACCACTGAAATCCCAGATGAAGCTCTCCCAGTTTTCTTGCTGCCCGGAAAATATCTTCCTCTCTCTTCAGATTGCACTCTTCCCCCGGATACCATTTTTTCATCAAATATCTTGTTCCATCTCTGGAATTCTGAACCAGATCCCCTTCTTTACTGAACACAGGTGTATCCACCAGATATCCCTGCTTTTCTAATCGGTTTAAAATAAGATACAATAAAGGGACGCGCCTCTCCGAGATCTTTGTCTCTTTCAGAAGCATCGTCCCTTCTTTTGTATCGCAATAAAATGCACCTCTGATCCGCCGGGTGCTATTCACTTCAAGTTCGTACTTTTCCAGTACTTCCATCTCATATTCTCTCATGGCTGCCCCCTGTCCCATTGACCTGGATTGTTATTCTTTTCCAGTTACCAGACTTTTTACTGTCGGTTTTAACAGCAACCGACAACGATTTCTTTCTAATGTATGAAAGGGACAACCTGAGTATTCTCTTTTTCTTCCGGCATTTCCTACTTTTCTTTTTCCATTTTTTCTTTCACGTACTTACAGAGATTCTCTTTCGTATTCCGTTCCGGATCATCCAGCACATATTCCAGCAGTTCACTGAGCATTGCACCGAGTTCGCGTCCCGGCTTCATCCCCAGTTCCATCAATTCTCTTCCGCTCACCGCAAGCTGTCGAAGAGTCACGCACTGATTCTCCATCAGGATCTGTTTGTAAAGATTTCGTATCTCTACGATATTTTCAATCTTTTCCCTTCTCATGTAAGTGCTCTGTGATTTTGCATCTGAAAGACGCACTGCGAGATAGTATGGGAATAATTCGACACCGATCCGATTCATTGCACGACGTACATTCGCCGGTGTTGCTTCCATCCGGTAATCATGATAGCAGACCAGCTTCGTTACAATGCGAATCGTCTCATTGTCAAATTTTAACCGCTTCAAAACTGTACGGGCAATTTTCTCGCTTTCTAGAGCATGTCCTTTGAAATGATCGTTTCCTTTCTCATCTGTTGTCTTCATTGCCGGTTTTCCCATATCATGGAACAACATTGTAAGACGAAGGTATTTATCTCTCTTCACATGCTTCAATGTATGAAGTGTATGCTCTGCCACATCGTACTTATGATGTATTGTATTCTGTTTTACTCCTACCATGCATCCCATTCTGGAAGAACCACCTTTGTAATTCCAAGTTCACAGGCATCCTGAATGCGTTCCGGATGTGGAGACGTCAGAAGTTTCACAAGCTCTGTCTGAATACGTTCTGCACTGATATTCTTAAGGTTTGGTGCAAGCTCCTTCACTGCTTTGGCAGTATCAGGTTCAATCGGGAAATCCAGCTGTGCTGAGAAGCGTACCGCACGAAGGATACGAAGTGCATCTTCTGAAAATCTTTCCCTCGGATCTCCAACGCAACGGATCAGATGATGATTCAAATCCTGCATTCCACCAAACACATCTACCAGCCGGACATCATCATTATATGCCATCGCATTGATCGTAAAATCTCTTCTGCGAAGATCTTCTTCCAGACAATTGGTAAAGCGGACTTTCTTCGGATGACGGCTATCCTCATAAGCACCGTCAATTCTGTAAGTCGTCACCTCATAACTGTCTTTGCCAATCATTACTGTAACTGTTCCGTGTTCTATTCCTGTATCAACCGTCCGGCGAAATATTTCCTTGATTGCTTCTGGTTTTGCCGACGTTGTGATATCCCAGTCCTGCGGTTTTCTCGCCAAAATAGAATCTCTCACGCAGCCACCTACTGCAAATGCATCATATCCTGCAAGTTGCAGATTATTAATGATAAATAATACCTTCTTTGGTAATTCTATCTTCATTTACTACTTCCTTCCTATATTAGTAAAAGTTACCTTTTTCTCTCTATCAACAGATTAATATTATAACTGTTCTTTCTTGTTGTCTCAACTATTTTAGCACAGTTTTTCTTCTTTTATCAGCATAAAATCAAAAGGATTTCCATGAAATAGAAAACAGGCAAACTCTCTTCTATTGAAAGTTTGCCTGCTCATAATAAAGTTCTCTAATCCATCTCTCTTAAAAATGTGCTGAATCTCACTCCGTCCTCTGCCGCATCTGCCAGATTCACACAGCTGTTTCCGATTCTCTCCACGTTATGTAGAATCTCATTAAATGCAGCCGTAAGTCCTGCCTTACATTTTCCTTTGTGTACACGTTTAATATGTCCTTTTCGAATATCTCCGTCCATCTTACGGATCTTTTCTTTCATCTTGACAAGATTTTCAGCCTCATTTGCCTCTTCATTATTAACCATTTTCATGACCATGTTATACATCTCACTGACAAGTTCCATGCTCTTTTGTATATCCTTCGCTGCCTCTTGTGAAAACTGCGCTCTTTCTTCCTTTGCAGTCTTCTTGTCCTTCTTCACAAGCTTTTCTGTCTGCATGGAAACAGTAACATTTTTTGTAAGTTCACTGATTCTGTCGATGTCGATCAACACATACTGAAGTTCTGCTGCTCTTGCTGCCTGCTGCTCTGTCATAACTCCGGCGGCTGCCATCTCAGCCAAATAATCTGTGATCTTTCCTGTAAGTTCAGCTGTCACTTCTCTGTTTTTTACAAATTCTTCAACAGAAGCACCATCTTCACTATCAATCTTTTCTGCTGCCTTTTTCAGCATCACGCCTACCTGCTCTCCGCAATTCATCAATTCTCTTACTGCAAGCTGTAATGCAACTGTAGGCTGACTGATCAATTTATTATCAAGAAATTTTGGCTGTACTACGTTAACTTCTTTCTCCTCTCCGTCCGGGATCAGACGCATTACGATTTTCACCATAACTCCAACAAGCGGTACCCAGATCAGTGTCATCACAAGGTTGAAAAATGTATGTGTATTCGCAATCTGTCTTGAGATTACTTCAATCTCCGGTCCTTAGGGGAAATATACTGGATAAATGCTGCCAGTGGTTTTACAAACCAGATAAACAGGAAGCAGCCTGAAATATTAAAGATGCAGTGTGCAAGTGCTGTTCTCTTCGCATCCTTTGGCTGACCGATACTTGCCAGAAGCGCTGTGATCGTTGTTCCAATATTGTCACCGAAAAGAATCGGAATTGCACCGGCCAGACCAATGATACTTGTCACGCCATCTGCACCCGGCTGAGCTGCAAAGTTCTGGAGTACTGCGATTGTTGCACTAGAGCTCTGCACCACAACAGTCATTAATGCACCAACAGCAACTCCAAGGATTGGAACGTCTGCCACTTTGCCGATCAGCTCAGTAAAAATTGGGCTTGAAGCCAATGGTTTCATAACAGATCCCATTGTCTCGATTCCAAGGAACAATAAACCAAATGCAAAAATAGTCATTCCGACATTTTTCACACGTTCTGATTTAGAAATAAAATATACGATAAATCCAATAAAAATGATTGCATAAATGTAGTCACTCAACTTAAATGCAATCAGCTGTGCTGTCATTGTTGTACCGATATTGGCACCAAAAATAATAGAAATTGCCTGTGGCAGTGTCATCAGTCCTGCACTTACAAAACCAATCGCCATAACCGTCGTTGCACTTGAACTTTGCAGTACGGCTGTAACAAGCATTCCCGCAAGTGCTCCCATTACAGGATTTCTCGTTAAAAGTGACAGGATTTTCTTCATTTTTTCTCCTGCCGCTTTCTGAAGACATTCACTCATCATGTTCATTCCATAGATAAAAACCGCCAGGCCACCAAGCAGCCCGAAAACAATCTGTATGTTTTCCTTCATTTTTCTTCCTCCAGATCCTCTCTCATGTCTGTTTTCAATTACAAATCACTGTCTTGCATCTGTTTTTCAAACGCAGTGTTTTTTTCTTCTTTACATATCCGAGATTATCATGGCTTTATAAAAAACTCTGTGAAGTTATGTTAAATCTATGTTAAATAGCGAAAATTTTATTAAAGTTCCATTTAATTTAATGGATGAAATGTTAAATTTTCTATTTGGCATGAAAGGTTATTCACATAACAGGCAGAAAAAAAGAGTGTTATCCACACATTTTGCTTTCATGTGTGAATAACACTCTGAAATTTCTTTACATTATTACAGTTCGCAGTTGTTTACTGTTCTTGGGAATGGAATGACGTCACGGATATTGGACATTCCTGTCAGATACATTACGCATCTCTCGAATCCAAGTCCGAATCCGGCATGTCTTGTAGAACCATATTTTCTCAGATCAAGGTAGAATCCATAATCCTCTTCCTTAAGTCCAAGTTCTTTCATTCTTCCGAGAAGTTTGTCATAATCATCCTCTCTCTGGCTTCCTCCGATAATCTCTCCGATTCCCGGTACAAGACAGTCTACAGCTGCTACTGTCTTGCCATCTTCGTTCATCTTCATATAGAAAGCTTTGATCTCCTTCGGATAATCTGTAACGAATACAGGACGTTTGTATACCTGCTCTGTCAGATAGCGCTCATGCTCTGTCTGAAGGTCGCATCCCCAGGATACTTTATAATCAAACTTATCATTGTTTTTCTCAAGGATCTCTACTGCCTCTGTGTATGTTACACGTGCAAAGTCAGAGTTCACTACATTATGAAGTCTGTCAAGAAGTCCTTTATCAACGAAAGAGTTGAAGAAGTTCATCTCTTCCGGTGCATTCTCAAGTACATAGTTGATCACATACTTCAACATAGCCTCAGCCAGTTCCATATCATCTTCAAGATCTGCAAATGCGATCTCCGGCTCGATCATCCAAAACTCTGCCGCATGTCTTGTTGTATTAGAGTTCTCTGCTCGGAATGTCGGTCCAAATGTATAAATATTACGGAATGCCTGTGCATAAGTCTCGCCGTTAAGCTGACCGCTTACTGTAAGGCTTGTCTCTTTCCCAAAGAAATCCTGTGTATAATCTACAGATCCATCCTCATTCTTCGGAACATTGTCCATATCCAGTGTTGTAACACGGAACATCTCTCCTGCACCCTCACAGTCACTTCCTGTGATCAGCGGAGTGTGTACATATACAAATCCTCTATCCTGGAAGAACTGGTGAATCGCATATGCTGCCAGAGAACGAACTCTGAATACCGCCTGAAATGTATTTGTTCTCGGACGAAGATGAGAAATTGTTCTAAGATACTCAAAGCTGTGACGCTTCTTCTGCAGTGGATAATCCGGTGCAGATGCTCCTTCGATTACAACCTCTTCTGCCTGAATCTCAAATGGCTGTTTAGCCTGTGGTGTTGCTACCAGTGTACCCTTAACAATGATTGCTGCTCCTACATTCAGTTTGGAAACCTCAGCGAAGTTCTCCATCTTATCATGATATACAATCTGTAATGTATCAAAATAAGATCCATCATTCAATACGATAAATCCGAATGTCTTAGAATCTCGAATGCTTCGGATCCATCCCCCAACTGTTACCTCTTTGTCCAGATATTCTTCTCTGTTCTTAAATAACTCACGAATTGTTGTCAGTTCCATACCATTTACTCCTTAAATAATTCTTCTATCTTTTTCTATTATCAGAATCTTCAAACAGATGCCTCCCGGCAGTCTTAACAGTTATTATAACACTCCAGGAGTGCAGAGTAAATAAGAAACAACCGATATCACTATGTATTTCATCTATTTTCTCAGTTTTTCCAGTTCTGCCCTCAACCGGATCAGTTCCTTTTCTGCCTCCTCAGCACGTTTTCTTTCAGCTTCCATCTCTGCTTTCAGCGATTCTTTCTCCGCTTTCGCCTCCTGCATCTCTGCCTCCAGCGATTCTTTCTCCGCTTTCGCCTCCTGCATCTCTGCTTTCAGTGTTTCCCTTTCCTGCTTTATTGCTTTTACTTTTTCCCTTTCCTCTCCAAGTGCCTCGTCCAACTCATCAATCATTAGTTTTACTGTATTACGATCCAATATTTCCAGTTCTTTTGAAAACATCCCCATCATCCTTTCGCTGTTCCGGCAGATGTTATAGATTTCTTCATAAATGTCTCTGAATTCAGAATTTTGTTCCAATAATTTTATAATCATATCGGGATCATCCTCTTTAAGAAATACGAGCCATTCTTCTAATCTACCGTCTATTTTTCTGCCTTCATTGTGAATGATGTTATCAAAATGTCAAGGCAAATAAACGTGTACTCCTGCAAAAGATTCAGTTCTATTCCTGAATCACTTTGTTGCTGAAACCGATGAATATAAATGTCCTTTGAAAACTTTTGAAAACACTATTACTTTTTTCAAATAGAACTATCGTATATACCTTTTTTATGTCTCGATAATGAAATTTTTTTCCTAATTCTCTTCTTACTCTTTTATATTGTCTTAATAACATATCAGCTGAATAACATGCGCTACGCTCCCCTGGAAAAAGATATCCGATTTTTTGCACTTCGACATTTGCAATACTTCCATCTTCAAATTGTACAACTATATCCATTACAAGCAATGAACTTTCAGCTGCAATTCTTGCCGATTCATTTGGCAATACTTTTAGAATTTTCACTGTCCTTCCGAGAACTGTTGAGAGAAAATCATTTAATCGTTCTGGTCGCGTATCCGGATTCATGACTGCCTTAAAGAATGTATCATAAAGTACCTTTACTCCCTTTACACCTGTACAAATATCAAGATATTCTTCTTGATTCTCTTCTTCCCAGCTTTCAAATTGACTCCATAATTCATCGTTATCACGCAATTCATTTAAAATTTCTTTTCTTGTTCTGATTATAGGAAAATAGCGTTGAAGTTTATTTTTCATATAGTGTTTCTCCTCGTATTATATAGTAGTAGTTTTTAGAGACCCTCTCCAAGGTCTTTATAACCATTAAAGTCATAGTCCATTCTTTACCTCTTCTGTAGGTTCGACTATGATATATAAGATGCTGTGGATTGGTT